>MAAB01034898.1_pt1 | contig 10455 bp, 6 predicted proteins | sample 1115991 | NCBI WGS metagenome assembly MAAB01 (sample SAMN04961124, study PRJNA320927) | seawater metagenome | isolation source: sample BD02T18 sea water enriched with oil for 18 days | place: USA:Gulf of Mexico | collected 2013-07-27 | reverse complement strand
TCATATCTTCAAGGTTATCGGGCTGCAGACGGCGAACCAAATCTTTCATGCCGCGAGATTCTAGCTGGAATATCGCAGTGGTCTGCGCCGTCTTCAAATATGCAATGGCGTCTTTATCATCGAGATCAATTTCCTCGATGCGAATATGAGGCTCACCGGTTTTGTCCTTAACACGGTTAATGGTTTTAATTGCCCAATCGATAATCGTAAGGGTTCTAAGACCCAAGAAATCGAATTTAACCAGACCCGCTTCTTCTACGTCACTTTTATCAAACTGTGTTACTAGGCCAGTATAATCTTCATCACAGGCGGTAGGGGAAAAGTCGGTCAGCTTAGTTGGTGCGATTACCACACCACCCGCGTGTTTACCGGTCTGACGAGCGATGCCTTCTAAGCGCTTCGCCATTTCCCAAATTTCTTGTGCTTCATCATCTTCATCAATGAATTCTTTCAGCAAAGGTTCCATGTCGAGGGCTTTCGCCAAACTCATACCCGGATCCCCAGGAATTAGCTTCGATATTTTATCCGCTAAACCAAACGATTTACCTTGCGCACGCGCTACATCTCGCACTACCGCCTTGGCTGCCATCGTACCGAAAGTAACGATCTGAGATACCGCTTCACGGCCATAATGATCGGCTACGTAGTTAATTACCTCACCGCGACGCTCCATGCAAAAATCGATATCAAAATCGGGCATGGATACACGTTCTGGATTCAAAAATCGCTCAAACAACAAATCGTATAAAATAGGGTCAATATCGGTAATTTTTTGCGCGTAGGCTACCAAAGATCCAGCACCGGACCCACGACCTGGGCCTACCGGAATGTCGTTATCTTTCGACCACTGAATAAAGTCCATTACGATCAAAAAGTAACCAGGAAAACCCATGTCGATAATAATATCGAGTTCAAATTTTAAACGATCGTAATATTCTTTTTTGCACTCTTCATAATCTGGCTGCTCTGGTTTTAGAATCGTTTCTAAACGTTCATCCAAACCTTCATAGGAGATTTTACGAAAAAATTCAGCTTCAGTGAGACCATCCGGTATCGGGAAGTCGGGCAGATAATATTTACCGAGTTCAACTTCAACACTGCAACGCTTGGCAATCTCGATCGTATTTTCAATCGCAGAAGGAATATCGCTAAACAGCTCGATCATTTCGTCAGGGCTGCGGAAATATTGCTGGTCGCTATAGCGCTTAACACGGCGTTTATCGGCTAACGCATAGCTTTCACCGATACAAACACGCGTTTCGTGGGCCTCAAAGTCATCTTGATGCATAAAGCGAACATCGTTAGTCGCAACCACTGGCACATTAAATTTTTGAGCTAAAACTAATGACCCATCCAATACCAGCTCTTCGTTCTCTCGGCCAGTACGCTGCAGTTCAAGGTAAAAGCGATCACCAAAATGCTGTTGATAGTCTGCCAATAAACTTTCAGCAATATCGATATTACCCTTGATAATTTGCTGACCAATATCACCATCACGAAAACCCGATAAAACGATTAATCCGGCTGATTTTTCCAGCAACCACTCTTTACGCACAATGGCTTTATCATCAAACTGGTTATGACTATAAGCTTGGGAAATTATTTCGGTAATGTGGCGATAGCCGGCTTTATCTTGAGCGAATAAAGTCAGACGGAAGGGGGCGTCTCGCTCTTCCTCGTTTTCCAGCCAGATATCAGCACCGATAACGGGCTTAATACCTGCACCCTGAGTTGCCTTATAGAATTTAACCAAGGCATACATATTGCTCTGGTCGGTAAGACCAACCGCTGGCATATGGTAGCCTGCCGTCGCTTTAATCAGACCTTTGATACGTACAATACCATCGATCATCGAAAATTCTGAATGCACCCGTAAATGGACAAATTTGGCAGGGGCAGGCAGCTTTTCAATAATTTCTGGCGTATCAACAGGGCTGGTCATGGATCAAAATCGACTATGCAATAAAGTGACCTTCGATTGTACCTACTCAACAGTTAATAATCATCTACTCTTATTAACTAGTGCTAGTAAAAACTATAAGCACCAGTGCCTATAGCAGAAATACCTAATTGCTCATCATATGCTCATCGCACGTTATTACGGTAAAGGAATTGCTTGTGCAACCAAGAGTCAAAATACTACTCGCCTATCTCTTCATTCTTAGTCTAGGGCTGGCAATTTCCATCACAATATTCATGACTGGCCGTCAAGTCACCGACGTTACCACTACGCTAATTGAAGAAAAGCTGCCACGCTTTCAAGTCATTAATGAACTCTACCTAGCAATCATCGAAAGAGAACGCTTGCTATACGAATACTATGCAACCACTGACAGTGAAACCATACTGCCTCAGCTAGACAACCTTGATCAAAGATTCAGCGCCTATTTTCGTCAAATTGAACTGGCCTTTCCTAACTCAGACGACATAGAAAAAATCCGCTACGGCGATGTCATGGTACGTCGCTTGACTCAGCAGCTGGATAATAACTTCCAACAAAGCGAGATTAATTGGGATCAAGCCCGTGGGCAATTAGCCAATTTAAGCGATACTGGCCGTGAAATGTTGCCAGCGTTAGAGTCTTTAGTTGCACAGGTGAATCAAGAAGCCTTTCAAAGTGGTGAAGATACTCGCCAAAGCACAGAACTGAGCACTCGATTGGTTATCAGTTTCAGTATTTTTGTCATTATCATCGCCGCCTTTGTAGGTTATTACGTCAACCGCTACATCACTGAAACGATCAGCCGCCGTCGTCTGGCTATGTTTGCAGAGCGTAGCCCCAACCCTATTATAAGTTTTAGCTGGGACGGACAGCTAACTTATAGTAACCCAGCCTGCCTGCAATTAATGGCGCGCCAAGGTGATCATTCACAAAGAGTTGAAAGTTTATTGCCCGAGACCTTTCAAGACAGTTTATTAACACTACAAAAATCTAAAAACAATTATTCACAGTGGGTTAGCCAAATTACGGATGACTGCATTTTACAGTTCTCTTTATCGTTGTTACGTGACCTCGATACCTGCCATCTTTATATTGAGGATATTACCGAACGTACCCAAGCCCAATCTCAATTAAAGTACGAGGCTTATCATGACATATTAACCGAACTACCCAACCGCCGGTATTTTAATGAATTTCTTAATGAACTTGTGGCCAATAACAACCAACATAAACCTTTCGCTCTGATGTTAATCCATATTGATCGCTTTGATCTAGTTACATCTAGCGAGGGTTTTAAAACCGGCGACAGTTTAATGCGCGCTGTCGCAAAACAACTTCAAGTATTTTGCCAAAGCTATTGCAGCTTAGATTTAGGCAGTAGACTTTATCGCTTAGATTCCAATAAATTTTCATTACTACTCGACCATTTACCAGAACATGATTTTGCTGAGAACCTAGCCAAAGAATTAAGGCTAAATCTAGGCCACTCTATTTGCGTAGAAGGTAAAGAATTTCACCTTACCTTAAGTATCGGTATCAGCCACTATCCTGCACAAGGAATCGAAGGGGAGGCGTTATTAGCCAATGCTGATGCAGCACTTACACGCATAAAAACCGATGGCGGTGATGGAATTTTATGCTATAGCGAAGATATTCATGCGAAAGAGCAAGCCTGGATTGCGATTGAAAGAGACTTGCGTAACGCCATTGAAAAACAACAACTACAGCTATTTTATCAACCCAAAATACAGGCATGCCAGCATAATATCAGTGGCGTAGAAGCGTTAATTCGCTGGAGAAAAGATGATGGTAAAATGATATCGCCATTTGAATTTATTCCGGTGGCAGAGCAAACAGGATTAATCATCACTATTGGCGACTGGGTTATAGATCAGGCATTTAACCAGTTAAAGTACTGGCAACAGCATTTTATTAGGAAGAATATCGAAATAGACAATAACTTCTCCATCGCGATTAATTTATCAGCCAAACAATTCCAACACCCAGATTTTATTTCTAATATAGAGCAGCGTTTATTATCAACAGAGATAGACCCAAAATTTATTGAACTTGAGATAACTGAGAGTTTATTAATTGGTGACATCGATAATAGCATTCGCATCATGCATCGATTAAAAGACATTGGTTTTAAATTATCGATTGATGATTTTGGCACGGGCTATTCATCACTGAGTTATTTGAAGCAGTTTCCTATTGATAAGTTAAAAATTGATCGAGCTTTTGTTATGGATATTGAATCAAATAAGGACGATAAAGTATTGGCGAAAACTATCGTTGATCTCGCTCACAACTTAAATTTAACTATCGTTGCAGAAGGCGTTGAAAACCAGCAACAACTTGAAATCATTGAGACTTTAGGTGCTGAAGAGATTCAAGGATTCTATTTCAGCAAACCCAAACCGGCTACTGAAATAGAAGATGAATATTTTAAGAAGTAGCGAATTCATTACTACGATGTTGTAAAGAGTTGATCCTCTAAAGATTGACCATGAGTGATTTGGCGATAAGAAATGCCCTGCTGGGCTAACACTTGTAATAACTGTTGATCTAAAGTCGAGTTTAGAATGTTGTTATACCGAATAATAAACTCGTCTCCTTGCTTAACATCCACTTGAACGACTGCGTCTAATTGTTCGATTGTAGTCTTAAGCGCAGCATTCTTAATGTTTAGGCGTAACGAAAGATAAGCTATGGATTGTTGCTCTGCTTGATGCCCAATAATCTGTTGGCTCTTTAACTCACCTTGATCCAAATGCAAGACCTGCCCACATAATCGTTCCAGCTCTTCTAGATTATGCGAACTGATTAAGAAGGTTGTTTCTCCAGCTAATGCTGTCACTTGTTGGCGAATATTACGTGCATTTTCAGGATCGAGTCCGGCTGTTGGCTCATCCAACAATACCAGCTCAGGCTCCCCCATTAACGCTTGCGCAATGGCGACACGCTTTTTCATACCATGACTTAACGCAGTAATCTTCTCTTTTGCAACTTCCGCAAGCTGCATCAACTCTAAAACTCGAGCCGCTTCTTTCAGACTGGCATTGCGGTTAAAGCCCTGCAATCTCGCTAAAAAACTTAACTGCTGCATTATCGTAAGATTAGGATCAAATAAAGCATCTTGTGGTAAAGCACCGATTCGCCCGATCAACTCAGGGCTGCCCACCTTATGCCCTAAGATTTTAGCTTCTCCTGACGAGGCAGGCATATAACCAGAGAGTATGCCAAATAGGGTACTTTTACCGGCACCATTAGGGCCAACTAACGCGATAGGCTGACCCGCTTGTATTTCAAAACTGACATTCTTTAATGCGTTTTTCATACCATAAGATTTACTCAAACCTAGGCATTCAATCAAAGCGCTCATATTGCTTGCCTCTTAAATAATCCATAGCCTATTAGTAAAAAACCCACCGTCTGCATCAAAGGGATCCATAATGAGAGCAAAGCAATACTCGGAGTAGCTTGGGCCATCTGCGCAACTTGAGAACCAGGAATCCAATAATTTAGTACGGCAAGTACTGGTATATACGATGCAGAATAGTTGATGAAAAAGCCCGCGAGTGTTAAACCAATAATCGCTACCAAAGAAGCCATACGTACTGAACTCATTAATACCGAAAGCAAACTCATCAAGGCAATAAAAGGACAAATCACTAAGACTAGATTTAACATTAATAGAGGCATAATTTTTAACCCGTCCAACCAGGAATCTGGGTTATTCATTAACAATAATAGATAGGTGATAAGGAGAGTAACGGCTAACAAAATACTTTGAATAAATAAGTGTCCAGTAAAGCGACCGAAGAAAATTTGACCTCGACTGCAACGTAAGGTCAAAAATCGTAGTCCACCGCGATTACGTTCAGAGATCATCTGGTCAGCCGCCATCAAGATACCGGAAGCAGGTAAAAGATACAGCGCAGCGACCCAGTAGATTGCAAATTCAGCCAATTGCCAGTTTTGCAAAGGATCTAAACCAACAACACTCAATAAACTTATCACCAAAGACGCATTATCTGGGCTATGCATCGCTTCAGCGGAAAACTGAATAGGATAAAACAATAATAGTGTCCAGATGATGACAAAGACAAGGCTTACAAATAAACCTCTTTTACTGGCAAAAGAGGTTTTTAATTCTTGCTCAGCAATGAGCCAAGTTTGTCCTAGAAAAGTATTAATAGAAGCGGATTCTATATTATTCGGTTTATGCATAATATCTACATCGAGGATAAAAAGGTTACTCTATCCTGAGGTTAGTCTCTTGTATACTCATCTTTATTAGCATATCGCAATAAAAATGGCGCTAACAATTCTTTAGCTTCAACGCTATGTTGATTGACTGCATTAAATTTATAAATAGTCGATATATTAACTTCCACATTCACATCCAGAATTGGGAAAGCTTCTTTCTTATACGCTTGTAAATGGACCATAGAGACCTTAGCGCTATGATCTTTAGACTCAGTAATATTGGTTTGTGAAATGGGTAAGAGATGACATTGAACTGCAATTTTGTAAAACTCAGTTAAGACCATAGTCGGTAATAATAAATAGATATTGCCATCGCTTGTGATTAAACGCTCAATACTCTGACAAAGATCAAGATAAGAAAGGCTATCAGTATGTCGTGCAAGCTGTCGTAACTCTTGTGAGGACTGAGTTTTAGTATGCTGATTAAAGAAAGGCGGATTACAGACAACTAAATCATATTTAGCCTGAACATCTTGTTTAGAGTAACTTTGAATATCTTGCTCTAGCAGTGAAATTTTTTCCTGCCAAGGGCTGGCATTAAAATTATGTTGCGCTTCCACAGCAGCCGCATGAGTTAGTTCAATCGCAGTGATTTCTACAGGATACGATGAAACAGCGGACGCCGTTTTTTGCGCTTGCATCAGGGCTAAAATGCCCGTTCCTGTACCGATATCCAAGATTCGCTTAGCGTCAGTAACAGGGACCATCGCACCAAATAATAGGCTATCAGAACATATCTTCATGCCAGATAAATTTTGTTGAATAGAGAACTGTTGTAAACGAAAAATAGACATGGTTTAAGGTTTTAACGGTACATTAAGTTAAAACAATTCTATCTCAAAACCTTCTGTATTCTCCATACTTTCACTCATACGAGCATTTTTCTCCATCAGTACCATGTCAGAAAGTTCACTTAATTGCAGATCGTCCAAGAACGCGATATTCAAACCAGAAAAAATACGGTTAGAGACCAAATGAGTCTGATAACAAATTTCATGAGCAGGTCCTAGCCCTGGGACAGTAATAGGTTTCGCTCCTAATACCGTTTTTTCACAATAAATACAGCGCATTTCGCTCTCATTCAGTACGATTATCTGTTCATTATAGCCATATTGAATGATCGTTCAATTTAACTTAATGAATGTCACTTAACTATTTAGCCCAAAAATTAAAGTTAGCCTATAACCCTTTGTTTTATATAACTTATTATTAATAATTTTTATCGTTATTTTTGTTACATTGCGTACTTTAGGGCATGAAATACCCAATGCTGCTCCAACGTACCCGAGAATAATTGGGACATAGGACCAATCGCATACAATGCCACATCTTCTCCGCCATGGGTTTCATAATCCATAGGGACTAAAGCGATTTGTTTATAGTCTGCATCATATACATCAGTAACAACCTCCCGACCTTCTTCAATCCTGCTTTCAGCGCTGTGCGCATCTGTAATCGCTCCAGGTCCATCGCGATAAGATAGCGAAGTATAAGGCTGCCAGTTTTGATCCAAATTAGGAGAATCCTCCGGGTGGCCTTGGCTATCATTACCTATGACTTCACCCAATATAGGGTTTCCCCGCGTAGGATAGCCTCCAAGTGTCAGGGTATGACTATGATCTGCAGTGACAACGATTAAAGTTTCAGTTAGGTCTACTTGGGTTAATAGCCAAGCCACCGTTTCATGTAATTCTTGGGTCTCAGTTAATGCCTTATAAGCCGTGCCCGCATGATGACCATGATCAATACGCCCTGCTTCAATAACCAGAGAATAGCCCTGAGGATTTTGCTGTAACCTTTGCAAAGCTATTTCTGTCATCAGTTGCAATGAAGGCTGCTCTGCTGGTCGCTGGTAGGCATAGTCCATATGAGAAAGAGAAAATAAACCTAACCAAGGTTTATCATCCTGTGCTTGCTTTGCCAATGATTGCAAAGCCGAAGATGAATCTACGTAATGACCTTTTTCTTGCCACTGTTGAACGAGGTTCTGCTGATCGAGACGCTTACCACCCAGCGCTTTAGGTAAAAAGTGACGGCGACCACCACCGAATAAAATATCCAGTGGGCTGGTTGCTGAATTAACGAATTGGCTGGCAATATCTTGGCAACCTTGATTTTTTACCAGCTCAGTCATGGCATGATCACTTTCCCAGTTTCGATCTGCGCTATGGGCAAAAGTGGTTGCAGGCGTAGCATGGGTCACACGAGCCGTGGTCACCATGGCCGTACTTTTTCCCTTAGCTTTTGCCAAGTCGATCAATGTCGGTAAGCTTTGCTGCGAATCGCACTCTCCCCTTACGGCTGACTCAGCAAGACTGATAATACCTTCATTAGTTTTTACCCCCGTCATTAACGCCGACATAGTGCCGGCAGAGTCTGGTGTTTGTAGATCAACGTTATAGGTTTTTACTAAGGCAGACTGAGGGAACGTTTCAAAACTCAATGCAAACTCTTCACCTAATAACCCCTGCTGCTGACCGACAAAGATTCTTGCCGCCGTTAAAGTGCTCACTCCCATTCCATCGCCTAATATAAAAATAATATTCTTAGCTTTGGTACCTGTTTTTAGCTGTGATTTTAAAACTTGCTGCTGCTCTATTAGCACAGCTTTTCTTTGCTCAACTTTATCATGACCTTGCTGAAACCATTGCTGAGACGTTTTTTGATCTCTTACCGGTATATCTGCACTGCAGGCAAATAATGAAATTATTAGGCCGAATACTACAAATAACTTTAGAAAATTGATCATGCTATTATTTATCCCCAACTTGCTGTTCATGCTGCCCAGGCTTCAGCTTTTCAGCTTTTCCTGCAGTATTCGTTAAGGCCTGTAGAATTGTATGGAAGATTTCATGCTGCTCCATCAAACCAGAAAATAAATAAGCCCCAGGCCCTTTAGCATGTAAAGCGACATCATCGCTGCCGTGGGTTTCCGATCTCAACGGTATCGCTACCCCTTGATGAAAATCAACATGCTCACTATCACTCGCGTCTTCGTGAAAAAACTGACGACCATAGGCCTTGCCGTTCGCATAACCTAACGTGGTATAAGACAAACCATCATTGGCTAATACTTGTTCACCCTGCTGGTTTTTCGAAGTCCCTAGAATAGGATTACCACGCTTGGGGTAACCCGCCATGACAAAGCTATGACTATGATCTGCAGTCACGATTATGAGCGTATCGTCATCTGCTGTTAACTCATCTAAGCGTGCAACGGTTTCGGCTAGCATAGACGTTTCTGCCAGCGCTCGGGCGGCATTACCTTTGTGGTGAGCTTGATCTATTCGTGCACCTTCAACAATTAATAAGTACGGTTCATCTTTTTTCTGTAAGTATTGCAGCGCATTTTCTGCCATTTGCTTTAATGACGGCTGCTGTTTATTTCCTGTACGCTTTATACGGTCTAACTCAAAGGCCATATGGCCGGCAGAAAACACTCCTAATACAGGGCCTGGCTGCAAATTTTCATTTAATTGCAGTAATTGTTGTTGATTCTGGATTAACTGTTGCTGACCAAACTGCTGTTGAAAACTGTCGAAATACCCTTCTAACTTAGAAGCACCTCCGCCTAACGCTATACTTAAGCCAGCAGGAAAGGCCTTCTCTACCAACTGCTTAGCAATTGAGTCGCAGCCATACCAATAGGCATTTGGGTGACGAAGAAAATCTGCTTCCCAGCCACGATCAGGACTATGGGCATAAGTAGCTGCAGGAGTCGCATGAGTTAAACGCGCAGTCGTTACGATCCCTGTAGAAAAGCCTCTTTCATACCCCCACTCAAATAAACTTTTCTGATGATACTTTCTACTGTTTTTGCAATTCGTTCTATCTTGCTCTGGGCCTATGCTAATGAGACCTGCCCGAGTTTTTACTCCCGTCATCATCGCACTCATAGTGCCAGCGGAATCCGGTGACTGTTGATTAGTATTATAGGTTTTAATTAATGCGGCATGAGGATAGCGTTCGAAATGCAAAAAGTGTTCTTCACCTAAAAGCCCTGCTTGCTGCCCTTGCCAAATTCTGGCTGCGGTCAAGGTCGTAATGCTCATACCATCACCGACGAATAAAATGACATTTTTTGCTTTTACAGGTGTACTAAAATTTTTCTGTTGTTGTAAATAAGCCAGTTTATCTTTAAGCCAGGCATCTCCTTGTTGGTACCAACTATCTTCATCAATAGAAGCACATGCTATCGAAGGTATGCCAAAGAAGGTTATAGCGCAAAAAAATATAAAGAA
>MAAB01007900.1_pt1 | contig 10462 bp, 10 predicted proteins | sample 1115991 | NCBI WGS metagenome assembly MAAB01 (sample SAMN04961124, study PRJNA320927) | seawater metagenome | isolation source: sample BD02T18 sea water enriched with oil for 18 days | place: USA:Gulf of Mexico | collected 2013-07-27 | reverse complement strand
GGTTGCTACGTTTCTACAGCATGCTTGGAATACCGTTGTCCATGATCCTGTTTACAAGCAAGAATTAAAAATCCCACGGGAAATTCATAGACAATTTATTCTCATTTCAGCAAGTCTTGAAGAGAGTTCTCCAACAGGTCTTTTATCAAAATAGGATAGAGGTAATCTTAAAAGATGATCAATAATTTCTTCTCCTAGTGAAAGGTCAATTCTATTTGTGGTATCGATAAAGAGATTAGTTCTGACAGCAGTAAGGATATTTTCAAAAACTGAAAATGAAATCAATAAAGTTGCTAATACTGGCAAAGTATTTATTTGCATGTTCTGGTAGAGCATTTATTTTTGCCATAGCGGCTATAAAAAGCTCGATACGCTTCCACTTTAACAAAGAAGCAGCCCAGAAAAGCCAATTCTTTTATTTCACCTAATTTTAAGATGTTGTTTTTAATAACAATAGGGAAAATATTTTTATTTTTTGCTGTTTCAAATTCAATGCCAAGCTCAAAAACCTTATCCGTTTTAATGGTATTGGATATCAGTTTATTTTGTTTGGCTTTTAGTTTGGATAACTCTCTTCCATCATTTTTATCTTTTCCCGTAAATTTGGCTAAATCAATTTTAGTTTTACTATTTTTATCATTTGGTTCTAAATCTCTTTTTGACATTCGTTTTTTAGATTGACTTACTTTTTCTTTTTGGTTTTGTATGGATTTTTTTAGTTTTTTTAATTCACTGTATTGTTTGTCTTGTGATTTTCCTAAAAAATCCATATTTGTAAGATACTCATTCATTGCTTTTGAAAAAGAAGTTTTAAACGAAAAAATATGACTGTTTCTTAAAATTATAGTAGCCTGTGTTAAATTATCCAAAAGTTCTCTATCATGGCTAACAAGTATTCCAATTCCTTTAAAGGCTTTAAGCGCTTCTAAGACTATCTTTTTACTTTTTACATCTAAATGATTCGTAGGCTCATCCACAAGCAAAACATCTGGTTCTACAAAAATAGCAAGTGCTATTTGCATTCTTTTTTTCTCACCAAAAGAAAGCGTATCCCACTGATATAACCATTCATCATTTATATTTAGCATATCTCTTATTTTAAACGCTTTACTGGTATACGTCATCATAAAATCTTCTAAGTTAGGAGGAATCTCTTCTGTGCTTTGTACACAATAATGTGTTAAATCATTCCCTGTTATACTTCCCTCATCTGCTTTTTCTTCTTTTGAAATAAGTTTTAAAAGTGTGCTTTTCCCTGAACCATTAGCTCCAACAATACAGCACCAGCCTTGCTCAAACTCTAAATTTAGATTTTCAAAAATAGACAGTACAGAGTTTTTATACTTAAAATGTAGATTTTTTAGGCTCAAGTGTCGCACTAATATATTCCTTGGGGTTTGTAAAGATTTAAGAAGTTCTTATCATATTACATATTATATCTAATTAAGAAAGAACTAAAAAGATACCTCTCTTTTTAGTTCAATTTATATTTCATTTTTGTTTACAATTGAATTATATTCTTTCGAATAAAAAAAATCTCCGCTAAATAATTGTTCAATATAGTCATTGAACCAGTCTTTTAAACTTAAACTTACTAATTCTCTTTCATCATAATCATGCCAAAGCGTAATAATTTGAGCACTTTTTCCCATCTTTGTAGGATCTAAGTCAATACAATAATGATCCCCTGATCCAGGTGAGCAAAAAGGAATCCATTTTTTATTCCACCAATCATCTTTAATTCCTAGATCTGAATTAGCCTTATTTTTGGGAAAGGTATCTGTTTGAAAGAACGTATTCCAGTTATTCCATGCATTAATAATTCCATGTGTTGATAAAAACTCTTGAGAATCAAAAAGCCAAGCAGAATCTCCTTTTTGGCCATTATGTATTTTAAGTAAACAAATTAAATCACTAGGTAAAGTAAGACCAAGAGTATCTTTTAATTCTTTTATTTCTTCATCACTAGCAGGAGGATTTAAATCATCTATTCCTTCTTTATAATTATCATTAAGCCATATTTTAAATCTATCAAATTCTTTTTTCATAAGAACTCCTTATGGAGTAATATATTATAAAGTATTTAAAAGAAAGTTAAATTTGCACTTTAAAAAAGATCTCTTAAAGATTCTCTAATATCTAAAAACTCATCAAGATGTTCAAAAAATATATCTACGAGTTTTGGATCAAAATGTTCCCCACGTTCTTTTTTAAATAAAGCAAAAATACGATCATCGCTCCAAGCTTTTTTATAACATCTATCACTTCCTAAAGCATCAAATACATCTGCTAATGCAGTGATTCTTCCGTAAATATGAATTTGTTCACCTCTTAAAGCTCTTGGATACCCTTTTCCATTGTATTTTTCATGATGTTCATATGCAATAGTTGCTGCACACTTAAGAAGGGGTCTGCTTGAATGCTTTAGCATTTCATAACCAATATTAACATGCGTATCCATTATTATTCGCTCATCAAGCGTAAAAGATCCTGGTTTATTTAACACCAAATCAGGAATAGCAACCTTACCTATATCATGCATAGGACTTGCTTGTTGAAGCATTTCTGCGTCTTTTTTATTTAATCCATAATATAAGGCCAAAAGTTTTGAATATTCTGCAACTCTTTTTACATGATTTCCTGTTTCTTTAGAACGACTCTCACCTATTGCTCCCATGGTGAAAATAACTTCTCTTTGCGTTTCTTCTATTTCTTTTCCTAACGATTGTACTTCTTTAAGTTTATCTTGTAATTGGTCATAATCTTGTTTTTGCCGCTTATCACTACGTGTCATAATTTTTTCACGACGTTCGATGTCTTTTATAAGTTTATTAGTTGTTGAAATAAAATCTGTTTGTAAAGATTTTATTTCTAATACATATTTGTTATATTCTACTGTATTCATAACATTTATCTTATTAGCTCAGTTTTATTTACAAGTAATTGAATATTTAAAGAGTCAAAACTATCTTGAAAATCTTCACCATCTTCTCTAGAACTATCATCATCTTCATCATACACCCAATTAATATTTACACTTATATCGCTTTGACTCTGTACAAAAATATCAATTAAATCAAACATTTCAAACAATGCTTTTGAACTACTTGAATTAAAATACGTTAACTTGAAATTGAATATTATATTTTCCAATTTTTTATTAGACTGATCTTTGAAAAAAGCTTCTAAACTGATTAACAGTTCTTTATAAAACTCAAAAGTATTTTCAGAATAAGATTTGCCTTCAATACTAAAAATTCCACGTTGAAAATCAAAATTTATTTCAGGTGTATGCAAGGTTTTTTCTATAAATATTGTCTTGTATTTCATTGTTTTATCTCCATATTTATTTATTTGTACAGTAATTTCAAGCCTTGATAAGTTATCATCTAATTTTTTAATCTGATAAGAAATATTATCGGACTTTCTAGCCAATTGGTACAAACCGATTCCTCCACCATTTGAATGTGAAGTTTCACCACTTTTACGTAATTCCTTATATTTTTTTGTAATTTCCTCTTTATTTAATTCGCCCATATTTTTAAATATATTTTCAATCTTTAAAAGTGTTTTATTATCAATATTATTTATTGTAGTAACATAATAGTTTTTTTCATCATACTCAATAAGGATCTGTTCACTATCGTAATTATGAACATAGTCACTTTTAGAATATTTCATTACATTTTGAGCTAATTCTATAAAAACTATATATAATCTTCGTACAATTGTGTGCCCTTCGACAATATCTTTTAGTTGAACTTCTAATGCTTTTATTAAGGATAAAATTATAGCTTGAGAAAAGTAACCACTGTATCCCATAAATAAAATAGTATTTTTTTTATTACTCATAATTTTCTTCTCCTGCTTCATTTAATACGGTTTTTTTAATTTTTAAGCCTATAAAACAGATATCATCCACTACTTCATAATTGCCTCTATAATTTTCAAGAATTGATATATATATTTTTTTTTGTTCTTTAAATATTTTATGATGATGTTCAGTTATCATGTCAATCAGCCTTTTTCTTCCAAACCTCAATTCTTTTTTTTCGCTAATAGTGTCTACAACTCCATCTGTAGTTAAATAGACCTTTACCTCCTTTTCAAAAATAATTGACGTTTCTTCATACTCATAGTCATATTTACAAGATTGGTAACCTACAGAATAACGATTTGATTTAATCAATTTTACGCAGTTTTTCTCATCCAGCATAATTAGATTCATCATTGCACCTGCATACGTTAAGAAACCAGCTCTTTTATCAATAAATAAAATTCCTCCATCAAATCCTGCATTTGATTTTGATGTATTACTGTATTGTTGTAAAATATCTTTAATTCTTTTATTGAAGTATCCTAGAATTTTTCCTGGGGAGATTTCCATTTCATTATTATTCAATTTATTAATAAGTTCATGTTGAATTGATTTTACAATCATTGTTACAAATGCACCTGAAATACTGTGTCCTGTACAATCAATGCACATAACAAGAGACTTATTTTCATCCTTCCTTAAAACATCCATGAAATAAATATCTCCACCAACTTTACTTTTGGGTTTCCAAGTAATAAAACCATCTTCATACAAGAGAGGAAGAAGTGATTTAGCTGGTCTAATAGCATCTTGTAAAAGACTTGAATAATTCATTGCATCTGTTAAGTTTTTATTAATTCTTAGTAATTGTTCATTGGCATAATCAAGCTCTTCCGTTCTTTGTAAAATCTTAGATTGAAGATTCTTATTATAATCAACAATAGTATTTAAAAACTTGTTAAAGGTTGTGATCAAGTCTCCAATTTCATCATTTTTATCTTTTTTGTATTCTTTATAATCTTCCAAATGATTCGTGTTTATGTATGTTAAATAGGATGATAATTTAGAGATTCTTGTTAGTGGGTTTAAAATACTTCTAATTAAATAGTACATTACAATAGAGTAGCCTAGAAGAATAATTAAGGATAAATAAAGAAGTTTATTTGTTAAATCAGAATACTTATCTTCTGTTTTTTGGGTTAAATCACTTTGAATTAAATTAATAATATCCAGTATGTGTTGACCAATTTCTTTTCCACGTCCTCTTGTTAATTTATCAGCATTCAAATAATCAAAATTATCATCAACATAAACATCAATGGATTCATAATATTTCTGTATTAAAAAAATATGGCTTTTTTTAATTTTATGCAAAGATTTTGTATATTTTGCAAAGAGTGGGTCTTTAAATAAAATATCCATTTCTATATAAATTTCTTTAGATGATTTTTCTATTTTTTTATAGTATTTATCTAAATCTTTTTTTCTAAAACCTCTTATAAAAAGATTTTTCCTATTTTTTGCTTGTTTAGAGTAAGCAATATAAATTGATTCCATTCTTTGTTTCACAACAAGTATCTCTGCTGTATTTTTTTTAATTATACTAAAACTACCACTTACATAATAAATAAGCCCAGGAAAAGTAAAAAAAAGAACTACCGAAAAAGGAATTATAACCTTTAACGACGTTTTCTTGATACTATTATATTTTTTCATTTCTAAAACCTTAAGTTTTCAACCTACCTTTACTCGTGTAAGTTTAGTTATCCATGACCCGTGTAAATAATAAAAAAAAGAATTTTCAATATTTTTTATATACATTTCTTTAGTACTAGAAGCTACAAGATCAAGCATTCCTTCAATTTTTTTATTCACTACCTGCCGTAATTTTTTTGCAATGAAGTACTTTATACCTGTGTCTTTTGCTTTTTCACTTGTTCCAATTAAGAAGATGCAGCAAAATGAATTGAAGATATATTTTCTTGTCATTATTGTTTCTTCTTTCTTTTTCTTCTCTTTTTTCTTTTTTTGTTTTTACTTTTTTTCCAGAAATATCTTATTAGTAGAATTATGCCACTTATAAAAGCAAGAATAAATAGCACTTGAGTACTTAAAAATACCCCCCAACTCATCCACCTAAAACCCTTATTCTCAAAAAAACGCCCTTCATGTATATCTTCAATCCAATCAGTATATCTTGGAATTGCTCTTTGAACTTCCCCTGTAACAGAGTTAATTCTAACCTCATAACCTATATCATGTTTGTTATATACTCGAGCAACCATATGGCCACTGCGGGGATAAGTATAAACTCTCCAGACGTCTTTCCATGAGGTGATATTTGCTTCTTTTGCAGCCTGATGTGTTTTTAGAATCCTTAAAAACTCTGGTATTTCAATCTTTGGAACAATAACTGCTGCTTTTTTAATTTGTTTATACTCATCATTAGGAGAAAAGGATTCAGGTAAATAGTGTTTTGATTGCAAAACTAAGCCACTTAATGCCGTTATGAATAGGGGTAAAACTATAATAGGAGTTAACCAAAGATGAATACCTCTTGCACTTAATAAACTTTTCCATCCTATTGTTTTCATTTTTTTAAGCCATAAATAAACTCCACTAATCATTAAAAAAATAAAAATAAAACAAGAAATCAAAAAATAATAACTTAAATTAAGAGTACTCTCTTCATTCATATTTTGATTGGGTCCCACTATTTCACCTGCATGTAGCCTTGAAATCCAATCATAGTTTCTTTTTGAAACTTCCTCTACCTCACCAGTAACAGTATTAACTTGCGCTTCCATTAGATTGTTTGCTTTTACCTTAACCATGGATTTTTTTGGACGCCAATCCAAATGATAAATATCATCCCACGATTTTACACCCATTTTAGGTTCAGCCATAACCGCTTTTAAAATCTCTTCATGTGTTAAAAGATGTTGATACTTAAGCTTTTTTCCTTCCTCGTTTTTTGCACTTACTCCACTTGGCATTACAATTGGAAAATCTCTTCGTATTTTCATAAAATAGCCTGTTGTAAAAAATATCACTATTGCAAATAAGCTAATTACTGATCCCCAAATATGCCATAATCTCATTATTCTATTCATAATACTCCATTCAATTTATTATTTAATTAATTATTATATTATAAAATACAATATTGTAGTATTACCATATAATTATTATAAAACACTGAATATATCAATACTTTATTGATATATTCAGTGAAAATCAAAGTAAATTGCTTATTATTTGTCAAGTATTCCTAATATAAAAGTTTATTAATAAAATAATAATAATATAAAAAATAAGTTTTTATACAATCACTTTCATATAATTAATTAACATAACTACTTCTTCCATTCTAAGAAATATCAGCTTATCAAATTAAAAAGTATTGAATAAAAAGTGTTAAAAAAATACATATTTTTATTTTTGATGTAAAATAATACAAGCTGTAAGTACCGCTTTTTCTAAATACTTATTTTATTTAGCTTATTAAAATTAGTTTATTCGACATTGACATAACAAAGGCAAAAAATCTATTTAACAAGAAAGAAAATCAAGGTCAGGATAATCAAATAAAATGGCCAACATAATTTAATTAGTTTTTAATTGATTTTTAATTAGTTTTTAATAGTAAAGATAAAATTATATAAATAAATGAATTATATTATTATTCACATTTTAAAGATTTATTGTAAATATACTAGATTTAAAGTAAAGTTAACAAAAATACTAAACTTTTCTCAGCAGCTAAATACCATTTTTTTGGCTTTTTTACCTTAAAATCTTTAACTTATGATATCTTTCAAATGTAATTTCTTACATACCTATAATAAAATGTTTATTTCTATTATATGCTCCTTTTTATATTTTGTTTTCTCAAGTAATTAGGATTAGCACTTTTTTATTTGTTCATAAATAATTTTCTATCCTTCTTAAAGATAATTTAAATTAAGATTAACTTTTAATACTATTTTTTACATACTATAGTTATAATTAGAATTAAATACAACGGCAAAGAGGATTATGAAAAATAAAATTTCTTATAAATTAATATCATTAATACTTTTAATTAGTTTTGTCATAACTTGCATATCCGTGTATATTCAAATAAATAATCAATATAAAAATGAAATAACAACTTTTAAAAAAAGTTTAGACAATATTAAAACAAAACAAATTCCACTATTATCCCAATCCTTGTGGACTGTTGATTATATCTCCGTAGATATTTTTTTAAATAATTTAATAAAAAGTGAAAAAATAATTTATGCTCAAGTTATTGAAAACAATGGAAATACGATAAGTAAAGGGCAAAGTAAAGATCAGGATATTATAAAAAAAGAGTTTATTATAAATAAAAATATAAATTCTAAAAAATATCCTATTGGAAAATTAATTGTAGTTGCAGATTTAACTCCCTTGTATAAAAATTTACAAAATAACGCAATTGGAATTATTTTTACTGAAATTATAAAAATGCTTTTGATTTCACTGTCTATTATATTTGTTATAAAAAAACTCATAATAAATCCGCTTGAAGAAATGGCACTCTATGCGAATACTCTCTCATTAGAAAACTTGAGTAAACCTTTGTGTATAGAAGATTCAAATAAGGATAATCTTAGTGAACTGGGCATTGTAAGTGAATCCATAAATACAATGAGAGTGAATTTAATTAGGCAAATTAAAGAAAGTGAAGAAAAAAATAATATTATGGCTCAACAAGCTAAACTGGCTGCTATGGGGGAAATGATTGTTAATATTGCACATCAGTGGAAACAACCTCTCTCTTTAATAACCACTACAGCAAGTGGTATACAAATAAATAATGAACTTGGACAATTAGATAAAAAACAATTGGATTATTATGCAGATGAAATCATGAATTCTGCAAATTATCTTTCAAATACGATTGATGACTTTAGTGACTTTTTTAAACCCAATAAAAGTAAAGAAGTATTTAAAATAATTAACTGCTTTGAAAAAACCTTTAAGCTTTTAAATACTCAGTTAATAAATAACAATGTAACCCTTATCAAAAACATTAGTGATATTGAAATATATGGATTCGAAAATGAACTTATTCAAGTTTTAATAAATATACTAAACAATGCAAAAGATGAATTTGCAAGGAATAAGCAAAAACGAAATTTAGTATTTGTGAATGTATTTTTAACAGATAATAAAATAAATATATCTATTAAAGACAATGCGGGTGGAATAAAAGAAAATTCAGTAAACAGAATCTTTGAACCCTATTTTACGACAAAACATCAATCACAAGGTACAGGAATAGGCTTATATATGTCAGAAGTAATAATAGAAAAACATATGCAAGGCAAATTAAACGTTCGAAATGTTGAATATAAATATGAAAATGAAGTATATACAGGTGCAGAATTTAACATAATTATAAATAAAGAAGGTAAAAAGAATGAAAAAATTTAGCTTTATTATTATTACTGTTTTATTTTCAACTTTAGAACTAAAAGCAAATACAAATGAAATTGTCTGGTTACAAAATCAACGTCCCCCATGGATGATAAATGCAGGCCCATATAAAAACCAAGGTTATGCTGATATGATTAGAGAGATATTTAAGTCTAAACTTATTACTTATTCACATAAAACCATACCTATAAATGCATCTAGATTAAAAATTGAAGTTCAAAGAAATAAAAACACATGTTATGGGCCCGTAGGTAAGTTTAAAGCTATTGAGTCTTTGTTTCATTGGAGTAAGCCTTTATATTATTTGCCAAACCCCAATATAATAGTCTTAAACACTACCTACAAAAAAATGGGTTCACCCAAAGAATTATCTATGGAAAACTTAATCCAAAACCATAATTATAACTTTGGAAACCATCTTAATATCTTACTTTATCCAATTGATGTTAAAAAATATGCTAATCAAAAAAATGTAAGTTCTATTGCAACAACATCTCCAACTACAAGTCTATTGAATATGTTAGAAAAAGCTCGAATAGATTGGATATATGATTCTCCGGTATTTGTCAAATGGCATACTACCTTATCAAAAACGAATAAAATGTTCAAAACAATAAAAGTAACAGAAACTAAAAATAAGGCTCCTTTATCTGCATACCTTGTTTGTAGTAAGAATGAATGGGGTGAAAAAATCATAAAAAAAATAAATAGAAATGTAAATAAAGAAAATATATTAAAAATTAGATCTTTTGTTAGAAAGTGGCAACTAGATGAAGCAAGTTTAAAAGAGTTTGATAAAATCAATGAAAAAATGTTTTCTTATTAATATAAAGACTTGGTTTTAAATAAAAAATAATATTTTTTAATAAAGTACTAAGTACCTCTTTATTGTTTTGCATTTATATCAGCCCTAAACAAGGTTAGATTTAGACCTTTCATCTATAATATTAATTTTGTTATTTTTAGTATATTGATACAATAAATTTTCATTATTTTTATCTTCTTCCATTTTATTATCCACGGTGCTGTGTAATCTTGCAATGAGTAGTTTAAAAGAATCTATTGAGCTTTGCGAATTTTTCTTCTGGTCTTCTGGAATTTCTTCATCATTTTGTATAGCTGTTAATTTATTTATAATGGAGTGAAAGTAAGTTTCTATAGTCTCAAAAGATGAGAAAT
>MAAB01006838.1_pt1 | contig 10473 bp, 7 predicted proteins | sample 1115991 | NCBI WGS metagenome assembly MAAB01 (sample SAMN04961124, study PRJNA320927) | seawater metagenome | isolation source: sample BD02T18 sea water enriched with oil for 18 days | place: USA:Gulf of Mexico | collected 2013-07-27 | reverse complement strand
GGGCACCGTCTCATCAAAATTTTTCAAGCCATTACCGTTATCTAACAAGTCAGTACTGGTGGCATTTCTTTTGGCTACCTGAAAAATATTTTTAGGAAAGTTTGCACTGCGATGGGTGGCGTAAACCGGCATTGTATAAGTGTTTGGATAACGTTCAAACATGGCCAGCTGACCAGGTGTTAGGTTTCCCTTATAACGGTTAAGGTTGCTGTGGGTGATAACAAATAAGGGCGACTCTTGTGCGTAAATATCTAGGAAAGGATCGGTGTTGTTGCTCTGTGCCAATCCCCCTTGATAGGCCGGTATAGTACCGTTTTTATTGCCGCCGGCTTGCGCACCTATGGCGGTCAGCTGTTTGCCTAGTTGGTCCGCTTGTTGTGTGCTGACTTTTGCATGGCTTGTGTTTGTTAACACGGTCAATGCTAATATGGGGAATAGAAATTTTTTCATATTTGCTCCTCGATCGCCAAAGGCTGGCGATCATGTGTTGTCAAAAGGGTTAGAATTGCATACCAAGAGTGATGGAGGCGAAGTCCCGATCGCTCAACAGATTGGTGGTGCCACCTGAATATTGCGTGTAAGAGATAGAGGCGTTATAGATATTTTGATAGGCGGCATTTAGGGCCAGGCTGATAACTTGCTGGCCTTGGATAAAGTTACCCCCAGGGCCCGGTGAGACACCATCCACATCTTCGCTCCAGGCCAACACAGGTGATAAGTTCACACCAGCAAAGGCATCGTTATATTCGGCCACGATGAGGGTACGGTAACCCCAAGAAGACTCGGTCACCACGTCGTTTAAGAATTCATCGCCGGAAAAGGAAATGTCGCTATTAAAATCGTGAATATAGCTGTAGCCCACTTCACCTATGATGGCGATCTGGCTGGCGCCTAGCACCTGGTCCACCAGTTTCACCGCGGTAAATTGCAGCTGACTCACATCAAACGACCGATAGCCCGCTGCATCAGCGCCGTCGGCAGTATCCAGGATATCTATGCCCAGTGAGCCATGGGCGCCGAATACTGCACTTCTGCCAGCCTCATTTGCGGCTACCTGATTGGCCGCCCCCCCCATTGCATCGTAGACATAGGCGTAAGTGGCATCCGACTGCAAAAAGGCGGCCATGAGTGCTGATGAGTTAATTTGAACAGGCACATCCAGCTTATGGCTCACTTCACCAGACAGAGCAATGCTGCCCACATTGGTGGCGAAGCTGATTCCGGCTATTTGTTGGTCTTGGGGGTAGTCAATATAGTATGACTGTGGGGTAATCCCCAGGTTAGCACCATTGTTGGTAGACAAAATACCCATCAAACCCACATTAACCTCGGCTAAAGCTTGTCGTGCACCAGCCGTAGCCGTTGCAGTGGCCTGCGCGGTGGCGGCAGCCGTGGCATCGCTTGGATTCATGAGGGCTGCTTCGGTGGCGGCAATGTAAGCATCATTGGCCGCCGTCAGTTGCGCGTAAATAGAGGAATCAGTGGCATCCCCCGAAGTCAGCTCGTTGCGCAAACCGGTAAGGGCGGGGGAGTTAGAGCTTAAAAAAGCGGTCTCATCAAAAATGGATTTTTGACCATTGATTAATGGTGAACGGCCGTGAATGTTCATGGCATAAAAACCAAATTCGGTGTCGAGTGTTTCTGAAAAGTAGCGAAAGGCCACACCAAATTGACCATCACTATCGGGACGGCGGTTGCCATCAACATTGCGGGAAACTTGCCCTGCCGGGGTGGTGATAGTGTTACAGCCATCCGGTTGGAAGTCATTGGTTGAGAAAAAGGTACCACAGCCTTCGGTAACGGTTTCCTGGAAGTCCAATTGATAAAAGGTCTCAAAGCTTAAGTTGTCAGTCATACCCAAGCTGGCAAACGCCATGTTAACCGGAATTAAGCCTTCTTTTATTTCTGCACCAGGGCGGCGGAAAGACGAAATGTCCACCGGGTTTACCTGATTTACTCCGCCATGAATAAAGGTTGATTCCCCCCAGTTCACCACCTGTTTACCCAGCCGCACATCCAAAGGCATACCTAAGACGTCAAACGCGCCATAAACAAATGCATCCAGAACCTCTGCGCCCGAAAACTTGGCAAGGTCGTTGTATCCGCTGTCATCTTGCTGGCTGTCATTTTCTAGGGCCTGGTCGTACCAGTATTTGCCGCGTATGAAGGCACCGTAGTTTTGGTATTTTACTTGTAAGTCATGACTGCCTTTAAAAATATTTGAAAATGCATCATCTTTTTCATAATTTAAATCTCCTTCATTTCCATTCTCGGCCAGTATTTGTGTTCCAGTGATGCCTTGCGTGAGCCTGGTATCTTGCCGCTCAAGACGCCAGCTTGAGCCCATGGAAATTTGGCTATCAAGACTGCCCTCTACTTCGCCCATGAAAAATTCATAGCCTTGCACCTGTGCTGCCATTACCAATGGAATAATGGTCGCCAAGTATGTCCGTTTGCCTATTTTTTTGTGTGTATTGGTTGATTTCATAACAGCCCTCTTCATTTTTGTTTTTATTGTTCGTTTTGTTTTTCGGATGACGATGTTTATCAAACATGGATCCGAAATTTTTCTGACCCAATAGAGCCTATATTGCTTAAAATTAAAATACAACGCGTTGCATGTTTTGCATTGTTGTTTTTTTGTTAAATTTTTTACGGTGTGAAGTGGTGGCACTTAAAGTGCCTAATGTACAAATTGGGCTTGGTATAGCTTTTGCAAAGTTGGGCCAAAAAATCGTTTGCTTGTTCGAGAAACCCAAGCAATTAAGCGCAGTAAAAACGGGCCACTGGACACTGTTTGTCGAAAGTGAGGTCGCTTTAATAAATTAAGGTAATAACGGTTTAGATTGGGGTATAAATGCATTGGGTATCCGGCCAATGCCAGGCGGTGCAGGGTAAGAAACCAGGATATATCCACTACGGATAGGTCTGTTCCCAGTAAATATTTATGGCTTTTTAATTTATCATCTAAAATAGAAAACGACTGGTGAAAGGCGTGTATGGCTGCATGTATTTGTTGCTGCGAGATACCATTACTTGAGAATTTCTGCCACCAATCTACCTGTTTCTGGCGATAGTCATTGGCATCACCACCATTGCTGTAGGCTTTGAGTTGTTGCGGTGATTTTCGCATCAATTTACTGGGTACCAGGTATTGCATGGTGATCACCCGCAGGTGAACGTGCATCTTGTCTTCCAGGTCAAGCAAGGTTTTTGCCTGTATTTCTTCTTGCTCATTTTTAGGTAAAAATGAGGTTTGTTCAGAAGCATGGGCCTGATCCAGGTGACAGAGAATGTCGTTACTCTCTATGTGTACCCGGCCATCATCGACCAATACCGGCACCACGCCACGGGCATTGATGCCTAAAAACCAGGGGGTCATGTGTTCCGCTTTTTTTAGGTTTATTACATGGGGTGTAAAGGCAATGTGTTTCTCTTTCAATAAAATACGTATCTTTTGTGAACAAGATGACATGGGGAAATACAGTAAGTGTAAACCCCGCCAGTGTTTCACTTCTTCGGTATGTATATCTTTATTATCCAATAACATATTTTTCTCACTTATTTTTTGTTGTGGGTGATAAAGGTTAAGCCGGTTCTGAGACCACTTTATTTTTTTGACGGCCCAGTTGAATGCTGCCGTCACTACTGCTGATGTGTGTCTCGACGATGTCACCGTCTTTTAGATAGAGTGGATTACCCGCTTGTGCCTTGGTGAATTTGGTTTTTCGTTTGGCATCCCGGGTCATGTTGAGCACTAATGACAAACCGGTTTTTAAATTCATATCCAAAGCCACGCCACCAGGGGTGCCGGTTAACAAGCAATCACCGGCTTTCATATTGCTGAAACGAGAGATCTGTTCCAAGGTGGTGTGAGGTTTATGGATGAGTTGGCTGCTGAGTGCACTTTGTCGTAACTTGCCATTGACCCAGAGTCTCAGTTGCAATTGAGATAGTTGATCAATTTCATTTTCATCCAAAATATATAGCACCGGTCCTGCCGGGCAGAAACTGCGATAGCTTTTACCTTGAAACCATTGCATGGCAGGAGCACCCATTTGCACGTCGCGAGCAGAGATATCGTTACAGATAATAAAACCTGCCACATAATCCTTTAACTGCTGCTGGCTTACGGTGATGGGATTAACTATGTCTTTTTTAATTACCAGGCCAAGCTCAATTTCATAATCCAGTAACTTACATTCCTGGGGGCGCATAATATTGCTATAGGCACCGGTAAGGGCAGCACTGGATTTCAAAAAGATGGAGTTTTCTGAGGTGCTGGTACTACGACTCTTAATACCTGTCTCCGCCACGTGATCGGCATAATTTAACCCCTGGCAGAGTAATTGCGAGTTTGAGGTAAGGGGGCTAAGTACCTGCACCTGATCCAGTGATAAACCGGTACCTTGTGCGCTAGCCAGCAGATCACTAAAAGGCGGGGAGAACCGGCCAATGACAGATTCAAGCTCTTGTTCCTCATAGGGCAGTTCAAAAATGACTTCCTTTTCCAATACCCCCCATCTGGGTGACGATTGAAAATTCCTCTGAAAACGAATGATTGAGATGCCCATGAGCGAATCCTGTTTGGTCATTGTTGGGCCAGCATATACTCCAAAACACAAAAATACAACATGTTGCATTTTTGTGTTTTGTGATTTATGGTGTCTTTAGCTCAGGCCTTAATGAAAAATTTTGCAGTTTTTTACCCTAGTACAAAACAAGTTGAAGAATTTTTTATATCAGGTTCGATTTTTAAAACTATTAAGTATAAAAATAGAGGTGGTTAATATGGACTTGGGAATTGCAGGAAAGAAAGCCCTTATATGTGCGTCAAGCGAAGGTCTGGGCAAGGCCTGTGCTTTATCACTGAGTAAAGAAGGGGTACACGTTTTTATTAATGGCCGAACTCTGGCTACTCTGCAAGCCACAGCGGCCGAAATAGAAGCATTGGGTGGTGATGTCACCATAGTGCAGGCCGATGTTTCAACGGTAGCAGGGCGTAACTCACTGATTGAAGCCTGCCCTGACCCGGATATTTTAATCAATAATAATGCAGGCCCTAACCCTGTGGGCTTTATGCAGAGCACCCAAGAAGACTGGGACGCGGCCATTTCAGCAAATATGATGGCCCCCATCTTTATGATTCAGTCGGTATTGTCTGGCATGCGCAAGCGTAAGTTTGGACGCATTATTAATATCACCTCGGCCATGGTGAAATCCCCTTCACCTATCATGTGTGTCTCCACTGCCACCCGCAGTGCGGTGACCGCACTTTCAAAGGCGGTTTCAAAAGAAGCGGTCATGGACAATGTCACCATTAATAATATGTTGCCGGAAGTATTTGATACCGGTCGCCAACAACAAAATGCAGAACTGATTATGCGACTGGCTAAAGTGAGCTACGAAGATGCTCGCAAAAAACTGGTGTCTAGAATTACCGCCGGGCGCATGGGTACGCCCAAAGAATTTGGTGATACCTGTGCTTTTTTATGCAGCCAGCAAGCCAGCTATATGTCGGGGCAGAACGTGCAGCTCGATGGCGGCTCTTATGACGGATTGATTTAACGTTTAAAACGTTACCGAACCGGGCCTGGTTTATCCAAAAAAAATCAGAGCCTAATAATAAATAACAAGTATGAGGGTATTAATATGTCGTTAGCCGCTGTTCCCACTCGCAAACTAACCCGTGAAGAACTTGAAGCCTATGAGCGTGACGGTGTCGTCATGGTTAAAGGATTGGTTGATAAAAATTGGCTTAACATGATTGAACAGGGGGTTGAGCAGGCCTTGGATAAATCATCCATCTTTGGCAAGGTTACCTCACGCAAGACCCCGGGTTACAACATGGATATTTATTTATGGAAACGCATCGATGTGCTTAGGGATCTAGTTTATTACTCACCTTTTGCCCATTGGGCGCAACAACTAATGGACTCTAAGGAAGTGCGCTTTTTCTATGATCAAATGTTTGTTAAGGAGCCAGGTGTGGATGCACCTACCCCTTGGCATCAGGACCTGGCTTTTTGGCCAATGAAGGGCAATCAAATTTGCTCGTTTTGGATTCCCCTGGATCCGGTGAACCGAGAAAGCAGTGGCCTGCAATATGTGAAAGGTTCACACAAGTGGCCACAAAGATTTCGCCCTGATTCACCGGACCATGCTGCCATAGGCTTGGGAGTGGATGCGGAGTTGGCACCGGATATTCATTCGCATCCGGATAAGTATGATGTGGTGGACTGGGAGATGGAGCCGGGGGATGTATTGATGTTTCACCCGTTAACCCTGCATGGATCATCTGGTAACAAAACTCGCAAACAGAAACGTCGAGCCTTGGCATTGCGTTGGGTTGGTGATGATGTGACCCATTCACCTGATAGCTCCCCCATCCCCATTCCATATAAATACAAAAATGTGGACGGAACTCAGTTTGCAGGGCCTTTGTTTCCGCGCATATTGCCAAGCCATATTGAATCCGAGCGCGCCGTGAGAAGTAAAGGGGTTGAATCTCAAATCAATGCTAAATTTATGAAAAGCGGATTGAAAAACTTGTATTCAGCAACCAAGTTAAAGCTGACGGGTTTTGATGAAAAGTCTGTTAAGCAAACTTGGTAATAGCCTGCTGTTGCAATTATAAGCTAGAGACTAATTGTCATTATATGGTGTTAGTCCTTGTGGTCAGTATCTCAGTTAGTAGCCCAATTGAGAGCTAGTTCAGGAAGCTTGAAATGCTTGTGTCCCCGTACCCGCGGGGCACAAATATTTAAAATAGTTAATTAAATCTGGCCAGACCCTGGGGGAGGCTATGACCTATATGGCTTATATATAGGGGCAGGTAGATCATGGATTGTTTAGCCCAAGCATGGGGTGGTTACTTTATTCCCCTTATACTCAGACTATAATTAAGGAGCATTTTTGCAAACTACCCCGGTAGTGATGATGAGAAAGCTTTTATATTCCATTATATTGTTAGTCATATTGCCTTTAGATATAAACGCACAAGAAACATCACTGGATTATCTTTTTCTACTGTCACTGGAGGAATTACTCAAAGTAAAAGTGATAGGGTCAACCCTTACCCCTGTGAGTCTTAAAACTGTTCCGTCTGCTGTCACCGTATTTACTCATAAAGAGATTCAGAGCATGGGGCTGGATAGCCTGGATGAACTCATGAACCTGGTACCTGGTTTTCAATCGTACCGCTCAGATCAATCATCACTGCAATATCCTTATTCATCCCGTGGACGACGTATCGGAGGTCCTACCTCAGAAGTTCTATTAATCTTGGACGGTCAACGGCTGCACGAACCTCGTGCCAACGGTAACATGGGGGTCATGCCAAAATTGCCGCTTAAACAAATCGAACGGGTGGAGTTTATCCGTGGCCCTGAACGCCATGATCGGCGTTATTAACATTATAAGCCGTAGTGCAGTCAATGAAATCAATGTGGCTTATGGCAGTAATAACCTTAAGCAGGCACATATACTGGCATCCAGCCATTCAGATAGCTACTCACTGGATTTTTATGCTCGCGCAGAAGCTGATGATGGGGAATTTTATCGGGTACAGGACAGCTTCACCGCAAGTCCAGTCCAGACAGATGACCCCAAAGAATTGCTCGATGTTAATATTAAATTTGGCTGGCAGGAAACCAAAATTAATTATTTACACTCCCAAAGTGAGAGTACTAACTTTTATGTGCTGGGAAAAATATCAAATGACTTTAATCGGTATAACGGCCAATTTGATAGCCTTTCAGTCAAACAAGGTTTTATTTGGTTCTCACTCAACTCATTTCTGTGGTTAAGTTACATCCAATCTAAATTTGGCTTTTCGTCACAACTTACCGCTGAAGGTGCTTTGGCTGATATTAGTAATCCACCCAGTAGTGATGCGTTGTTTGGGGATGTTGATTTTAACGACTCCAGTGAGGTTAGAGTGCAATGGCATAATGATTGGAGTATTAACCATGAAAGCAGTCTTCAATTTGGCATTGAACAGCGTAAAATTGAGGTGCCGGAAACAATCGCAGCCAATAACTTTGACTTGGGTCAGCTAGCAAGTGAAGACTTTCCAATTACATTTTACGATACATTAATGGCTACCACTGTGGTGGAAGCGGCTGGTAGTCGAAATATCAGTGGCCTCTACACTCAATACCAGAATCAGGTTTTGCAAGGCACACACCTCACTCTGGGATTACGCTTCGATGATTTTTCTGGTATAGGTTCGCAATTCAGCCCGCGTTTGAGTCTGGTACAGGATGTTAATGCTAACCACACCCTCAAACTGCTTTATGGAAAAGCGTTTCGGGCACCATCAGAAAGTGAACTGAGGTTAATGAATAATCCTTTGGTAGTGGGAAATCCTCAATTAAAAGCAGAGACAGTGCAAACCATGGATGTAATATGGTTGGGAAGCTGGACTACTACCCGTGCTTCTCTTGGTTACTTTGAAAATCACTATAAAAACTCGATCGTACAGATCCCCTCAATGGACGACACCACCGTATTACACGCTAATCAAGATGAGAGTCCAAGTAAGGGAGTTGAATTTGAGGTTACCCATGAGCTTGATGAAAACTGGTTTTTGAGGGGAGGCTATACTCGTCTATTTGAAAAACCTGAAACCTCATTTCGTGAAGCCGATCAACTGGGGTCCATAATCATAAACTATGCTGAATACGATTGGCATGTAAACCTGATAGCAACCTATCATGGCACACGCTTAACGCCAAGTGTTGATGGAAACAGCACTACGAGTTTAGAAAGTTACTGGGTTCTTTTTGCTAAGTTTGCCTATTTATATACCCCTGAACTTAATATCAACCTAACAACAAAAAATATTCTAAATAAGACATATCAAACACCTTCGAGAGACCCAAGTGTAGTTGATGGCATTCCCAATCGTGGTCGGGAGTTATTGCTTGGTCTGCAGTGGCGGTTTTAAGTTATGCTTTAGGGTATCTCTCCTTACCTGTGCGGTAACGTGGGTTACGTCCTATATTGCAACATGGTTAGGCTCGTACCATTGCACAGCCAGGTAGTGAGCTAATATTTTTGATGATTAAGGTAATTATTCTTAGGGGTAATGACAATAATAGACCTATGAGGAGCAGTCTTTCACAGTTTTAGGTAGTAGTGCTTAAGCAGAGATTTAAATGCCTGTGTATATTCTGGTCCTTTTTCCCCGTGAACGCACAGGGTCTTGTCTGCTTCCGTCGATACTGGGGAGCTGGTGTGGCTTAAACTAAAAATAACTCGATGGGGGGCTTTTTGCGGGCGACTGCACAGCAGCCATTTATGATCTAGCTGCAGGCCCTGCTGGCGAGCACCCACCATAAAATTTTCAAATTCACTGCTGGGCAATAGTATCCAGGATCTACCATTTTCATGGAGGTGTTCAACGATGCTGCCATTCAACTCCATAAAACTTAGCCCATCGTTATGGCGGGCTTGATTGCGCTTGGCATCAGGCCCTTTTAAATGATCACTGAAAAACGGCGGATTACACACCACCAGATCATATTTTTTAGCCCCCTTAAACTGTTTGATGTTGGTGGAATGTACTTTGATTTGTTTTGAGAACGGGCTATTTTCAACATTTTGAATGGCCTGCTGTGCTGCCAGTTCATCCAGTTCAACGGCATCAATGTGAGCATGGCTGCGCTGTGCCATCATGAGAGATAATAAACCGGTGCCGCTGCCAATATCTAAAATGCTATGGGCACCCTCAATTTGGCACAGGGCTCCAAACACGCAGGCATCTAGTGATACCTTCATGGCGCATTTATCTTGTTCGATGGAAAACTGCTTAAAGTGAAAGGCGCTCATATAACTAATCTAGTGGCTGGGGCAATATTATAACAAGTTTGCGCCATAGCGGGATGGGCCTTTTAAAGGCTAATGTTTGACCTGAGTTCATACGATTCGAGATCGTATTGCTTTGGTTATTTGTCGTTTCCTGCCCCCGGGTGACTTTAATACAATCGGTTAATTCTCTCTCTACGCCCCTAGCCCGCAATAAAAAATTCAGCAATAATCCAGCCACTTAAAAATAAATGAGGAGCAGGGCTTAGTGAACGAACTAAATTTAACCGCCAGTGCCGCGCAGTACGTGCAAACCACATTAAAGGGCGGTGTACTCACCATCATGATGAACCAGCCTAAAAAGCTAAATGGCTGGACCGCTGAGATGATGGAAGCCTTTACCGAGGCGTTCACTAAGGCAGCAACTGATGACGTTACTAAGGCCGTCATTTTTACCGGCGCCGGCGATTACTTTTCTGCCGGGGTGAACCTTGGTGGTACTTTAAAGCTTATGCACCCTAAAAAGCTTCACGGCTTTATTATTGATCACAACCAGAAGCTGTTTGACATGTTTTTGCGTTTCCCCAAACCTATTCTGGTGGCCGTAAACGGCCCCGCCATTGGCGCCAGCGTGACCTCCTCTACCTTGTGTAGCGGTATCAT
>MAAB01032427.1_pt1 | contig 10486 bp, 13 predicted proteins | sample 1115991 | NCBI WGS metagenome assembly MAAB01 (sample SAMN04961124, study PRJNA320927) | seawater metagenome | isolation source: sample BD02T18 sea water enriched with oil for 18 days | place: USA:Gulf of Mexico | collected 2013-07-27 | reverse complement strand
GTAATGCTTGCGCGCTTGGCTTATGCGGGAAATGTTGAGGATTTTGAAAAACTTCTTCCTTGGAATATAGATCTTAAATAAGATGAAGCATCAATGACGTGGAGTATTTGGCGCTTACAATATAAACACGAGAGCAACGCGCTGAAGCGATTTATTAATAATGTGTTCAACTAAGATTTCAATAAGATTTCAATAAGATTTCAATAAGATTTTCTATTACATTCCTGTCCCTCCACTATACGGCTAACCTTTTCAAGCCACACACTTTGCATTAAAAATTAAAGTAAATAAACTCTTGCCTTTCTCCGCCAAACCCTATTACGAGAAATATTATAGAAAGATATAAGGGCCATCGAACGAGAGTAATAGACTTGTCTATTTTAAACTCAAGAGCATGTTGTTTTTCTCTTTGTAACCACTCTGCACAAACGAACAAGAGTATAGTAACTATTAGATTACTAGGAAGTACATCTGGAACGGAAAAGAGAGAGAGGGAAAACAGTCCATTTAGATATTCGAATGCATGCGTTATATTTTCCGCTCTAAAAAACACCCATGCAACAACCACCGTAAGAAATGTAGTCAGCATCTGCGTGATTTCGGTAAGAGTAGGTATTAGCTTTCCTTCGGCAACGGTCCCTAAATTTTTCCTGTTTCGACTCCCTATCATTAGCGGAAGATACAACAAGGCATTCACCAAGCCCCAAACAACAAACGTCCAGTTTGCACCATGCCAAAAACCACTAACAAGAAAGATTATGAAAATATTCCTCATTTTAAAAAAGGTACCACCATTACTGCCTCCAAGGGGTATATAGAGATAATCTCTAAACCACGTTGAAAGAGAAATATGCCACCGCCGCCAAAACTCTGAAATATCACGAGAGAAATAGGGGAACGCAAAATTTCGCATTAAATTAAAGCCGAATAGCCGAGCGGTACCAATCGCAATATCCGAATACCCTGAAAAATCACAGTAAATTTGAAAAGCAAAAAATACACCTCCGATTAACAACGTACTTCCGGAATGTTCAGTATGAGAACCGAATATCTGATCAACATAAACTGCACAATTATCGGCGATAACAACTTTCTTGAATAACCCCCAAAGTATCTGCCTTAACCCATCAACAGCTTGATCATATTCAAATACTCTTTTTTTATAGAACTGTGGTAACAAGCTAGTAGCTCGCTCAATTGGCCCTGCAACCAGCTGAGGAAAAAAGCTAACAAAAGCCCCAAAAGCAATAATATCCTTAGTCGGTTCCAGTTTTTTCCGATAAATATCAATAGAATAACTTAGCGTTTGAAACGTATAAAAACTAATACCAACAGGAAGTACGATGTTAAGTAGTTCAGGGTCTGATACAGGCTGCCCAAAAAAAGTAAACGCCGCTGAGAAGCTTTCGACAAAAAAGTTAAAATACTTAAAAAAACCTAGAAACCCCAAATTTACGGCCAAACTCGTAAACAAAAGCAACTTTCTATGAGTTTTATTGGAATTACGTGAAAGTGCTATTCCAATAAAATAATCGATTAATGAACTTGCAGCGATTAGTGACAAAAACCGCCAGTCCCACCACCCATAAAAAAAATAGCTCGCAGCTAACAAGAAAAAGTTTTGTAATCGTAAATTCTTGTTAACAACAAACCAATAAATCAGAAATACGACAGGAAGAAAAATCGCAAACTCAATTGAATTGAACAACATTAATGTGTACCTCCTTTAAATATACATCAAGAATCTTTAATAATGTTTAGTTCAAGCAGCCGCTTATGAAGGATTTCTGTAAATACAACGCTTCCTGTACTGTTCAAATGATCACCATCATGAAAATATGTATCTTGTACGATGGAATTCATAAAATCGAGATGACTCACCAGCCCTGGGTATCGGGCAATATAGTTATCGACGTCTGCATAGTAATCCGATAAATAATTCTTAGGAATATTCGAAGAATACGTTTTATGCAGAGGCGTATTGATAAACGTTATTTTAATGTTGTTTTTTTCACATAAAAGCACAATTTTTTCAAGATAGGCTTTTTGCAATACTGATTGATCCTGAAGGTTTTTTTTATCTTTCTTAAAATAATGCCCCCAAAGTCGCTCTTGAGATGTTTCTTCGCTTACATTAGAAACATCCATTTTTCTATACCCACCCGTAAGCAAAAAATAAATTGTCTCTTTAACATTAGAAACCCCCCACTTAAATAGCTGGCTATCGGCTTCTCTCAGCATAAGAATTGCATTTCTAGCGGTATAATTCAGGTGCTGTAGACCCTCAGCATCCAACAACCAAAAATAATCCTTAAACGTTCTATTTAACTGTTCATCTCGAAATTCATTTAATGTATAGAAAGAAAAAGCAAGCACAACATTTTCAATTTGCTGGTTCACCTCTATCAACCGCCTGAGTTTATAGTATGTTAGGAATACGCTTTCACCTCGAAAAGATAGGTTCTTAAGCCCTAACGTAGCATCATCACGAATTGAGGTTTCCGTATGGGAGTCACCAAGGACAACCGTTGACATGCCATTCTCAATTTTAAAGTAATCTTCATTTGATAAAAGTGCACTGTATATCAAATAATGAAAAGACAGCACAAAAAATACCGCTGACAAAAAAAACAAGGAAATTTTACGTAAAAAAATATTCATAACACCTTACTTTCAAAACAGAACGACTCGTGAGAAAGCGAGAGCTAGCCCATTACTAAGGTCCAGAAAAAAGACGCGCAGAGTTTAACTAACAAGACACAAAAATTGCTAGTGCGCAGTTCAATATAAATCAAAAAAATAAGATTGACATGCTGGTTAAATATACAAAAAACTCAAGTATTCGTTGTGAGAGTAAAAAACCAGCTATAAACAATACGGTATACTCCCACAACAAGTAATTTTTTATCTCGGCCTATCAACCATTGAGTTTGGCAATCCGTGCCTGTTGATCTTGATGGGCTTGGTGATACTCCGCTTTCAAGCGAGACACTAGTTCTGCCGTGGTGGGTAAATCATTAACACTGCCCACCCCTTGGCCAGCAGACCAAACATCTACCCAAGGCTTGGCGTCCGACGCCTTGCCATCTCTGGCCTCTTGTAATTCTAAACCCAAATCAACTTTCGGTGCATCGGCTAATGCGATACCTGCTGCCTCGACGCTTTCCCGAATAAAATTGGCGGGAATGCCCGATACGGCTGGCGTATATACAATGCCCGCCGCGGAAGAATCCAATAATTTTTGTTTATAGTTTTCATTAGCTTCACATTCTTGAGTGCCTAAAAAACGTGTACCCATATAAGCCAAGTCAGCACCTATCATTTGTGCTGCGGCGACATCGCTACCCGTAGACAAGCAGCCGGATAGTAAAATGGTGTGATCGAAAAATTGTCGAAGCTCATTGATCAATGCAAACGGGCTCCAATCCCCGGCATGGCCACCCGCTCCTGCAGCAACAGCAATCAGGCCATCAACACCAGCGGCAGCAGCTTTCTTCCCATGACGGGCGTTCACCACATCGTGAAAGACAATACCTCCGTACCCGTGAACCGCGTCTACAAGGTCACTGATTGCACCAAGGGACGTGATAATCAGTGGTACTTCATGTTTGATACAGATCGCTAGGTCCGCTTCCAGACGAGGATTGCTTCTGTGAGCAATCAAGTTCACACCAAAGGGAGCTGGCAGATCACCTGTCTCATCGGCATGACGTTGTAGCTCAGCTTTAATCTCAATAACCCAGGCCTCAAACTCATCGGTAGAACGCAGGTTGAGCGCGGGAAATGTGCCAACCACCCCAGATTTACAGCAGGCGGTGACCAGACTTGGACCAGAGGCAAGAAACATAGGAGCCGCAATAACGGGTACAGATAGACAGTTTTCAAATAGAGCAGGCAAAGACATAAACAGACCTCATAAGTTGTGCCCATGACTCAGCGTGATATGGGCGACGTTGTAATATCAACAGTGTAGAAAATGAGATGCCTATGGTACATTGGCAAAATTGACAATATTATGGTGATATTTTACCTAGGGGTTTTTATGGTTAAGATGGGTATCGTTGCATACGACAATTGTTATTTATCCAGTCTATCAGGCCCAATGGATTCATTTCAGGTGGCAAATGCTTACAACTGTCGCCAATCGGGCTCAGATGACCCAACATTCGCCTGGAATACCGTCTCCATAACAGGTAAATCCGTGAAGACTAGCGGAGGCATTTCAATTGCGACAGATACGAGTATTGCCAACGCTGAAGAGTTTGATGTGATCTACCTGCCCGCTTTTCCTTACCAAGGCGCTCTAGCTATGGATGAAATGGTAAGAGAACTTCGACCACTGCTGGACTGGTTGGTAACTCGCTGGAAACGTGGAGCAACGTTAGTGACCATTTGCACCGGTAGTTTTCTGTTAGCGGAAACCGGACTATTGAATGGACGCGAGGCGACCACAACATGGTGGCTAGAAAAACAATTCCACAAACGCTACCCTCAAGTAAAGCTCAATGGACGTGAAATGATTACCGAGCAAGATCGATTAATGTGCGCGGGGGCCATGACGTCCTATCAAAATATGTCGGTTCATCTGATTGAACGTTATGCTACTGCGGATTTAGCCATTCAGTGTGCAAAGGCGATGCTTATTGATACCAGTGCGCGAGCTCAATCGCCCTATCAAAATTTACTGCTGGATGAAACCAGTGGTGACCCTGTCGTAGCCAAAGTGCAACATTGGCTACAGAATCACGCCAAAGAAAGTATTGATCAAGCAGAGTTAGCAAAAAAGATGGGAGTAAGCCAGCGTACGTTGATACGACGCTTTAAAGCCGAATTGGACCTAACCCCTCATAATTATCTACAGAACATACGCATCGAGACGGCCAAGCAATTGTTAGAGAACACAACACTGCCCATTATTGAAGTGATAGAGCGTGTGGGGTATAGCGACATCAGCTCTTTCTCGCGATTATTTAAACAGCGTACCGAGTTGACCCCGGCAGCTTATCGCCAACGTTTTAAAACAAGAGAAACAGCAAATGTGTGATAATGCGCTTATCCAGTTTCACACCCTATCTAGTCATTAAAAATACTGACAACCCAGTTATAAATGGATAAATACTCAGGGGACTCAATCATGCCTTTCTTGGTCACTAAATAATATCCTTCATCGATTGGAACATTCTGCTCTGAATAAGTGATGAGTTTTCCAGAAAGTAAGGCTTTATTGATCGTTGGAATTAACCCGATAGCCACTCCCAACCCCTCCTCTGCCGCTTTTATAGCAGTGCCATAGGAATCCAAATGCAGCTCCTTCGCAGGCGATTTATCAATGCTAAAAATTGCTTTAACGCGCTGCCAGTCATTAACATCTGGGCGCGTGTGAATAATGGTATGTTGATCAAAATTATCCAATGTAATGGTAGGATGCTTTTCAAAATAGCCAGGGCTAACAACAAGGTTACTACTGACAGTAGAAATGAGTTTATGGTCACAACCTGACCAAGGGGGTACGCCAAGTCTTAACGCGCAATCTATTTCTGATCCCGAAAGATCCTGCACCGCCATTGAGGTTTCAATGAGTATGTTAATATCCGGATGGATGTCTGAAAACGTGTGTAATCGTGGTATGACAATTTCATTTGCGATATAGGGAATCATAGAAATTCGTACAAAGTGCGTATCGAATTGCCGTATAAATTCAGCGTAAGTCGTCTGATAGGTAGAGATGGTCTGCTTTGAGACAAGATAAAACGACGCCCCCTCTTTGCTTAACGTAATACCCCTGGCACCACGCTCAAACAAACTGATATTTAAATACTCTTCCAGCGACTTGATTTGCTGACTAATCGCAGAGGCTGTCACATTCAACTCTTTGGCAGCAGACTTAAAGCTGTTATGTCTCGCAGCGGCTTCAAACGCAGCAAGATACTGAATTGGCGGGGGTCTACGCTGCTTTGTCATAAGAGAGAGTCATAAGGGTGAACCATAAGGCTAAGTTTTTCTAATCTGACGTTAAGAAATACACGGTTGTCTGGGCACTGTCAACGGGCGAGGATGCAACACATTGTTTATTCAAGTATCTGTTTAAGGGAGAGTAATAGTGACTCAGATCATTTTACACCAATGGGCGTTTTCACCATTTTGTACCAAAGTTAGAAAAATGATGGACTACAAAGGCATTGAGTACACCACTAAGAACTACAACGGATTTCTCGCAATAGAGGCAAAGCGACTATCTAAGACAGGTAAATTACCCGTCTTAGAGGTGAATCGTGAAATGATTCAGGACAGCAGAGTAATAGCGCGCTATTTAGACACTCACTTTCCTGAAAAACCACTCGTTCCTAGTGACCCAGCGCAGGCATCTAAAGCCGAAATATTTCAAGATTGGGCTGATGAGTCTCTCTATTTTTACGAAGTGTATTTGCGTGCTAAATACACCAAAGCTATGTTCAAAGTCGGTGATTTATTGGGTGAAGGACGACCATTTTATGAAAAGTACTTTCTAGGCCCCGCACTTGGTTATCAACTCGGCAAGGCTATCAAGCAACAAGGGATCGCAAGAAACCCCAAGGCCTTCGTTGAAGACCGATTCCTGCATTTAATGAACCAAGTTGACCGGCAATTAGAAGCAACTCCATGGCTTGCGGGGGATGCCCCATCCATTGCTGACTTTGCATTGGCCGGTCAGCTAATCGAGGTCGTTAGAACCGGGCACTTAAATCCACAGTTACAAGCATTGCAGCATCTTTGGACATGGATCAACAAGATGCAAGATCTGCCTAGTTACGAAAAACTGTGAGCTCACTAACGCAAAGAAAAATGCAAAAAAAAACGCGACAAAAGTAACTCGGTAAAAGTAACCCAACATAGTCAGGATTAATAATGAATAAACGTGCTGCAATTATTGTAGGAGTTGGTGCTAGACATGGGATTGGTGGAGCCATGGCAGTTAAGGCTGCCAGTGAGGGTCTACACGTATTTGTTGTCGGTCGTACAGCGTCCCGATTAGATGTCATTGTGCATGAGATTACGTCCCTGGGTGGTACTGCGAGTGCCTGTGTGGCCGATTGTACACAGCAGCAAGATATCAACGCTGTGTTTGAACAAGTCGCTGATACTAAGATGCTTTTGGAATTGGTTGTGTACAACGTAGGGCGCAATATGCCCGCACCTTTTTTGGAGCATGATCAACGTATCATCGAGGACAACTGGAAGCGCTGCGTGGTGGGGGGAATGTTCGTTGGTCAACACGCCGTAAAAACTATGTTAGAACAAACGCCATCACCCGAAGGGAAGCGCGGCACCATTATTTACACAGGGGCTAGTGCATCGATGCGCGGCAACCCAATGTTCTCTGGTTTTGCATCCGCCAAGGGAGCCCTGCGCGGTATGATTCAGTCCATGCAAGCAGAATTTAGTGAGAGCGGCATTCATGTTTCTCATGTCGTTATTGACGGCGTTATTAATGGTGACTTAGTAAAGAGCGTAAAAGGTTTTGGAAAGGTTGCACTGAAGATGAAAGGAGAAAACGGATCGTTGCTCCCCGATGAAATTGCAAAGTCATTTTGGATGGTGCATTCACAACAAACCCCACCATGGGCCAATGAAATAGATTTACGTCCATTTAAAGAAAAGTTCTGAGGACTGACATCATGATTGTAAAAAAAATAGCGAAGAACATTCTTAACACTGCAAAGTATTCCGTTGAACGTCAGATTAAACGAACAGGAGAAAAGGCAGTACTTATTGTTTCAAGTGAAAATACGGCGTTATTAGATTATGAATTAGTACAGTTCGTTGCAACTAAGAACATGCCTATTTACCTGTTGGGAAAGGACATTACTGAACTAACCGAGAAACTCGCTTCTCAAGCAATTTCAGTGAACAGCGTGGTTGTAGACCCAGCGAATGCGGAAGACCTAACACTTGCGTTTAAACGTATAGAAAATGAGGATTGTTATGCTGAGTTAGTGATATACAACACACCTCAGGCTGAGCCAGCTGGTTTTTTGGATATTACTGAGAAGACAGTCCACTCCGCATGGAGGGAAGACTGCTTATCAAGCTTTTACGTCGCTCAGCAAGCACTTAAACCACATGTTGCCTCGTGGCGGCGGTACATTGATTTTTGGAGGTGCATCATCATCACGCCAAGGTAAACGAGGCGATGTAATGAACGCCACGACAAAAGCAGGATTAAGGCTGATGACACAATCGATTGCGCGGGAATTTTCACCGAAAGGAATCCATGTTATTCATGCAGTGCTCGATGATGATATATCAAAGCGAGCTGGCGGTGTGGCGAACACCTATTGGCAGCTGTATGAGCAGCATGCGACCACCTGGACGCATGAAATAGATTTACGTTTAGCTTGAAAGTTGATCTTTGAACCGACGTCCAGCTAAGGCCGGTCGCTTTCTGGCGTCGCAATTGAGCTATTCGACAACAGGACTCTACGATATTCCTGACCCCTTCTTTACCAAGGTGTTTCAACACCGGGCTCATTGAGATATGGCGCTATATTCTTAAAAACCGCGACCTGGTACTTCTTTTCTTTAACGTAAGCAACAGCTCCATCATAAGGAGTATTAAGCCATTTGTGACAATCTACGGTTATACTATCACTGCACTCTATTCCATTTAATTTACTCTTATAATCGTCAAGTAACCCTGCGAACAAACCAAATGCAGCGTCAGTATGGATCCACAAATTACAATACTTTTGCTTGAGTAATGCTAGCTTCTCAAAGTCATCGATATTTCTTTAAGCGCGTATAATACTCCAGTAAAAGGCCTAACGATTACTTAATATGCGAAACCAGGCGTTACGGCTACTTATTGGCATAACTCTCGATCGTAAACCAAGAAGGTATAGTATGTTAACTTTGGTTGTTGAACTGCGTTGAAGATTGTCGAGACTTATCCACATGCAACTTGAATATATCCGGCCTAGAATAGTGACCAGCAACATCCAGTGCACGTTTTGAACTTGAGGCTAATTCAACATCAATATCCAAAATTATATAACCTTTTTCCTTAGACAAAACCCAACACTTACCTTCCCTAGCGATGTACCGCATCGTGCCAATCCAATCCAATCCTCACCGCTGTCATAAGTTGGTGCAATATAAATTTCTACGCCTTGAGAATAGAGAGCATACCTTGCCAACGGCATATAATTTCCCCAACAGATTAAGCTACCTACTCTACCAACAGGAGTATCAATAACGAAGAGCCCTTTAACACCTCAAGCACAATATCCGTATACTATATAACCCCTTATCAATACCTTTACGGCTGACTAAACATCAAAAACAAAACGCTGACCATCTTCCACCAACCTAAGTATCTTCCAACATACCGAAGTATCGAGAAGCTCACTAGAGCATTAAACAACAACTAAGAACTTATCAATCAATCATTGATTGATAAGTTCTTAGTTTAATCTCTATAACGTTTTCATAAATTCAATAAGATCTAATTTTTCGTCATCAGAAAAATAAACACCATATTCATGGCCCGCAGCTGAATTACCATCCATTGTCGTATCCAGTCTCTGTTTACCTTTACCCCGGTGTTTTTCTCGGTTTGGTGCAGATACAAACCCTACATTCACAGGATCAAAGTGACGACTACCAACGTAAAATTCTGTTTCTCTATCATCAGCAGGTTTTAGCAACTCCGTCAAATTACGTACAGAACCGTTATGTAGATATGGACTCGTTGCCCAAATTCCTGGCAACGGCCTTGCTCGATAAGCGGCTACATTCGGTGCAGGCTCTTTTCCATCAGCATAAATTCTAAAACCACTGTACGCAGCCCTTTCGTATTCGCTCAAACCTAAGTCCTCAAATAAACGTTGCGTTAACGCCCCAAAGACAAACTGCTCAATAACAAAGCTAGGAGCAACTTCGCTATCATTAAAAAACACTGACAACGTCCCGGTTTCCGCAGGGAAAGGCTGAAAGATAAGGTTCGCCGCATTAGGGTCAGTACCTATATCAACTAAAGGTATATTCGTGGTTTGAATAAATTTCTGGCCAAAAAGGTTATCTTCAGCCGGCGTCAACGGGTACTCGCCCTCTGTATTTGGTAGCGCGTGACAGCTAGCGCAAGAATACCCTGTATTCTCTGTTTTCGTATACACTTGATACCCGCGCTCAGCAGCTTCTTGATCAACATCCCCCAAAATTTCTTCTGGCCACTGGGGTGCCGTTAACTCACGAACCATCCCTTCTAAACGAGAAAGATTTTCACCCTTAATACTATTATCAAATAATGTTTCTGGATTCTGTAGATCAACACGACCAAAAACACCTAATACCTCACCAATATTTCGAGCAAAATTATTTTCTGCAATTCCAGTCACTGCTGTCCCACAGTTTCATAACATCGACAACTGTTTGTTTTTATCTGGCTCGTCATCAATTGGTGGCGAGAACAAATCGTACAAATTTCTTCGATCAAAAAGGTTCAGCTGAA
>MAAB01030539.1_pt1 | contig 10489 bp, 10 predicted proteins | sample 1115991 | NCBI WGS metagenome assembly MAAB01 (sample SAMN04961124, study PRJNA320927) | seawater metagenome | isolation source: sample BD02T18 sea water enriched with oil for 18 days | place: USA:Gulf of Mexico | collected 2013-07-27 | reverse complement strand
GCAAGTAATACCTAATTCTTCTTTATCGCCGAGTAAACCATCAGGATCACGAAGCTTAAAGGCTAAACCCAAAACGGTGGCTACTGGAGCGAGAGTGATATACCGTTTATTCCAAGTAAGGCTCATTCCCAAGACGCTCTTTCCTTCGTAACTACCATGACAAATAACACCAACATCAGGAATAGCACCAGCATCAGAACCTGCTTCAGGGCTTGTTAAGGCAAAGCAAGGAATTTCTAGCCCTTGAACTAAACGAGGTAAATAATAATCTTGTTGTTCTTTAGTACCATAATGTTGCAGTAACTCACCGGGGCCCAAAGAGTTAGGCACTCCTACAGTAGTCGCTAATACTGTACTAGCACCAGATAGTTTCTGTAAAACACGAGATTGTGCAAAGGCGCTGAACGCTAAACCGCCATATTGCTTTTTGATGATCATCGCGAAAAATTTATTATCTTTTAAGTATTGCCATATTTCAGGTGATAAGTCTGTTCTTTCGTGACAGGTATGCCAATCATCCACCATTCGACATACCTCCTCAACAGGTCCATCGATAAAAGCTTTTTCTTGAGCATTTAATCTCGGATGAGGGTAGTTATGAAGTTTTTGCCAGTCAGGGCTACCACGAAAAAGCTCAGCTTCAAACCAAGTTGTTCCTGCATCGATGGCTTCTTTTTCGGTATCAGACATTTCAGGCATTATTTTTTGAAAAACGAGGAGCAGGGGGTGGCTGATATATTTTTTACGAAAATCGCCGATATTAAAAGGTAAGATAATTAGGGCAAAAATGAACCAGCCAAAAAATGATACTGCCTGCATTAGCGTGCCAATGACCATTAAAATAGCAAACGATAATGAGAAGGTAGCTAATGAAGCTCTGTTATATGTCATAAAACCTGCCAATCCGGCAGCACAAACTAACCAAGTATATAATTCCACAAAATATCCTTAAACCAATGCAGGTATGACCACTTCTTCTATTTAAGATTAAATGGCTTTGTCAAGTTTTTCAACTCCTATTGAACTATAACTGAAAAAGCCAAGTAATCGAGACTTTGGTTGCTCTAAAATTTTGTCAAGCAGTAACTAATACCTCTTAAGTTATATTTGTTTATAGGATATTCCGATGATCAAGGTCAGATATTTGTAGTATTTAGACGCGGTAGCTAAATATTGTCACTTTAGAAAACTGCTGAAGTTTATTTTGAGAGCATTATTGAGGAGTATTTACAGGAGAGAATCAGATAAAATGACCAAGAAGGCGTTGTGGCGTTCTTGGTACATTTTAAGGATAAAGATTCTTGAAACCGCTTTATTTAATTGGTGCTTAATTTAATAGGCTAGCTTATTGTGCAGTATCATATCCGATACGTCCTTAATATTGCCGATCATTTTTGCAAGGTCTTCACTAGTTCCTAACCCACAAGAGAGTGATTTTTTACAGGTGTTGCCGATAATATTCGAGCCTGTAGCCTTTGCAAATTTTTCAGGGTATTTATTTCTCAGGCTAGCCAGTTGAGCATCAAATAAGTCGGGTAATGTCCCATATACAGTGATAACTTCTGTTTTTTCTGTACTCGTTGCTTGTTGAACTTTTGGTGTGTTTGAGGCTTTCTTAGCTGTAACAATAGGTTTTTCCGCTAACGCTTCCATCAAGTCTGGAAATTTAGAGCTATCGAAGCCCTGAGAACCTTGCATATTTTCAACAAACGTGGCGGCTTTTTCATGTCCCTTTTCATAAGCTTTAGCTAACCATTTATCGGCCTCTGAAAAGTCTTGTTCAAAATAATCTTTTGAGTAGTAAATGACGCCTAATAAAAAACTCGCACTGATGTAATTATTTTTGGCCGCTTTTTTTAAATATTTGACACCGTCTTCTTTATCTTTAACTTCTTCTTCATTTAAATACATCATGGCGGTTTTAAATTGGCCCTTTACCGAGCCCCACTTTGCAGCACTTTTATATTGTTTTAAGGCTTTTTTTATGCTTTTTTCCGTACCATGACCGTAATAATACATCTCGCCCAAGGTAAACATCGCGTCGGTATAGCCCAGTCGAGCATATTTTTTATATTCTTTGAAGTAATCTGCGCAAACCTGTTCGGCACAGGGACCTATTGTTGCTGTTGCTGCTTGAGATGTATTGATACTGAGTATCCCAAAACTAATTATTAACAACAATTTCATTGTTCTTTTCATGTTTAATCCCTTATTTTATGATTAATATAATTTCCTACCTAACTATATGATAAAGTTATGGTAATGGTCAATTATAAGGTGAGTTCTAAGGCTGATTGCTCTTTTTGCCCACATTATAATGAGTCAGAGCGTTTGAATAAGGCCGAATGATAATTGATAAAGTGTTAGTGATACAAGCCAGTGAGATGTATGTATTTGTTGGATTTTAACGACTAATAAAATTATTACTTGGTTAAAGCTATGTATAATAAAAGATAAGTTCAAAAAACAACAAAGGTCATTTTAATGTGTGAACTCTTAGCCATGTCTGCAAATGTTCCTACAGATATTTGTTTTAGCTTTAGTGGCTTAATGCAGCGAGGTGGCAATACGGGGCCTCATAAAGATGGTTGGGGTATCACATTTTATGAAGGTAAAGGCTGTCGTAGCTTTAAAGACCCGCTACCCAGTGCTCAGTCTCCTATTGCGAAACTTGTCACCGAATACCCTATTAAAAGTGAAGCTGTGATCTGTCATATTCGTCAAGCCAACTCTGGGGGGATTTGTTTAGAAAATACCCACCCTTTTACTCGTCAAATGTGGGGTAAAAACTGGACCTATGCTCATAATGGTCAATTAAAGGGTTTTCAGCAAGAGTTGCCGATTAAATATCACTTACCTATTGGCACTACAGATAGCGAGCATGCTTTTTGTTGGCTACTTGATCAACTTCACCTTCGATTTGCAGAGCATCAACCTGAGGATGCAGAGTTATTCAGCTTTATTGCTCAGTTAGGTGAAAAAATAAACAAACTTGGCGTGTTTAATTTAATACTATCAAATGGTGATTGTTTATTTGCTTATTGTTCAACTAAGTTACATTGGATCACTCGTCGTGCACCTTTTGGTGAAGCGAGTCTTATCGACGCAGAGATGGTCGTGGATTTTCAAAAAGAAACCACCACTAATGACGTTGTCACTGTCATCGCTACCCAACCTTTAACGGATGATGAAACGTGGCAAAAAATGTCAGCAGGGCAGTGGCAATTGTTTTGCTTAGGAGAATCATTAATAAATGGAAAAACTGAAGCAGAGCCAAAAGTGCAGTCAACGGTAGTTGAAAACTAGAAAGTCACTGCATGAGCTTTAGACTGTTATTTTTCAGAAACGCTTAACTTAGTGAGTTGCGCTTCAAATTGCTCAACCCCTGATTTAGCTTGATATAGCTTCACCATTAAGTAATCTAGCTCGGGGGCGAACCATGCGTAAGTTATGCGTTTTTTTTCAATGACTTCCCGTTTCAACTTTATGGTTTTAACTAAACCATAAGGTAGCATTAATTCTTCTTCACCTTCGTAGGTATAAACATAATTTTTAATGCTACCGGATGTACTGATAACGGGGTAAACAAAATGTTTCTGGGTAGGGTCATTGAGTAAATTGATGCGGTTTTGTAAATGATAACTGAGTTTGTCTTGTATATTTTCAGGGAAGTCTACAGACTTTTCTCGTTTCTTTTTAACATCTATGGCTTTGTTATTCGTGAGATCATAACGCCACTCATACTCTTTATCTCTTCCTGTTCCTTCACGTAAATAATGGTAGTGAGTAGGTATTACTTTATTATCAACGATGGAGACGGTGGATGTTTCTTTTCTGTTATCTGAAAAAATTAACCATTCAATATCGGTATGGTAACTATATTCAAATTGACCATTATCGAGATGTTTTAATTCCCTAATACCGGTGCCAACAGGGGAGGATTTACGCAAAATATTATATTCTGCAATAAAGGGCTTAACCACTATGTTATTGCTATTTTCTTTAGCTTGAATTGTTTGAGTAAAACTTAATAGTGCAAGACAACAATAACATAGTGCTTTAAGCATAAATCTTTTATCCATTAATGAGGGTATTATTCACTGGCATATCCTGACATAGGTAGACAGGTACCATCTAAAACTGCTTTTTCATCAGACATGCTAACACGACCCGAACAAAACCAATTTACCACTAAGGGATAAATCATATGTTCTTGAACATGAATACGCTTTGCCAAGTCATCAGCGTTATCTTCAGGAAAAATAGGCACCTTAGCTTGTAATATAACAGGGCCACCATCAAGTTCTTCAGTAACAAAATGCACACTGACACCATGCTCTTGGTCACCTGCATCGATAGCACGTTGGTGAGTATTTAATCCTTGATACTTCGGCAACAAAGATGGATGAATGTTCAATAATTTTCCAGAATAATGTTGAACAAAGGCTGGAGTCAGAATTCGCATAAAACCAGCTAGCACGACAAGGTCCGCATCATATTGATCAATACTTTGCATCAATGCTTGATCATAACTCTCTCTAGAGTCGTAATCTTTATGTGACAATACTTGATTAGATATGTTGGAATTTTCTGCACGGGTTAAACCAAAGACATCCGCTTTATTAGCAATAACACCAACGACTTTACCGGGATAGCCTTCAATTTTGCAGGCATCAATAATAGCCTGCAAATTTGAACCACTACCGGAGATTAATACCACGATACGAAGAGTCATGAGTGATTAACCTTTATTAATCACTACTTGCTCTGCACCTGGTTGCATTGCTGCAATTTCACCGATGTGCCAAGCATTTTCGCCGTTATCATTAAGGATTTTAAGGCTTTGTTCAACACTGTCAGCAGGTACAACTAAGATCATACCAACACCACAGTTGAAGGTACGGTACATTTCATGAGTGGTAATATTGCCTTTTTCTTGTAACCAGTTAAAAATTTCAGGCCACTGCCAGCTGTCACCATCAATAATAGCTTGAGCGCTATCAGGTAAAACACGAGGAATATTTTCCCAAAAGCCACCGCCAGTAATATGAGAAAGTGCGTGAACTTCTACTTCTTTCAATAACGTTAGAATAGACTTAACGTAGATTTTTGTTGGTTCAATTAAATGGTCTGCAATTGACTTACCGTTCAATAATTCATTGGTATCGGTATTGTTTACCTCTAATACTTTACGGATCAGAGAAAAACCATTGGAATGAGCACCTGAAGAACCTAATGCAATAAGTTGGTTTCCTGAAGCAACTTTAGTGCCGTCAATTAATCGAGATTTTTCTGCAACACCGACACAGAAACCAGCAATATCGTAATCGCCTTTATGGTACATACCTGGCATTTCTGCGGTTTCACCACCAACTAATGCACACCCTGACTGTACACAACCTTCAGCAATACCAGCTACAACAGCAGAAGCTACGTTGACGTCAAGTTTTGCCGTTGCATAATAATCTAAGAAAAATAACGGCTCTGCACCTTGTACTATCAAATCGTTTACACACATGGCAACTAAATCGATACCCACGGTGTCATGCTTTCCAAGGTCAATGGCTAAACGAAGTTTAGTACCAACACCATCAGTACCAGCAACAAGAACAGGTTCTTTGTATCCTGTTGGAAGTTGGCAAACTGAGCCAAAACCGCCTAAGCCACCCATGACTTCTGGGCGAGTTGTGCGCTTTACAGCACCTTTAATGTTTTCTACAAGGGCATTACCTGCATCAATATCAACACCAGCGTCTTTGTAGCTTAGCGACTGTTTCTCTTCACTCACGGGAAAACCTCGTTATGTTACCGTTATTAAAAATAGCCCCTTCGATTCTTTAAATAAGAAGTTATGGGCTTATAAAAGCGCATATTCTACCAGCGCAATAGCTTGGTGAAAATCTTTAAAAGAAATTATTTTATTTAACGATGAAATATATCGACTTTGGCGGATAAAATATCGTTGATTTATGATAATATTCTTTTTATGAAAGGATGTACTTCGATAAATATGATTAGATATAAGCTTGTATTTACAGTTTTTTTTGCAATGTGTTTGCTTATTTCACCTGTTAAGGCAGTTGAAGTAAAAGATTTATATGTGGCTAAGGTTAAGGTGGCATCACAAAGTCGCTCTGATCGTAATTTAGCACTTAAGCAAGCATTGCAGTTAATCTTAGTGAAAGTTGGTGGTCACAAAAGTGTTTTGTCGCACCCAGTAATCAAAGCTGAACTAAAGAAGTACAACCGATTTGTGGCTAATTACCGTTATGAACGAAATGAAGACCAACAATCTCTTAAAGCAAGCTTTGATCAAACTAAAATAAATGCTTTATTTGTTGAGGCAAACTTACCTATTTGGGGAAGTTTACGTCCTCAGGTTGCACTTTGGTTAGTTAATGAACAAGGTTTGATTCGAGAAGTCATTACGAAATCATTACCTCCTAAACAAAGTGCTTCGCAACCAAGAGTAGTAAATATACATACTTCTGAACTTGCTACTACGGTGCAAAAATTTTCATCTAATCGTGGTTTACCTATTGTTATGCCAGTAATGGATAACACTGATATGGATTTAATAACGACTTCAGATGTGTGGGGGCGATTTAAAAATCCTATTTATCATGCTTCTAAACGATATCTGGCGGAAGCTGTTGTAATTATTCGAATATCTGACAATAGTTTATTATCAGAACAGCAAATAAATGAAACTCGCGATTGCCAATTACTTTGCCAGCGGGCTATTTCTCTTGATTGGAGTTTTATTTCTACGGCTAATAATGATGAAATACAACGCTTTAGTGAACGGTATCAAGGCATTGACCGTAATGTATTGTTAAACAAAGCGCTAAACGATATCACCGACGATATTTATCAACGTTATGCCCTGACAACAAATGAGAACAACCAATTTGAAATTGAAGTGGCTAATGTTGACTCCTTACACAGTTATGCAAAGCTTAAGCAATTTCTACAGCAACTCTCTTCAGTGCAAACTGTAAAGTTAACGAGTGCATCAGGCAGTAAACGCCGGTTTAGTTTAACCGTACTTGGCTCTCAGCAAGCGCTGCTTGCATCACTAAAATTAAATACCGCTTTAAAGCAGTATATTGACCCACTAGCACCAATGTTAAACAACGCAGTGCCGGTATTTTATTGGGAGCAGCTTTGAGCAAGATGGCCCAACTTACCTTATCGGTGCAATTACCTGATGATGAAACATTTGTTAGCTTTCAGAGTAACAGTAATCAGTCTGTGGTTGATTTTTTGAAAGCTTTTATTGGTTCAACAGATGAAAATATAGTTCCTCATGCTAACGAGGATATTTATGGTTTTTATTTATTTGGTTTAACAGGCGTTGGCAAGTCTCATTTATTACACGCCTGTTGTGCTTACGCCCATGAAAATAATCAATCGTCAGTTTGTTTGTCGTTTTCAGAGTTACAACATTTGTCTGTGGAAGTTTTAGAAGGACTGGAGCACATCGATTTAGTTTGTTTAGATGATGTACAACTTATTTCAGATCAGCAACACTGGCAACAAGCGGTATTTGATTTATATAATCGTATTTGTGAAAACAATAAAAAACTGATCATCACCGGCGATAAAAGTGTCAGTGAGTTAACGTTGACGTTACCTGATTTACGTTCCCGTTTGTCTTGGGGATACGTTGAGCAAATAAAACCTTTGCTTGATGATGAAAAGTTAAGTGCTATTCAGTTTCGTGCCCATCAACGTGGTTTAGTGTTAAATGATGATGTCGCGCGATTCTTAATGTCTCGTTTATCGCGCGATATGCATAGTTTACTTAATGCTTTGGATAGGCTGGATAGTGCTTCTATTCGGGAACAGCGAAAAATAACCATTCCCTTTATCAAAGAAGTTTTATTTTAATACTCGGTTTATCACAACTTAAACGAAGTAGCCTTATTCGTCTTTCTTCTTCCTAATACTTAGGCCTAATTCCTGTCCTCTATATTTGGCGTAATAGCTGCCAGAAATAAACATCATGGTTGCAAATAGTAATTCTAATGATGCCCAAAGTGTGTCTTCAGCTGACACCCACAATGTAGTTAGACTGTGGAGAAAATAGATCATCACAACAAAGTTTGACCATGCATAGGTGTATGGTTTCCCTTGTACCAAGCCTTTTAGTGGAAAAAGCAATGGCAAGGTAAACATTACCAGTGTTAGTGCAGGTGAGAGACCACTCGACGGATTGATGAATATTAACCATATCGGTAAATAAATGAGTAAAGAGAAATAGCCAGTTAACGCGATTTTTTTATGAGTTTGAGTTGAGAATATTCTTTTCATTTTTAATTCTTATTGAAATAACGATAAAACGTTTTCTGGAGGGCGGCCAATGATTGCTTTATTACCTTTAACAACAATAGGGCGTTCGATTAATTTTGGCGTCTTAGCCATTGCGCTAATTAAAATATCATCATCGGCGCCTTTTAAGTTTTGTTCTTTAAATTCAGCTTCTTTAATACGCATCATTTCGATAGGTGTGACAGTCAATAAGTTAAGCAAGTTTTTGATCTCACCTTCAGACAGTGGCGTTTTTAGGTATTCAACAACAGTGAACTCTTGGTTATTGTCTTCAATTAACGCCAAGGTTTGACGACTTTTTGAACAACGGGGATTGTGATAAATGGTTAACATATTACTCTCTATATATTTTAGGTATCTTTAGGTCTAATTTAAGCGTTTTAGCTTGTTTTCTTGGGCTTGTAGCTGAATGATACGTGCTTTAATTCGTTTTTTAACTAAGGGCTTTTCATCAGCAAAGTTATAAGCGGTTTGTAATTCATCGATGGCTTTTGGATAAGCACCTAATAAAGCTAATACTTCTGCTTTTGTGGTGTGCATCATAGCCATTTTTTCTTGTTTTCTATATACAGTGGTCAGCAAATCATTGGCGATGTAATTACCTGGGTGAACCAGTAAAAAGTCTTGTAATATTAATTCTGCTTGCTTATGTTTACCGGCTTCGGATAAAGCATTCGCATAATTTAAGGCAACCACTTGGTTGTTGGCCATCAACAAGTTTAATTCTTCTAAGCTCTTCAGTGCTGGAGCAAAGTTTTTGGTATTGATATAAGTATCAGTTAATACATCGATATAAAATAAATTGTTTTTATCATTAGTAAGCAATTCGTTTAAGAGTTTTTGTGCTTTTTTATAGTCTTTATTTTCAAAATAAGCGATAGCTAAACCATATTGTGCTGCCTCTTTGAATGCGTATTGACGTTTAGCAATTTTTTTCAAAAACAAAGCGATATTTTCTTTTGGCTTACCTTCATAACGAGCTTCTATTCGCGCTTTTGCTAGTTCGAAAGCTAAACTCGGCGCTACTTGGCGCGATGAGTAATTTTGTGCTCTAATTCTTGCGTCTGAAATTCTAGAATCCGGCATAGGGTGCGTAAGTAGCATTGCTGGTGGTTTACTTTTGTAGCGAAATTTTTCTGCCATTTTACCAAAGAAGTTCGGTGCGCCAATTGGGTCAAAGCCACTGTTTGCCATTAATTGTATGCCAATACGATCCGCTTCTTTTTCATTGCCTCGGGTATAATTAATGCTTGATTGTTGTGCAACCGCCATGCTGGTACTCAATGCAGCCATACCCACGGTTGGATTAATTAAGGTCAGCAATACACCGGTAAGCATACCAGCCATGGTAAGAGGTTGGCTTCTGCTTTGCGCTTCCATTCTTCTTGCGAGGTGACGTTGAGTAACATGGGATATTTCATGGGCAATTACTGAAGCAAGCTCACTTTCTGTATCTGCTGAAGTAAATAAACCACTATGTATGCCAATATGACCACCAAAAAAAGCAAAAGCATTAAGTTCTTTGTTATTAATTAAGAAAAACTTAAAATTATAATTAACGTCTTGGGCATTTCTAACCATGCGATTACCGAGGTCATTAATGTATTCGGTCAATACCGGATCATTAATGAGGGGTTGTGAGGCACGAAGATGTCTCATCATAAAATTACCAATTTGGCGCTCTTTATCAATGGATAAAACACTAAAACCAGCAGCGCCAATTTCGGGTAATTTATTTTTATCGCTGTCTTGAGAATGGCTATAGGGTGCAGACAAAACTGAAGTTAAGATAAATGCGGTTATGAAAAGTTTAATTTTTAACAAATGTTTATTCCGTGTTACCGTTTAAGTTAAGGGTTGAATCCAGCATCTCGTTAAGATTTGTACGACGGTTTATTTCCATGCAAAACTCGGCAATGCTATAACCTGAGATGTCAATAATCTCAAATGATTCACTTAAAATGTTAATTAATTTATCTACTAGGTTATGAGCGTATTTAATCAATGCGAGGTCAGCAGCATCACCACTTTTATATGCGAATAAGATAAATGACGCAATATTATTGATTCTAAACAACATTTTCATTGATTCTGGTACCCAATTCTCGAAGGGACAAAGTGGGTGTTTAAGTAAACCAATGTCTAATTCTTCACC
>MAAB01039175.1_pt1 | contig 10490 bp, 6 predicted proteins | sample 1115991 | NCBI WGS metagenome assembly MAAB01 (sample SAMN04961124, study PRJNA320927) | seawater metagenome | isolation source: sample BD02T18 sea water enriched with oil for 18 days | place: USA:Gulf of Mexico | collected 2013-07-27 | reverse complement strand
TAAAAGTAATGGTTTAATCCCCATCGCCGTCATGGCCACCGCAGGTACGACCGATTTTGGCAGCATAGACCCGCTGCATCAAATTGCCGACATTTGTGAACAGTATGGTTTGTGGATGCACGCCGACGCCGCCTATGGTTGTGGACTCATGGCGTCTAATACTCGCCGCCACTTGTTATCCGGCATAGAGCGCGCAGACTCCATTACCATGGATTATCACAAATCTTTTTTACAACCGGTTAGTTCCAGTGCCTTTCTTGTTAAAGATAAAAGCAATTTAAGCTTTGTTACCCATCACGCTGAATACTTAAATCCATTAAGTGCCCACCAGGAAGGCACTCCTAACTTAGTGAACAAAAGCCTGCAGACCACTCGCCGCTTCGATGCACTTAAATTATGGCTGACCTTAAGAATCATGGGGCTAGAAAAAATTGGCCGAGTATTCGATCAAGTTTGTGCATTGGCAAGATCCAGTCATGTTTTGTTTTCCCTTGACCCTGATATAGATGTTATTCACAAACCCGAATTAAGCACCCTAGTATTCCGTTTTAATCCGGCCATGCCCGCCATACATAATGGCCACGATAATGACTTACTCATGGACAAGTGTAACCAATATATCCGCAAAGCCATCTTCCGTTCCGGAGAGGCTGTTATTGCCGGCACAAAAGTGTATGACCGCTCATACCTTAAGTTCACTCTGCTTAATCCGCAGACCAACCTATTAGACATTCAAAGTGTGTTAAAGCTAATCAAGCAGCACGGTGTTGAGTACCTGCAAGAGCACACCACTTTTCAGCCCACTCTTATTTCCGCTCCCGCTCAAAAAATACTTGAGGTTACCCAATAATGTCTAACAACGTATATGATTTTGTCGCCATTGGCTTGGGGCCTTTCAACTTAAGTCTGGCCTGCCTTACTGACAATATCGAGTCACTTAATGGCGTCATACTTGAGCAAAAACCTGAATTTAACTGGCATCCGGGCATGATGCTTGAAAGTGCTCATTTACAAACCCCCTTCATGTCAGATTTGGTGACGCTGGCCGATCCTAGCCATAAATTAAGTTTCTTGAACTACATCAAAAAACAGGGGCGCTTATACTCGTTTTATATTCGTGAAGACTTTTATTTGATGCGCAGCGAATACAACCAGTATTGCCAATGGGCCAGTCAACAGGTTAACAACATTCGTTTTAGCCAGACCGTCACTCGGGTTGAATATAACGACTTAGAAAAATACTATGAAATAACCTGCCAACACAGCCAGTCTAAAGAGACTCAGGTTTACTTAACTCATAAACTCATTTTAGGAACCGGCCCCAGTCCTTACATTCCGGAATGCTGTGAAGACTTGAATGACAATATTTTACATTCATCCCACTACCTACCCAACAAACAAAAACTGCAACAAAAAGACAGCATTACCATAGTGGGGGGCGGCCAGAGTGCGGCAGAGATCTATTATGATTTGTTACAAGAGATTGATGTGCACGGTTACGAATTGAACTGGATTACGCGCTCCCCACGTTTCTTTCCACTGGAGTACAGCAAGTTAACCCTAGAGATGACCTCACCGGAATACGTGGATTACTTCTATGATCTGCCCGATGAGCGCAAGCAACCCCTCATTGCCAGCCAGAAAAATCTTTATAAGGGCATCAATACCAGCCTGATAAATGAAATATACGACCTATTGTATGTTAAGCGACTTTCGTCTGACTTCACTACGAACATTTTAAGTAACAGCGCATTAAAAAATGCTGCATTAAATACTGATTCACAGCGCTTTAATTTGTCATTCTTTCAAGAAGAGCAACAACAGGCTTACAACCTAGATACCGAGGCTGTGGTTTTGGCCACTGGCTACCAATCTGCCCTGCCAGATTTTTTAGCCCCCATCAGTCAACGCATTCAGTGGAACACGAACGGGCAATTTGATGTTAATAGAAATTACAGCATCGACAAAAAAGGAAGCGAAATTTTTATTCAAAATGCCGAGTTGCACACCCACGGTTTTGTCTCACCAGATTTGGGCATGGCCTGTTATCGCAACAGCTGCATTATTCGAGATTTTCTTGGCTACGAATTCTATGCCATCGAAAAACGCATCGCGTTTCAACAGTTTACGACCCCCATTAATAAACAAGATGGCCAATTCCAACGGACCGGAAAAGGGAAATCAACAGACAAGGTTAAATCGCATAAAAACCTGAGTGCGGAGTTTAGCGCCTGATGAAACTCAAGCACTGCCTGATACTGCTCACTTTAGTATCCGTCATGGCGGATACTATGCTGCTGCCGTTTTACCCTCAATTTTTTGCTGAGGTGTTTAACATGCACAGACCGCAGCATGCTGGTCTGTACATCGCCGCTTGCTGTTTGACTATCATGATCGCCTTCCCCCTGTGGGCTAAGGTGGCCAAACACTATCACGAGCTTCACATCTGGATTTACACGCAAATTATTGCAGGGGCTTTGGGCATCTATTGCTACTACACAAGCGACCTGCTGGCGTTCTGGATTGCAAGTCAGATCATGCTGGTATTTAAAGCCAGCTATCTTTTAATCTACCCATTTGTCATGCGCTTGGAAGAAGAAGATCGACGATTGGGCATGGTGGGGTTGTTTTCTGTTTTAGTGCACTTTGGTGGCATAGGCGGAGCAGTGTTAGGCGGGCTCACTTTACAATGGTTTGACCCTAAAGATATTTACCTCATTATGGCCGCATCGGATGCCCTACAAGTGCTAGTGTGCCTGTACATTATATTTACGTTAAACATTCCTTTAAGAGTAAAATTAACTGAAATACGCACCAGTGAAAAAGCTAATATAACCGTCACCGGCGGACAACACTTCATGTTAAAGCTGGGCATCATTACCGCGCTGTTTTACTTCAGTGCCTATCTGATTCAACCTTTTTTCGCCAGCTACTGGCAAGCCATCAGTGTCTGGGATAGCGAGCTGGTCTCGGCCCTAATATATGCCATACCCGCAGGCGTTGCCCTAGTGTGCTTAATGCTTAGTTACAAAATCTCATCTAGCCAATCAAACGTACAAATTATTAGTCGTGGACTTGTTATCGGCATGCTGGGGTTTTTTCTGCAAGCGTCTCAGGAACCCTGGATGGTCATCATGGGGCGCTGCCTTTTTGGTTTTGCCCTGTATCAGGTGAGTGTGCGTCTGGAGGTGTTTTTATTTAATGTCAGTGAGCCTGAAAACTATGGCAGGGATTATAGTCGGCTTCATATATTCCAAAATGTGGGAATTATACTGGCGTCCTTCGCCAGCGGTTATCTGGCGACAACAATGGATGCCAACATACCATTTTTGCTGGCAGTGGGCGGATTCTTTATCACACTATCGCTGTTTTATTGGTTATTTAAACCCAAGTTAATTGAACAAGAATCTGAGCAGGCATCTGGCCCTCAGCCTGTGAGCGACGTTTAACCCATTAATACTTGCCTAAACACACTACTTTTATTTGTCACGCCATGGCGTGACGGGAGACAAACATGAGTCAAACAGAACATATTTCTCATAATTATATAGCCAAAAAACACATAGAGAACAAAGGTCAATTTTCATTACAGAAATTTGATCCGCAACAGGATGCGGGCATCTTGCATGAATGGGTGTCTCAACCCTATGCAAAATACTGGGGCATGTTAGACAACAACGAACAGCAGGTTAAGGAATCCTATGAAGAGTTGTGCGCCAGCGACCATACTCAGGTTTTTATGGGTTATCACAATGATAGGCCTGCTTTTTTACTGGAAGTTTACCAGCCAGAAAATGAAGCCATCGCTCAACACATAGACGTTAAAAGCGGCGACCGAGGAATGCATATTCTCATGGCGCCGCCAATTAAACCCATAGCGCAATTCAGCTATTGTGTTTTTATTACTATCATGGAATTTATTTTCGTCAATCTAAATGCTAAACGTATCCTAGTAGAACCTGACCATGAAAACGATAAGATTCATCGTCTTAATAAACAACTTGGCTTTATTCATAGTAAAAAAATTCAGCTGTCAAACAAACAAGCCTATTTGGCTACTTGCAGTCAGCAGCAATTTCAACAAGCCATTGAACGCCAGCTGCGTATCCAGGACACAGATGTACTGGCCCATACCGATATTTATCAACGTACCACAGTAGCGAGTATACAAAGCCACCCTCAACTGGCGGTTGAATCTATCAACGAGAAAACGTGGGCTAAAGTAAATCGCTTACTGGTGCGTAAGCAGCTTAGTGAATTCTGCCACGAACGATTACTTGAACCATTTTCTTTAACCATTAACGAAGGGGTTAATCAATACCGGTTAACCACAAAAAATAAGCACATAGAGTACAGTTTTAACGCACAACTTTTGGAGCTTAACCACTGGCACATAGAAACCAATTCAATTGAAAAATTTGAACAAGGTGAAACTGTGAAACTGGATGCTGTTCGGTTTATCATCGAGTTTCAAAAAGAATTACAAATTGATGTCGATATGCTGCCCACTTATCTAGAAGAGGTCAGCAGTACTCTGTGCAGCAGCGCATACAAACATAACAAAGACAGCCTTACTTCAAAACAGTTAAGCCAAGCCGACTACCAAACCGTGGAAGCCGCCATGACAGAAGGTCACCCGGCATTTATCGCCAATAACGGCCGCATTGGTTTTGGTGCCGCTGATTTTAGAGCCTACGCTCCGGAGGCCGGTGCACCTATTAGTTTAATTTGGTTAGCGGCACATAAACGTCGTGCGCAATTTTCCTGTGCCCATGATCTGGATTACCAAACTCTTATTAATGAAGAACTGGATGCCACCACACGTGATGCATTCAAACAAACCATTCTGAATCAAGGCCTAGACAGCAACGATTATTTATTAATTCCCGTGCACCCTTGGCAGTGGTTTAACAAGCTGGCACACATTTATGCGCCTGACATCGCCGCCCAGGATATAATTTGCTTAGGGTATGGTGACGACGCTTATTTAGCGCAGCAATCTATTCGTACGTTTTTCAACATCAGCCAGCCTCAAAAACGCTATGTTAAAACAGCCCTGTCTATTCTTAATATGGGGTTCATGCGTGGTTTGTCGTCTTACTATATGCGCACCACCCCAGACATTAATGATTGGTTGCAGAAACTGGTGAGTAACGACGGGTACCTACAACAAAAGGGCTTTTCTATTTTACGTGAGGTGGCTGCCGTTGGTTACTCCAACCCCTATTATGAAAACGAGCAGGTAAAAGACAGCCCTTATAAAAAGATGTTGGCGGCCCTGTGGCGCGAGAATCCGTTACAGCGTTTAAAACCCAAGCAAAAAATTATCACTATGGCTTCCTTACTGCATGTGGATAATCAAGGGGATGCTCTAGTATGCGAGCTTATTGCTTGTTCCGGTAAGAGTACCGAAAGCTGGTTAACGCAATACTTCACGGCCTACCTTACTCCGCTGTTACATTGTTTTTATCAACACAAGCTAGTGTTCATGCCCCACGGTGAAAACCTAATTTTAATAATGGAGAAAAATACACCGATTGCAGTGTTGATGAAAGACATTGGTGAAGAAATATGCCTGTTAAATTCGTCACAAAATCTTCCTGAAAACGTGCAACGTATTTCCATCGAAATGCCTGAGGACATGGAGACCTTAAGTTTCTTTACCGATGTATTTGATAATTTTTTCCGCTACTTAGCCCACATTCTTCATGAACACAAAAATTATTCACAAGATTCATTTTGGAAATTGGTGGCGCAGTGCATTATTCAATACCAGCAGGATCAACCAACGTTAGCGACACGCTTTACTCAATACGACCTATTTTCTCACGACTTTGCGCATTCTTGCCTAAATCGATTGCAACTAAACAACAACAAACAAATGGTGGATCTAACCGACCCCGCCAATAGCCTTAAGTTTGCCGGTACTTTACAAAATCCGATTGCCAAGTATCGACCTGAGAGTCCAGCAGACTTAGCGGCTCACAAACAATTGGAGACTGCCTAACTCCATGAACACTGCCACCCGTGACCCCTTGGTTCAAGAAATGGGCTTGTTTCCCATGCAGACTCAATCTCTGCATGGGAGCCTGTTATACCAGCCACGCCCGAGTAAATGGATGTTAACTGATCAGTGCAACCGCCCAGTGTTACTGCAACTGTTAAACCACTACAGTCAGGTCCAGCCCATTGCTGGGCCTGACTATTGGGGCACTAGGGTATGGACCCTAGCCATCTGGCAGCCTATCTATTTGAGCATCTGTGCGGCACACATTAGTCGACACTTTATCAACGTAAAGTCAGTGAGTCAGTGTGTGAACAACGGAATTGTCATGGGTTATGATCTAGGAAGCTCGGCTTTTTCATCTGTTAATAATTATTCAACATCCACCAGTCATTTATTAAGTGCTATTGCAGGCCCCTTAAGAGAATTAATAGACAACTTATATGATGATTTGAGCGCGCTTGTAAAAATAAACAAGGCTAATAGTTATGGCCTTATCGCAGACTCTGTCATGCACGCTTTACTGGCGTTGATGAAAGTAAACCCTCAATGGCAACAGCCAGAAATAATTACGTTAGGAAATACCTGGTGTGAACAGCTGGGACTCATTAACCGTAAGGGCCAATGCTTAAGCCAACTAACAAATATACAACTAAATAATAAACGAAACATTCTCACAGTAGAGCGCAAAGCTTGTTGTAAACATTATCTAGTCGACCCAAAAGATATTTGCAATAGCTGTGTACGTCTTAGCTGGCAACAACGCCTGCAAAAACTAAATACCGAGCTTTAAGCAGCTCACTTAAATAGGAATTTTTCATGAACCCAAACACTCACCGTCTGGCGGCCCTGGATTTTGGCCGAGGCTTGGCGGTTTTTTTAATGATGTTAGTGCATACCCTGTGGATGTACGCAGACAAATCCACTCAGGGTGAATCCTTGCTGGGCCATGTGGTGCATTTTATTGGCAAGGGCACAGCCTCGTTCTTAATCATTATGGGCATTTCATTCATGCTATCTAGCCGACAAAGCTTAAGTAGTGCCCTTATGCGAGGTATCTTTATTTTACTCTTTGCCTTTGCCATGAATTTATTAAAGTTTGTGGTGCCCATCAGCGTATTTGGCACGATGCCGCAAGAATTTATCGCCGCCTATGGCTGGAGCTCGCCGCTTAACCTGTCACAACTTTTATACCTCACTTTAACCGGTGATATTTTACAACTGGTCGGTGTGTCCTTGTTCTTTTTAGCCTTGATTCGGCATTTCGTTAAAAATAAATACGGCATTTTGTTTATTGCCATGGCGATTTTGGCGGTTTCAAGGGAAGTAAGCGGTTTTCGGGTGGGTATAGATGGCTTGGACTATCTATGCGACCTATTTTTTAGCGCCGATTATCATATTTATTTCCCAGTGTTCCCTTGGATATCTTTTATCTTGTTTGGCATGTTCATGGGCATGATCATTAAAGAACAAGATGGTAATCCGGCCTTATTATATAAGTTGCTGCCTTGGGCCAGTGCCCTCACTATGATAGTGGGCGGTGGATTATGTTATCTGAATTTTGATTATCACTTTGCAGACTTCTTTCACTTAGGCCCTGGTGGCGTTATTTATTTACTGGGTATTAATATTGGGTTGATATGGCTGGTTCATCTGATTGTGAATGCTTGGCCAAACAACTGGGTCGTTCATGGCTTTAATTATTTAAGTAAACGGGTTACGTCCATGTACATTATTCAATGGGTACTAGTATGCTGGGGTATGGGTGTGATTGGATTTCAAACCTTAAACGCCGTTGAAACCTTGGCCATGATGCCAGTGATCGTTGTCTTGAGCATTAGTGTGCAAAAAGCCGTGGATAGGGCAATGACATTTAGGGCCAGCCAGCGTCCCGTCGCCGCATAAATTACTCTGGACATGCGCTTGACACTTACAGTTATTAAATAACAATGCCGGCCCCTTACCCTAATAATACCCAGTGCGCTTTTGGTGGCACTGGATTCCTTTTTATTATTTGGGCAGGGGTATTTTGGAGCGTGATTTGTTAGGGACAGGTTAAGCTGGCACGGCCGTTATAGGAGTGCGCATGTGATTCGTGAACCTAAAAAGAAAAAGTAACAAGCTACAAACAAACCTGCTGGCCTGCCCTTAGTTAGTATACTTACTATTGAGGTCGCCATATACATGTAGGCTTGATTCGGCACCCATCGGCAGTTGCTCCATGCATTGCTCTAATAAGTTACATCCATGTAACGATGCCTCAAACACCTCTATAGCAATAGGCCTAGCTACAAGCAAAACAACCTATATTGTCATTTCTGGTAAATAATATATTTACGGACACGAGATTTAAACTTAGGAGTCAGCTTGTTCCTGATGAGGTATCTGAGGCATGGATGCCGAAGTAAGCCTATATGGATATATTCACGGCGCCCTCAACAGGAGTAAGCTCACTGCTGAGTTAATTAGTAACGACTGTTCTGAATACCCGCCAGCAAACGTTCTACTTCTAACTTAGCCTGCGCATCGTCACTCATAACCGCCATTGCCCTAAGGGCCATCTGCTCCGCCTGAGCCGATTTATCCAATACCCAATACAGGAAACTTAAGCGCACATATACACCCGCATCACGACTGGCGATACGCTGGGCGCGCTCTAAAAATATTTGGCAACGCTGTAAATCCAATGTCATGAAGGCGCTGTCCGCCTGTTTTAATAAGTTGGCCAAGGTATTGTTGTTTGGGTAATGATTACCTCCCATTAATTGATAACCCACTTTTTCATGGTACCAGTTGGGCAACAAGGACAAGGATGATTCGCTGTGGGAAATATCATTCTTAAATGTGGCCGGTGCACAGGCATTTAAGAGCAATAAACAGCTCAACGCTGCCATGATTAATACTGCTTTTTTCATTGACTAAATACTCGCTTCCACCAACTTTTTAATTCGCCTTTTTGTGCGCAGCTGCTGGTTTGTGTGGGCATGTGCCCTTTAATAAATGGCAGTTTCTCAACCCCTTCACACCCTTGTGCGCTCAAGGCATTATGTTGCACGTTCACCCATTTTTCTTCAATGTTTGGCGTGGCCAACGGAAATAAAGGCTTAAGTGGTAAATCTTTAAACGTCTGTGCCCAAATCCGTAATGCACCACTAGCCCCCGTTATAGGCATGGGTTTATTGTTATCACGCCCCACCCATACTACTGCTAATTTATCCCCACTGAAGCCTGCAAACCAGCTATCTCGCTGACTGTCACTGGTACCGGTTTTACCGGCAAGGTTTAATGATGAATCAAATTGAGTATTTAAAAATCGAGCCGTGCCCAACTTCACTACTTTTTGCATAATGGTTTGTAACAAATATATAGGCTCGGTTTTTATGGTTTTTTTCACGGCATATCCGTAACTGCTTAATAATTCACCCTTAGCGGTTGTGACGGCTCTTATCGCTTTAAGTGGAGTTTGAAAGCCTGAGGTAGCGATGGTTTGATACATTTGCGCCACCTTAAAAGGTGACATTTCAAACGCGCCTAAAACAATTGATGGGTAAGCCGGTAATTTACGTTCAACGCCCAAATCATGAAACGTTTGCACGACGTTACTTAAGCCCACCGTTAATCCCAAACGGGCTGTGGCTTGGTTTAATGATTTTGCCATGGCTAAATACAGGGGCTGTACACCGTGACTTTTTTTATCGTAGTTTAACGGCTGCCACGTTTTACCGTTGCTGCCAGCCACTTTAATGGGGCCATCATCCAACGGGCTCACTAAGTGAAAGCGATCACCTCTTAAAGCGGTTAAGTACACTGCTGGTTTGGCCAAAGAGCCAATGGAACGCTTAGCATCCAGCGCGCGGTTAAAACCAAAATATCGAGGGTTTCTGTCACCCACTAGCGCTTCCACTTCACCACTTTCATGGCTCACTACTACCATGGCCGCCTGTAAGGATTTGTCCTCAAGTTTATAGCCACTTTCAATTTGCCTTAAACGCTTGGCCACCGCTTGCTCGCTGCTTCTTTGAACCACAGGATTAAGGCTGGTATAAATTCGTAAGCCCTCACTGGTGAGATCACTTTCTTGATAATCAGAACGTAACTGGCGGCGCACTAAATCTAAAAATGCGGGGTACTCCACATGTTGATATTGACTGTACTGCACAATATTTAAGTCACGTTTAGTCCACATTAAATGTTGATAGTCGCTAATTAAACCCTGCTCTAACATGACATTTAGCACTACATTACGTCGTGCAAATGCATTTTTTGGTTTGCGCTTTGGGTTATAGACACTGGGGCCTTTCACCATACCCACTAGCATGGCAATTTCAGGGCCGGTTATTTGGCTGATGTGTTTGCCAAAATAAAACTGTGATGCTAAGCCAAAGCCATGCACTGCACGCCTGCCGCTTTGCCCTAAATAGACTTCATTTAAATAGGCTTCTAAAATTTCGTCTTTGTCGTAATGCAATTCCACTAATAAAGACAT
>MAAB01038446.1_pt1 | contig 10506 bp, 9 predicted proteins | sample 1115991 | NCBI WGS metagenome assembly MAAB01 (sample SAMN04961124, study PRJNA320927) | seawater metagenome | isolation source: sample BD02T18 sea water enriched with oil for 18 days | place: USA:Gulf of Mexico | collected 2013-07-27 | reverse complement strand
CTGCGTTTGAGTGAAGAAAAGCTGGCAGCCGTTTTAGAGGGGACTGATACAAAGGTTTGGCAGTTGGATGTAGCTAGTCAAGCGTTGAAAATATTTAACGCCCCCTGGGGAGCGATGTTAGGTTATTGTCAGGATGAGATTGAAGCCACGGTCAAAGGTTGGGAGAGCTGTCTGCATCCTGATGACAAGGAAGAAGTAGTGTCAGCCTTTGAATCCCACTTAAGAGGCGAGAGTGATGCCTTTGAGGTCGTGCATAGGATGTTGCACAAAGATGGCAGCAATAGTTGGATTAGTGACCGCGGTCGGGTGGTTGAGTTTGATCAGCAGGGTAAGCCGCTGCGAATGATGGGCGCACACCGGGACATTACCCAGGAAAAACTTTACCAGCAGCGCCTCGCTAAGTTAATTGATCACGATCCACTTACGGGACTGCTAAACAGAGCCGCACTGATTAAAAATTACCGAGCGTTATCTGCTGCAAAGAGCAGCAAAGCGGCGCTGCTGTTTATTGATCTGGACAATTTTAAATACGTCAATGACCACTATGGCCATAAATTCGGCGATTTAGTGCTCTGTTATATTTCAGATCTGCTCAAATCAATGCTGTTGGCCAACTCCATAATCTGCCGATTTGGTGGTGATGAATTTGTCATCTTGCATTCAAGTGCCGAACAGTCGCAGTTAATAGAGTTGGCTGAAAGTTTGCTGGCGCCTTTTAAGGCGCCTTTGAGTGTAGAAGGCGAGAGTATCGATATTGGCTTGAGCATTGGCATCAGTGTCTTTGAAGTTGGTACTGAGAGCTTCTCAGATGTCTGTCAGCGAGCGGATCAAGCGATGTATCAGGTAAAGAAGAGCGGCAAAAATAATCTGCAGTTCTGCTCTGTAATCACATAATCGGCTCTATGGCTCAACCTTCAATCTTCAACTTTCAGTTTGCAGTTTGCGCCACAAAGTACTGCGGCTGATACCGAGTTTTTTGGCGGCTAAGGTTTTATTATTGTTGCAGTTCTTTAAAATGGCCTGCAGTTGGTAATGCTCCTGACTGGCGATTGCGGATTTGAAATTGTCAGCACTTGTCTGCTGAACACGCACAGTAACCCCGAGGCTTTGTTGCAGTTCTTGCACAATGTCCGATTCTGGCATATTGGCTTTGAGCATTATCGCTAGCCGCTCGACAATGTTTTCAAGTTCTCTAATGTTACCTGGCCATTGATGGTTGAGTAGTAAAGGTGTCGTTTGCTCGATTATTTGGCGGTAGCTTTGCTCGCTGGTGTTTTTCAGTTTAAAAAAGTGATTAATCAGCAAAACCACATCTTCGATTCGCTCACGCAGTGCTGGAACAGATAAATTCAGCACATTAATGCGATAGAATAAATCTTCTTTGAAGGCGTTGCTGGAAATCATTTGTGTTAAGTTACGGTTTGTTGCGGTTATCACCCTGATATCTACTTTGAGTACAGTGTCTGAGCCCAGGCGCATAATCTCTTTTTCCTGCAGTGCTCTTAATAATCTTCCCTGTAAGCTAAAAGGCAGTTCGCCAATTTCATCCAGGAACAAGGTACCTTTATTGGCCAGTTCAAACAGGCCGCTTTTGCCAGTCTTGTGGGCTCCGGTAAAGGCTCCCTCCTCGTAGCCAAAGAGCATACTCTCCAAGAGAGGCTCAGGGATTGAAGCGCAGTTAACAGCGACAAAAGGCCCGGACGCTCTGTTGCTGGCCAAATGGATTCCCTGAGCGATCAGCTCCTTACCGGTGCCGGTTTCGCCCTGAATAAGAACAGAGGCGTCTGACTTGGCAAACTGTGCGGCTCTGGTGAGCAATTTTTTAAATCCAAGATTTTCCCCCAGCATATTTTGCAGAGAAAACTTTGCCACTAAACCTTTAGACCGGGTGTCCAGACGTAAACTCTGCTCGGCCTTACGTATGGTTTTCACGTCTTGAAAAGATGCCACAGCACCAATTAATTTACCCTGATTAAATACTGCGATCCGATTGCTCAGTACTTGAGTATCGCCAATCTTTAATAGTTGGTTGTACTCAGATTTCTCGCTGCGCAGAACTTGATCCAGGGCAAAGTTAGGCAATACAGTTGAAACAGGCTTTTTAAGGACTTGTTGTGCATCTATCGCCAAAATCGATTCCGCTTTGGGATTGAACTCCTCCACTTTCATCTGTGCATCTATATAGATAATGCCATCTTCAACTGAGCGCAATATAGCCTCCAGTTTTTCGCGTTTCTCCCGGGCGAATCTAAGGCTTAAAGCCAGTTGTTGAGCAGATATTAGTGCCTGATGTATGGCATCTTGCGAGTAGATAAACACACTTTTGGCATGCATTGATTCTGCGATGTCACACACATGGCTGGCGCCTATGATGATGCAGTTGGGACGTTGCACTACGCGATCTACCAGATCTACAACTTCTGCCACACTGTGATAAATATATTGTTCCACATTGATATTAAACAGGCTCGAGTAGTGCTGCAGTTGCTCAATGGGTTGGTTGTAGTTTATGAAAACGGCTGTGCTTGCCAAACGCTTTGCCCGCCACAGGGCTTGCATTACATCAAAGCCAGAGACTTGGATTTTGACCAGTGGGGTGTGCAGTTCCATTGCCTCTATCATTAGCGCATTACCGCCACCGGCGATGATGACCTCTATGTCTCTTCTGTCATCTAACGCCAATAGTTTGGATTGATTTTGTTCGGCGATAAATTCATGCAACTCAAATTCAACCGACCAGTGCTCTTGTCTGCGTACGGTGTTGAGTAATTTACTGAGTCTGGTTTGTGAGATGAAGGCCAGTTTAATAGTCATACAATAGGCGCCTAGTGCGTTGTTTTTCTGGAATATTTGCTTGGTTTTGCGACAGTGTTTCAAGTCAGTGTGTTATTTATAGGACATTTTTTGTACTAAGTAAACAATGATTTAATTTTTAATTTATAAAATACAAGCAGTTATGTTTTTTGGCGCATTAGCTGCTATATGTGAAGGTGAAGGTGAAGGTAATGAATCTATAGTGTCACTAAATCAATATTGGGATGACCATGACAGAGAGTTCACAGGCATTGAATAATTCGGCAAAACCACTCAGTGGATTAACGGTGTTGGAGTTGGGGCATTTTATCGCTGCGCCGCACTGCACCCGACTAATGGCGGATTTAGGTGCCAGCATTATCAAAGTAGAAGCGCCGAAAAGCGGAGACCCTATTAGAAGCTGGGGAATGATGAAAGACGCCAACACTTTATGGTGGTCAGTGCACGGGCGCGGCAAACAATGTATTACTTTGAATCTCAAGAGCGAACGCGGAATCGCCATTGCGAAAGCGCTGATTGAGCAAGTCGATATTGTAGTCGAGAACTTTCGTCCCGGTCAGCTGGCCAAGTGGGGGCTCAGTTACGCTGATATGCAGCGCATTAATAGCAGAATTATTTTAGTACATATATCAGGTTACGGTCAGAGTGGCCCCTATAAAGATAGAGTCTCCTTTGGATCTATCGGCGAGGCCTTCGGCGGCATCCGGCATTTGACCGGTTACCCTAAAGAAGTGACTGATTTACCTCCAGTGCGCACTGGGGTCAGCCTGGGAGATAGTCTGGCCGGGATGTTTGGGGTTATTGGCGCACTCAGCGCCGTATATCAGCGCGATGTAGCGGGCACGGGTGTTGGTCGTGAAGTCGATGTAGCGCTGTACGAGTCGGTCTTTAGCTTAATGGAGGGAGCACTGCCCGAGTACGGCGAATTTGCTGCTATCAGGCATCCAACCGGATCCGCTATCCCCACAGCAGCACCTTCCAATACATACAAGTGTGCAGATGGGCAGTGGTTGGCGATTGGTGCCAATGGCGATAAAATTTTTAAGCGCTTATGTCAGATTATCGGCAAGCCAGAATTGGGCGAAAGCGATTTGTATGACAGCAACCCCAAACGGGTGGCCAACGCTGCAATGCTGGACAACCTGATCGAGAACTGGACCTTAACTCAGGAGTCGAAAGTCGCTGAAAAACTACTGCTGGACAATGATATCCCCGCAGGACGGTTACTGAACATTGAAGATTGCGCCAAAGACCCGCACTACCAGGCAAGAAATATGGTGATGCAAGTAGCAGATCCGCGCTTTGGCGAAGTCACTCACCCAGGAGTAGTGCCAAAGTTTGACGCAGATGATGGCAGTGTCAGCTGGCCGGGACCAGCGGTGGGTGCCCATAACAGCAAAATCTACACTGAACTACTGGCGATGGATGCAGCGACTTTAGCTGAACTCGAGCAACAGGGGGTGATATGAACACTGCAGTGACTTTAATTGAAGTCTCTCCACGAGATGGTTTTCAATCAGTGGTGCCTATTATCCCGGTCGCCGACAAAGTCGCCATTATCCGGGCGCTGAGCGATGCCGGGTTAAAGCATATTGAAGTAGGTGCCTTTGTACACCCCAAAGCGATACCGCAGATGGCGGACATAAACCAGCTGCTGGTCGAGCTAAGGAAAGACACTGACTGCATTAATAACTTTGAATCAATAGTGCTAGTGCCCAATCAGCGTGGCACAGAACTGGCTGCACAGCGGCATTGTCAGAGAGTCAATTTTGTCTTTTCGGTCAGCGAAGCACATAACTTAAAAAATGTGCGCAAGAGCATCGATCAATCATTACATGAGTTGCGAGCGGTGCAGCAAGTAGTTGAGCAAAATCCGCAGATGCAACTCAGAGTCAGTTTAGCCACAAGTTTTGACTGCCCCTTTGCCGGTGCTGTCGATCAGCAGCGTTGTTTAGAGGTGCTGGCACAAGTGTGCGACATCTGTCCGGATGCGCAAATAGCACTGTGTGATACTACCGGTAAGGCCCATCCCTTTGCAGTGGAGCGTCTGTTTAGCGCAGCTTTCGAGCAGTTAGCTGGCTCTCACCCGGTAATCTTTCACTGTCATGATACTTACGGTATGGCCATTGCAAATGTCGCAGCTGCCTATCGGGCGGGGGTGCGCTTTTTTGATACCGCAGTGGCGGGGTTTGGCGGTTGTCCTTTTGCCCCGGGTGCCAGCGGCAATGTGGCCACAGAAGATGTAGTGTATTTTTTTGAGAGCGCCGGCATCTGCACGGGTATAGATACAAACAAATTAGCGGTTGCTATCAAACTTGCAGAGCAGATTGAAGGGGCGCAACTGGGTGGCTCAATCAGATTGCTCAATAATCAATAATCAATAAAAAACTGGAAAAATAACAAGAGAGGGATATAGATGAAACATTTTAAAACAGGCCTGGCAGCAGTGCTACTAAGTGCGGCGGTTTCTATGCCGACACTGGCGGAAACGACCTTGCGAATTTCACTGCAACTTCCGCTGAAACATCACTTAGGGCAAAATTTGCTGCAGTTTAAAGAGCAGGTTGAAGCGGCCAGTAAAGGGGATTTGAAAATAGAAATTTACCCTTCGGCGCAGCTGTATAAAGACAAGGAAGTGCCTAGTGCAGTGGCATCTGGCGCCATTGAGATGGGTGTGGCGTCGCTGGCCCGTTTTGTCGGCACAGTGCCTGCCGTGGATCTTTTCTACGTGCCCTTTATGTTCCCCTCAGAGGAGCTAGTGCAGAAGGCGACGGCGCCAGGCAGCAGTATTCGCCAGCCTTTGGATGATGCAATTCTTAACACTGGGGCGCGGGTTTTGTGGTGGCAGGCCTATGGGGGAGTGGCGCTTTTATCTAAAGGTGATCCGATAGTAAACCCTGAAGACATGCAGGGGAAAAAAGTGCGAGTATTTGGCAAAACACTGGGTGATTTTACCAAGTCAGTCGGCGGCGCTCCTGTTGTTATGTCCGGATCAGAGCAGTTCTTAGCTTACCAGCGCGGCACTGTAGATGCTGGAATGACTGGGGTTGCTGCAGTAATGCCGCGCAAGCTGTATCAAGTGATGGATAACCTGACGGTCACTAAACATGCAGATATCGAGTTTGTAGTCATCATCAATGATAAGGTCTGGAATAACTTAGATGACTCTCAGCGGGGCATCATTGCCAGCGCCAGTCGTAATGTGGAAATAGATTTACGGCAAAAAATGGTGCAAATCGAGGCAGATGCATTGGCTGAATCTAAGAAGAACATGAAAGTGTTCGAACTTAACGACCAGCAGATAGCCGCCTGGAAAAAAGCCACAAGCTCAGTGGTAGACGGCTATGTAGAAAATTCAGGAGCACTGGGAAAGCAGTTGATTGAGGCAGCTAAAAAACTGTAATTTTTCTATTTATGATTGACTAAAGCTGCAGTAATGCAGCTTTTTTATAACAATAAGATCGATAGCTATGGCGCTGTTGTGTCGTAGTAACATGGAGTATCAATGAAAAGCTGGATAGAGCAACTCAGTCGCCTGAGTGCATTGCTGGGCGCATATTTGTTTTTTTGCATAGGGCTGATCATTGCCTATGAAGTCGGGGCCAGGTACTTGTTTAATATGCCGACTATCTGGGTGGAAGAAGTCTCCAGAGTACTGCAATTATGGGGCTGCTATCTATCCATGGCCTGGATTTTAAAGCAGCGTAAGATGATTCGTATCAGTATTTTATTAGAGCGCTTGTCCGGGTTATACGCCAAACTTGCCGAACTACTCTCCATTACTATTATCGGGATCTTCTCGGTAATTATTATTTACTACGCCAGTGTCATTACTCTGGATTCCGTGCATCTAAATCGACACACCTCCAGTATGTTGGGGCTGCCTTCCTGGGTGTTCGAGCTCTCTATCGTCATAGGTTTTGTCTTGTTGCTAATGCAGTGTCTGGTGGAGTTTATGGTGGTTTGCCAACAGGACAAGGTCAGCTTTAAGACGGAGCACGATATATGACTATTTTGTTAGTACTGTTGTGCATGTTGGCGTTAATGCTAATAGGGGTCCCCATCGCTTTTACACTCGGTGGCATGGGCTTAAGCATGTTAATACTGGCGGATTTTTCGCCGCTGATCGCCTCCCAAGCCCTGCTTAGTAGCATTGATAGCTTTATCTTGCTATCAGTACCGCTGTTTTTACTGATGTCAAACGTGTTACTAAAAGGTGGTGTGGGCAGCGATTTATTTAATGCGGTACAGAGCTGGGTGGGTCACTTACCGGGGGGGCTGGGTATAGCGACAATTCTCTCCTGCGCTTTCTTTGCCGCTATCTCCGGATCATCTGTAGCCACCGCCGCGACTATTGGCACTGTGGCTATTCCGGAAATGATCAACCGAGGTTATCCAAAACACTTTGTCTATGGCCTGCTAGCGGCCGGTGGCACTTTGGGAATATTGATCCCGCCCTCAATTCCGATGATTGTCTATGGCGTGATCACAGAAGAATCTATCGTCGACTTGTTTATGGCAGGTATAGGTCCCGGGATATTCTTAGTGCTGCTGTTTACCGGCTACTGCGTTTTCTTTGCGCTGCGTCACAAAGCGCAACAGCGCCCAGCCAAGGCGGACATGCAGCACAGGTTGGCAGCGAGTTTGCGCGCTAGCCCGGTGTTTATCCTGGCGGCAGTGGTATTAGGTGGGATCTACGGTGGAGTGTTCACCCCCACCGAAAGTGCCGCTATAGGTCTGATCAGCGCCTTAATCATAGTGTTTTTGCGCCAATCTCTGAGCTTGGTCAACTTGCACAAAGCCATAAAAGAGTCACTGCAAACCACAGTGGTTATTTTTATGATTATTGCCGGGGCTAAAATATTCTCCAAGGCGATCACGCTCTATCGGATACCTCAGGATATTACCAGTTTAATCACTGCCAATATTGATCAGGTAGGCTTGTTTATTCTGGTGGTTTGTCTGGTATTGCTAGTGCTGGGGTTCTTTTTGGAATCAATCTCGATGCTGCTGATCATGGTGCCAGTACTGTTGCCATCTCTGGCGGTATTGGGCATAGATCCTATATGGTTCGGGATTATTTTTGTCATTATGATCGAGTGCGCGCTGATCACGCCACCGGTAGGTCTGAATCTATTTGTCATACAGGCGGTGGGAAAAGCGCAGATAACCGAGGTAATTGCGGGAGTTTACCCCTTCATTTTTATTATGTTTGCCGCGGTCGTGGCTATCTATTTTATCCCGGATATCGCTATCTATATTCCGTTTAAAATGTAGTTCAACAGCGCTATGACGACTAAAGTCATAGCGCTGATACAGGCTTTCAGTTTAGATTACGCTTGCTGCTCTTCTCGTAAAAATACCCAGTCGTTTGCATTGGAAAGTTCCGGGCTGAAGTAGTAGCCTGCATAGTCAAAATTTTTCAACTGCTGGGCATCGGTAATACGATTATCAATGATATAGCGGACCATCATGCCGCGCGCTTTCTTGGCAAAGAAACTGATGATTTTATAGTTGCTGCCATTTTTTTGATCTTTAAAAATAGGGGTGATTAGACGCGCCTTCAGCTTCTTAACTTGTACCGCTTTAAAATACTCGTTGGAGGCTAAGTTAACTAGTGTTGCCTCGTGCAAATCACCGACATCAGTATTTTGCTCAATGAGTTCATCGCTCATCTGTTGACTGTGTAAGTTCAGTGTCGCCCCAGAATTGGTATAAGTTTTCAGAGGTTCTGTACTTGAGCTTAGTACCCATCTCCAGCCGGTAGGGTTGGATTAAGTCCAGTGGCTGTAGCAGACCGTAGAGACCTGACAGAATCCGTAAGTGCTTTTGCGCAAAAGCCAGCTGGTCGTCAGTTAACGTCTGCGCATCTAAGCCGGTGTAGACATCGCCTTTAAAAGCTAACACGGCCTGTTTGGCGTTATCTGCGGTGAAAGGTAAACTCCATGAGCCAAAACGGGCAACGTTTAACGCGGCGAGCTTGTCACTTAAACTCATTAAACTGGCGATGTCTTGCACTGAGCGTTTAGATAAGTTGTTTATTAATAATTGCGATCGGTCGAGAAACTGCGCCTGGCTGTGGATATCGGTGATAGATGGGCTCTCAAAGTCCAAAGTTTTTGCCGGAGAAATAACAATTTGCATTAAAAAAACACCCTTCTAAAAAATAACAGAGCCCTTTGTACCACTACTGTGCTCAGCATAAAAGAGGCAATTAAAGTTTATTCAAAACAAGGGGGCCATGGTCGTTTATTTCTAGTGTATGATGTCGGCAGTTGATAGAATTTGTCCCTGATTTTAATGGGGCGCTAAGGAATATATATGTCGAAGAAAACAGTATTAACAGGTATTACTACTTCAGGAACGCCGCATATCGGCAATTATCTCGGTGCCATAAAGCCAGCGATTGCGGCAAGTGAAAAACCTGAGTTTGATAGCTACTTCTTTTTAGCGGATTACCACGCCTTAATAAAATGTCACGACCCTGAGCGAGTGGCACAGTCCTCACGTGAAATAGCGGCAACCTGGCTGGCAATGGGTCTAGACACCGACCGAGCCACCTTCTATCGCCAGAGTGATATTCCGGAAATCCCCGAGCTGACCTGGATTCTAACCTGCATGACCTCCAAGGGTTTGATGAATCGCTCGCACGCCTACAAAGCGTCTGTGGATGCCAATCGTGATGCGGGTAAAGAAGAGTTGGATGACGGTGTCACTATGGGGCTGTTTAGTTACCCGATGTTGATGGCCGCGGACATCTTAATGTTTGGTGCCGATATAGTCCCTGTCGGTAAAGATCAGATCCAGCACATTGAAATGACCCGTGATATCGCCGGTCGCTTTAACAATACCTATAAAGAACTTTTCACTTTACCGGATGCTCAGGTAGATGAGGATACGCAACTGATACCGGGACTCGATGGCCGCAAAATGTCTAAGAGTTACGATAATACACTGCCACTGTTTTGTGCCCCAAATAAGCTGTATAAGTTGATCAAACAGATAGATACGGATTCTAAGTTACCAGGGGAGCCTAAAGACGCAGACAACAGCACCTTATTCCAGTTGTACAACTGCTTTGCCAATGAAAGCGAAGCACTGCAAATGCGTCAGCGCTTTGTCGAGGGAATAGGTTGGGGTGATGCCAAGAAAGAGTTGTTTGAATTCTTAGATGCAAAATTATCTCAGCCAAGGGAAGAGTACAATAGGCTGATGAACGATCTCGGCTATGTTGAATCGGTATTGCTAAAAGGTGCCGATAAAGCCCGGGCCAAAGCGGCGCCATTGCTAGAGCAAGCACGGATCGCGGTGGGCATCAGACCCTTGCCATTTGTGCCTACAGAGCAAGCGAAAAAAGCCAAGACGCAAAAGAGCGCCGAAGATATTGCCAGGGCAGAGCAGGGCAGACGTCGTGGAATTTTGATGCAGCTGAAAGGGACATTGGAGCAAGTGTTGAGCAGTGATAATGTGCCACAGGCAGCGCAACAGTTGATAGCTACAAAGACAGAAGCATTGCAGGCACTGACTAAAAAAGCCAAACTCAAAGCAGACAATGAGCTGCAAGTACTAACAGAAGAGCTGGCCGAGTACTTGAGTTAAGTTGCCAGGCTTGTCTTTAAAGCCCAGTTGACTCTCTCTAAAGCATCTGGGCCGCTGTTAGTAATGACTTAAGTTTCTAACTCTCCAGGCTTT
>MAAB01032426.1_pt1 | contig 10510 bp, 9 predicted proteins | sample 1115991 | NCBI WGS metagenome assembly MAAB01 (sample SAMN04961124, study PRJNA320927) | seawater metagenome | isolation source: sample BD02T18 sea water enriched with oil for 18 days | place: USA:Gulf of Mexico | collected 2013-07-27 | reverse complement strand
ATCATCAAATCACCTAAAATTTTTCGGTCTAAGCCAAACCGTTATTTCAATGCCCCCTTTAATGACGACAAGGTGTTCAGACAGTGTTAAAACTAATTTGAGTCTATAGCGATAGAGAACTGATCTTGCCCCATAAAAATGGACATTAATATAGCTCGACCTACACTCATGTCTGCCATAGAGAAGACATTTCCTTTAAATAATAAAATCCGTTAGCATAACTAAAGTTGACTGAAAATCATTTAAATTAAATTAGATTCATACATTCACTTAACTACAGAATGATCTCCTTTTCGAAAGTCCTACGATTGATAAGTTTACAACAGCAACATAACTATATTCTTTAGAATATTACCAAATATCCCAAACAACAAATACACAGCTATACCCCTAGAGGGGGATTATCAATCCTCAAAATTGAAATACTATGAGCCTTCAAAGTTAATATAATTTTTAACTCTATTATTTTGCTGATGAGGATTTAGTTATGAAAATACCTACTGAAAAAAATAAAAAGGAAATATCTAAGACAGACATTAAAACTATAAATAAAGCTAAATTATTTAAAGAAGATAAGCAGCTTAATGAAAGTTATCCCAATCAATTAGAATCAAATAATCATTATGTCTTGGGATATAATTAAGGTTTAACTATGAATACACACAATAATGAATTACCGATGTTTTCACTTAAAAATAAAGTTGCTGTAATTACAGGAGGCGCTTCTGGTATTGGTTTAGCAATGGCAAAAAGATTCATAAAATCTGGCGCAAATGTTGTGATTGCTGACTTAGCAGATAAAAATAATGAAGCTGAATCTATTGGCGCTAAATTTTACAAGGTTGATGTATCTGATGAAAACAGTGTCATAAGCCTTTTAAAATTTGCATCTGAATATTTGGGCCCCATAGATATCATTGCTAATAATGCTGGTGTTTGTCCTGAATTTAGAGCGTTGAATGAGGCAACACAACAAGATTACGAGTTTGCCTTTAAGGTAAATACTCTTGGCGTTGCTTTTGGCTTAAAACATGGGCCTGATTATATGAATAATGGTGGTAGCATCATTAACACTTCTTCTCTTTCAGGAAAAATGGGAGTCTTCGGCTTAGGTGCATATTGCACTTCAAAATTTTCTGTTATTGGCTTAACGCAAACGGCAGCAGTTGAGCTTGGAGACAGACACATCCGTGTTAATGCAATATGTCCTGCGTCAGTTAATACTCCAATGGCTCATGATAATGATCAGAGTCAATTAGAAATGGAAAAAATAATGATCCCACTTGGTCGGATAGCTGAACCAGAAGAAATAGCTTCATTAGCACATTTTTTAGCCGCAGATGATTGTGCGTTTATTAATGGCCAGGCTATTAATGTATGTGGTGGTATGACAGCAGGTATTGGTCCCAAATTATGGGAAAAGTTAGCTGGTTCATCGGGTGATAACTCGTAAATTACTACCCGATTTTCATTCATCTTTGATAAGCAGTTAAATTACCTATATTAGCTGCTTAATTTTTCAATACCAGAATAGGTAAGACCCGCAGACCAACCACCATCAACTTTTACATCAATACCTGTAACATATTTAGATGCGTCAGATAGCAAGAAATGATATGCCCCAAGTAGATCATCTACCTGTGCTGGTCGACCTAACGCAGTGGTGTTTTTGGCTAATATAGCTTCAACCCCATCAATAGGCTCCATAGGCGTTAATACCGTCCCCGGAGAGACAGAATTAACACGAATATTACGACTACCTAATTGCAAGGCTGCATTTTTGGTTAATTGTATTACCGAGGCTTTCGTCATCGAATAAATAGAATACTCAGGTAACGTAACATAAGCGGCAAGTGAAGCGGTATTCACTATGGAGCCCCCCTCGTTTAGAAACTGAGTGGCGTATTTTATGCCTAAATAAACCCCTTTTACATTTATGTCTAATGCTTTAGTTAGTAACGATATATCTGAATTCTCTATTGGACCTTCTGGTATTGCTATACCTGCATTATTTATCAGTCCATCTAGCTTACCATTCTTAAAACATGCACTTTCAAAGGCAGAAAGTAAACTCTCAGGATCAGAAACATCGGCAGAGAAGCAGTTAACGTCCAACGCTAATAGCTCATCACTGACTTTTAAATCTACTGCGCTAACAATACATCCAATTTTTTTAAAGTGAGTAGCAAGCGCCAAACCAATGCCACTGCCAGCACCAGTAATTAAGACATGTATTGAAGAAAGGTTAAACATTGATATTCCTTAAAGAAAATTGTAATGATGGTTTATAAAGAATTATTTTCTAAATAATGAGGAATGATTTGACGACTAAATACCTCATCTACAGTTTCATGACGCTTAATCATATTGCATTGTTCACCAGAAATAAGTGCCATACCAGGGCGCGGAAGTGCATTAAAATTTGCAGCCATCGGCTCAATGTAAGAGCCTGTATTTAAAAGTGCGATAACATCGTCTTCAACTAATTCAGGCACGGCAACTTGTTCAAATAACCACTCTGCATTACAAGTCATCCCCACAATGTCACATGTCATGGTATTAGGTTGGTCGGCTTTACTAGCAACAATATAATCAAAAGGAGGCGTAGGATTTACGCCATGAATGCCTAAAAATACTTCAGAGGTGTCTACCTCAGCCCATTTATGGTTAATATTTTTGGTTTCGTGTTTGATATTTCTAACCGTTGTTAAATGCAATCCTGTTTGATTATGAGTAGCTCTACCCGGCTCAACTTGAATCATAATACCTTTTGTAGACAAATGAGCCTTGGTCATGCAATTTCTAAACGCTGAAGTCATCGATTTGGCATAATCTTCTACTGTAGGCGTTGCATAATTTGTTTGCGCAACTTGAGTTTCTTTATCTAAGCTTGCAGCAAACCCTCCGCCAAAGTTAACAACTGTTGGTGTCCAGCCATTTAAAATATCGCTTAACTCTTTAATTAATAAAACATATGACTCAATAAGTTGCTCCCAAACACTCAACTTTTTAGAGTGCCTGCCCATATGAATATGAACACCCAATAAATTAACTTCTTTGCAACTTACAAGACTTTCTGCCATAGAAAGCACTTCGGTTGTAGGGATACCATATTTAATTGTTTGGGTTAATCTTCTTATTTCACTACTTGGAATAAAGTCAGACATTTCATCTGTATCACCAAGCCAAGGTTTTAACCTTAATAAAATATTTGCTCGCATGCCTAATTTTTGGGCACCTTCAATGCATAGTTCAAGTTCTTTAGGGCTATCTAGAATGATGGTTGCACCAAGCGCAATAGATTTTTGAATAATCTCTTTATTCTTAATAGAACCATTGACTAATATATTTTCACCCGAAATTCCGGCTCTTATTACGCACTCTAGTTCTCCTGGTCCAAATGTATCGCAACCGCCGCCCTCGCTATCAATGATTTTACGAATAGCAATATTGGGGTTTGCCTTTACCGAAGGCAATACTTTTACTGTACCTTCAGGCCAATAAGCTTCAAATGCAGATTTATAGGCACGAATATTTTGACGTAAATAGTTTTCTGATACGACAAACAATGGCGTTCCGTGCTTTCTCGCCGCTTGAGTAAGATCTACGTCTTCCAAAAAAAGCCGTCCTTCTCTAATTGAAAGAAAAGGGTTTTCGTTTACCAATTGAGTTGTTTTCATTACTGTCCGCCCATTGAGTTACACGCTATATTTTATTAATAGTGACATTAGCCTTAAAACATATCAGTACCCCTGAGTGGGTATTCACACAATTGCAGTTAACTCGCTATGGTAAGGAAACGATAACTAGAAGGGCAATAATAATGCAACAGATAAACAGTTTTGGGAAACTAACAAAGTCGGCCTTATCAATTTCAATTGGTTTAGCTTTATCATTTAGTACGACTCAAAGTAGAGCAGAAGAAAGTTCTTCAGTCTCACAAAATGAGCGAAAAGAGCTTGAAGTCATTAGCGTCACATCACAAAAACGCTCACAGCGCTTGCAAGATGTGCCAGCCTCATTAAACGCATTTACAGAAAACGAATTAAAAGATTTAGGTATAACCAACGCTGTAGATATTGCTAATGCAATACCTAACATAGAGTTGAACTCTGCAGGCGGTAATGGTAATCAAATCATTACTATTCGTGGCGTAGGTCTAAACGATTTCAGTTTAAATAATACACCTACGACTGCGGTACACATTGATGAAGTACCGCTAAGTTCAAATGCGATGACAGGGTTTAGTTTATTTGATTTGGAGCGTGTTGAAGTACTTAAAGGACCTCAAGGAACATTATTTGGCCGAAATTCAACCGCTGGTGTAGTTAACTTTATTACCCAAAAACCAACTGATATTACCGAAGGTTATGTGACAGCAACTGTAGGTAACTACGGTACATTCAATTTAGAAGGCGCTATCGGGGGGGAATTAACAGACTCATTAACAGCAAGACTTTCTATTAAGTCTGAAACAAGTGATGAAGGTTTTCAAACCAATACCAACCCAGATGCAAGTTGGTCAGAAAATGGTGAAGTTGACAAGTTTGCTGCCAGGGTTCAGTTAATGTGGACTGGAGACGATACTACGATATTAGCAAATATTCATACTGGATCAGATAAATCGCAACCTTGGCTACCTCAAGCTGAAGGAACAACAGGAGTAGATGGTACACCATGTGCCTCAGCATTAGTCGGTCGACCAGATCCTTCAGAATGTTTTGTTGATGGCTTTTTTGGTGCCGCTTACCAGGAGATTTCTGATACTGATGGCGATGTGCATTCAGGTAGTTATGATTTTAAACCGACAGCCGATGATGCATATAACGGTTTTTCTTTAAGAATTGATCATGAACTTTCTTTCGCAACATTTACCTCATTAACAGGTGCTGACAATTTCCGTTATAGACATAAAACCGATCTAGATGGCATCGCCGGTATGGATTTGCAAGAGATTGCTGGTTTTATAGGTTTAGATAAAAATGATAGTTGGCAAACAGCCAATATCTTGCATCAGTTTGAAGACTTTGAAGTTGACCAATTTACGCAAGAGTTTCGCTTAACCTCAACCACTGGTGGTGATCTGAAATGGTTAACGGGGTTATTTTATGCTGTTGAAGACATTAAAAATTCAACCGGTTACGCTTCAGATAACTTTGGATTATTCGCATCTCTTCCAGCAGACTTTGGTGGCTATGGCGCGGTTATAGAGAATACGGGTGCTGTCTTTAATCATGATTTTGAACAAGAAAATAGCAGCTATGCTATTTTCGCTCAATTTGACTATGCACTTACTGATGAAACTAATGTGAGCTTTGGTTCTCGATACACGAAAGACGATAAAGACTTCGAAGATGAAAGTTACGGACTTGATGATGCTGGAAATCGTGTTGTAAAACTTATGCCATTCTCAGTTGACCCACTAGATTTAACGACATTAAAACAATCTTTTAGCACGTCAAATGTTTCATGGAAAGTTGGAATGGATCATAAAATAGAAGACGACTGGATGGTTTACGGTGGTGTTTCTAAAGGTAATAAATCAGGCGGTTTTCCCGGAACAATACCTTTTTCTGAAGCTGATGTTGCAGCCTATGGTGATGAAACCATTATATCTTACGAGTTAGGTTCAAAACTATCAGCGTTAGATAACACGTTAAGACTTGATGTCACTGCTTTCTATTATGATTATCAAGACATGCAGGGCGTTTACGCAACAACTGAAGGCTTTGATACGTTGAATCGTGTGGGTGATGCAAAGGTTATGGGCGTTGAGTTAAGTGGAACATGGCTATTAACTGAATCACTTACTTGGACATTTGGCGCAGCACTGCTAGACACCGAAATATCAGATAGTGTTGAAAATGTTGGTGATGCACTAGGTAATCCTACTGACTTTAATGGTAACGAGCTATCTCATGCGCCAAAACAGTCTGCAAGTACATCTTTCAATTGGACTAATGATATATCTGACAATTTGCTGCTATCAGTGCAAGTAAATGCGGCGTATAAGTCTGATTTCTTCCTTAGATACGATAATGATCCATCATCTCATTGGGATGAATCATCTTTAACGCTAGGTTCAAGAATCACATTAACAAATGCAGATGACACATGGAGTGTTGCGTTATGGGGAAGAAACATCACTGACGAAGTAATACCAAGTTATCAAAGTTTCAGCTTAGCTAAACAAGATCACTTTGTATTTTATAATCAACCAGCCACCTTCGGTATAGATTTCACTTATCGATTTGAAGACTAAACGTTAAAAGGCCGCAATCTATAATGATGTTACATTATAGATTGCGGTAGTTTTTTAAATTTAAATCACTAAGGTGAATATGAATTTCACAACTAAAGAAGTAATTTCTACGAGTATTATTTCAGCTTTGGGCGCATTAATGTTCCTTTTGCTTCCTGTTATTATAGGAACCACGACTGAAAGTTTACACTTGTCTGAAAAGCAAAGTGGTTTGTTAGTTTCCTTTTATTTTTTAGGCTTTTTAGCTGCCTGCATGCTTTCGCCATTTCTAACAAAAAAGATTGTTTGGCGAACTATTGCCTATTTAGGCGTGTCGTTTATGACACTTGGCCTGATATTAATTTCCTTTTATCCTGAATTTCAAATGGTTTTGTTATTTTTGAGTATTGTAGGATTAGGCTCTGGCACCTTATTTAGCTTAGCAATAGTGATTTTGTCTAATACTGAGAATGCTGAACGATATTTTGGTATTAAAATAATTTTTGAGCAAGTTATAGGGGCATTGTTACTATTTTTTATCCCTGCTTTTATCGTAGTCTCTTTTGGTTTCCAAGGTTCATTTCTTGCTATAGCAATAACGGTATTATTACTTGGCTTAGCATCATTTGGTTTACCAAGTTATTCATCACAAGCCAATGACTCTGTAATTTTAAATAATCAACTTAATAAGAATGAAATAAGTTCTTCTCAATTCAATATAAAGCTGTGGATCGCATTACTATGTCTGTGCTTTTTCTTTGGTGCTTTATCTACCTTATGGGCGTTTGTTGAAAGACTAGCCGTTGACAATAAGCTTAGCGGAGATGAAATAGGACTGGCTTTGTCGCTATCAGTTATGGGTGGTGCAGTTGGTGGTTTATTGGCGGCCTATATTGGCAATAAGCTTAACTTAAAAAAATCTATCCTATTGATCACACCTTTAATGCTTTTAATTGTTTGGGCCTTTTACCTACAATTCGCATTCATTGTTTTTACGCTGGCTGCTTTTTCGCTCTCATTGTGTTGGAATTTTAGCTTGGCCTATCAAATGAAAATTGTGATCAATCAAGATGAATCAAAAGCATCATGGCTCGCTTCATTTATAGCTATTGGCGGGATTATATTTCCGGCTTTAGGAGGTGTACTGTTAGGGCTTTCAGGCTGGCTAGGCTTATTCATTGCAATTACTTTTATTATCATCATTTGCTCTATTGGCTTTTACAACGTTTGTTGTCACAAACGAGCATTAGCATCGTAATACAAACATAATATTTTGGATAACACTCAATGTCTTCAAATTTAACTTAAATGGAAGTGTTGATTTTTTTGTAATGTGCAATTAAACGATATGAAACTATCGATGAAGTCTTGGCGAGAGATCTCATTCCTAGTTTTTTGAAATAATAGGAATATATATGAAATCATTATTGGATAAAGTCGCTATTGTTACTGGTGCAGCACATCCTATGGGCATGGGCTTTGCTGCGGCTTTAAAATTAGCCCAAGCTGGCGCTAAGGTAATATTGACCGACTTAGGTAGAAATGAACAAGAATTAAAAGTATTAGAACAAAGAGCCAATGAAATACGGGAATTGGACGGGAATGCTATAGCTATAGCCGTTGATATTACCCAGCGATCACAAATTGATAGGTGTGTCGAAAAAGTTATTGAACAATATGGAAAAATTGATATTTTGTTTAACAATGCTGGCAGCCCTATCGGCTGTGGTGAATTTCTTAATATGACCGATCAACAATGGGATATTAGTTATCAAGTGAATGTAAAAGGAACGGTTGATTTTTGTCAGGCAGTTATCCCGGTGATGATAGAGAAGGGCGGCGGTTCTATTATTAACAATGCATCCTTATCAGGTCTCGCCGTCGTTGAAAAAATGGCCGCGTATACGGCAACCAAATTTGCTGTGGTAGGTTTAACTAAAGCACTAGCCTGTGAGTTTGGTAGGAATAACATTCGGGTGAACAGTGTTTGTCCTGGTAACATTTGGACCCAAATGGGCCAAATAGAAGCTGAGTTGTTACAAAAAGACGGTCAATCAATTGCTGATGTTAAAGCTGATATGTCGGCTAAAGTTCCATTAGGACGATGTGGCGTAAGCGCAGATGTCGCTAATGCGGTTGTTTATTTGGCCAGTGATATGTCGAGCTATATTTCTGGTGTAGCCATGCCCGTAGCGGGTGGTATGGCACCAGGTCTATAATTAAAAATAGGAGTTATTAACAATGTTTGGTTTTAAAGGTATTCATCATATTGCCATATCAGTGCCTTCTCTGGCGGAAGCGAAAATATTTTATATTGATAAATTAGGTTTCACGGTAGTTGATAGTCAGCACTTTTCCCCATCGAAAATGGGTGATGATTTATTGCAACTGGAAAATGCTGATTGTCATATGATGATGATTAAGGCAGGTAATATCATTCTTGAAGTTTTTGAGTTTCATCAACCTATAGCGAAAACACAAGATAGCCCTAGGCCATTATGTGACCATGGTTATACCCACCTTGCCTTTGAAGTAGAAGACATACAAATAGCTTATGACCACCTGAAAAAATCAGGTGTGACTTGGCACCATACACCAACGAAAGTCAGTGAGGGATATATGATGACCTATGGTCGAGATCCCTTTGGTAATGTTATCGAAATTCAACAAATACAAAACGGCTTACCCTTTAGCTTTGATCAGTTAGGCGTATAACTTTTCTAATTCATCACATCAGAAAGAAAAATAAAAGACGATACAGAAACATATCACTTTTGGAGAACACACAATGTCATCAAGTTTAACTCAAACTGAAAACGTACATTTTCTAGAATATGCTATCAAGCGTATTGCCATGGCTAAAGGCATGACTGAAACACATGCAAACTATATAGCAGATGCTATTTGCTTTGCTCATATCCAAGGGAAGTTAAATCAAGGTCTCGGTGTCTATGAAGCGATTGAACTTGCCTTTCAAACGGGAGTTTTAGATGTTAATAGTATTCCTGAAATAGTAAACGAAGATAACAACTGGGCTGTTTTTGATGGTAAAAAATCAACTGGCTATTATGCGCTTACATTGATGGCAAAATGCGCCATAGAGAAAGCTAAAACTACGGGTATTTCTATTGTTTTTGGTAGTAATCATAATGACGCTGGTAGCTTTGCTCGCTATGTATATATGGCATACGAACAAGGTATGATGGGCATGGCTTCAAACAACACAGTGCCGCTTGCAGCGCCTTATGGCGGTATGGAAAACAAATTATCTTGCCCTCCTTTTGACGCGATTGTCCCTTCAGGTAAACAACCACCGATTTGGACCTCGACAAAGTTTGCAGAGTTTTACGATGCAGATATTGCTGAAGCCGTTCTTTATAATAAGCCGATGAAAGGCCCTTGGTTAATAGATCCTAAAGACGGAACATTAACCGACGACGCTAAACCTTATGCTCGACCTATTCCTGGCTTTGGTCGGGTTATGGATTATACTTGTGGCGGCCAAATTGAAACGCCAAGAACCTACGCGTTAAATATGTGGAATGAAGCACTAACAAGTATTATTAATCCGTTAGGCATCCCATCAACGTCAATGCCATCCATAGAGGAATTTGAAAATTCTGATAACCCGCTACCTAGCGTCGGTGGTAGTTATTTTATGTGTATCAACCCTGCTGTATTCGGCTCGTTGGAACAAGTAAAACAAAAATCTGATGACTACGTTTCTGCTATTAAAACCTCTAAAGCAAGACCTGAACATAAAATAAGAGTGCCGGGAGAAGTTGGATATATAAATATTTCGACGGGTAATAAACAAGTCGAAGTATTAACAAGTCATTGGAAACCCTTCTTTGAAAACATCGCATCAGGTTATGACATAACAGAGCAACAACTAAGAAATGAATATGAGAGTTTATCTTAATTATGCATGCTGTTAATTTATTTAATATGGATTAGCCTGAACTCAAGGCGCTTAGTTGACATGCCCTAGTGGTGGTTCTTAATGACAACTGATCGCTAAAAGCTGACATAGTGGGAATTCAATTGTTATATGAAACATGTAAAGCATACGTATTTTTCAATAGGTCATGACTATCTATCTATCTAATTTTGAAAGAAGGTTAAGGCAAAATTGTGATATTTTTATGCGATAAACTTTCATCTTGAAATCGCTTAAATCTTTTTTTGATAAATCCTTCATGATGCAATTTTGTTAAGGTATGACTTAATTGTTTAAGGTGATTTATATTTTTTATATGCAAGTAGTGA
>MAAB01042857.1_pt1 | contig 10518 bp, 12 predicted proteins | sample 1115991 | NCBI WGS metagenome assembly MAAB01 (sample SAMN04961124, study PRJNA320927) | seawater metagenome | isolation source: sample BD02T18 sea water enriched with oil for 18 days | place: USA:Gulf of Mexico | collected 2013-07-27 | reverse complement strand
CATAAAAAAACCGGGCTCAAGGCCCGGTTCAATTTAACACTCTATATTCTTTTACTTAAAACTTGGGAAAGCCGCCACCTCCGCCCATACCGGGTGGCATGCCGCCGCCTGGCATTCCGCCTGGGCCGCCTTGACCACCCATGCCTTGCATAGCGCCCATCATTTTACGCATGCCGCCTTTACCCGACATTTTTTTCATCATTTTTTGCATTTGCTTATGTTGCTTAAGCACGCGATTAATTTCCTGAATGTTGGTTCCAGAACCCGCGGCTATACGCTTTTTACGGCTGCCGTTAATTTTATCGGGGAAGCGACGCTCCATTGGCGTCATGGAATTGATAACCGCTTCGGTTTGACCCATTTGTTTTTCGGCTACATCCATCTGGCCCGCTTGCGCGCCCATTTTCCCCATGCCCGGAAGCTTATCCATCATGCCCATTAAGCCGCCCATGTTTTTCATTTGCAGCAGCTGGTCACGAAAATCTTCTAGGTCAAAGCCTTTGCCTTTTTGCATTTTCTTGGCAAGTTTTTCGGCTTTTTTCTTATCAACCTTGCGTTCAACTTCTTCTATCAGCGACATTACATCGCCCATATCTAAAATTCGTGACGCAACACGGTCAGGGTGGAAAGGCTCAAGAGCATCGATTTTTTCCCCCATGCCCATAAATTTAAGAGGCTTGCCGGTAATGTGACGCACCGAAAGGGCCGCACCACCACGTGCATCACCATCAGCTTTTGTTAAGATCACACCGGTTAACGGTAAGGCTTCATTAAACGCCTTAGCGGTATTGGCCGCATCCTGACCTGTCATGGCATCGACCACAAACAAGGTTTCTACAGGGTCAATGACCTTATGTAGCTGCTGAATCTCAACCATCATGGCGTCATCAATCGCCAAACGGCCCGCGGTATCTACAATCAATACATCGGCGAACTGCGTTTTAGCTTCTTTAATAGCCGCCTTGGCAATGTCTATGGGCTTTTGCGAGATATCAGATGGGAAAAACTGCGCACCCACCTCTTTCGATAGGGTTTCTAGCTGTTTAATCGCGGCCGGACGATATACGTCAGCACTTACTACCATTACTTTTTTCTTTTCGCGCTCTTGCAAATACAAAGCAAGTTTCGCCACCGTGGTGGTTTTACCTGCCCCTTGCAAACCGGCCATAAGAATAACGGCCGGTGGCTTAGCGGCTAGGTCTAGGCCTTCGTTGGCCTCACCCATCACGCTTTGCAATTCGCTGTGTACAATTTTTAGGAAGGCTTGGCCTGGGCTAAGGCTACTTAAAACCTCGCTGCCCACTGCACGCTCTTTTACCTGATTTACAAAGGCTTTCACCACAGGCAGGGCTACATCAGCCTCTAATAAGGCCATGCGAACTTCGCGCAGGGTATCCTTAACATTCTCTTCTGTAATTTTTGCTTTGCCGCTCATTGAGCGCAAAGCGCCAGTCAAGCGGTCTTGAAGGTTCTCAAACATCTATACATCCGTCGCCACAATGTGCACAATTGAGCAGCATTATATAGGGAAGTGCACAATAACTCACTCATAAGTCGGGTGATTAATACACAAATAAACACTTCCATCATAAAAACACCGTGCAGAGTAGGAATTCCCCATCAACATGGCCCAGCTGTTGGCAATTATCGCCATACTTTTATACCTATTTAGTACTTACCGCCAGATATCGGTAATTTACACCTCTGACGCTACCCGTCGTCCCGACGTTTTAATCTTGGGCGCCATTGCCACCCTTTTTCATGGGGTTAGTTGGTTTTTACCGGTAATTCAGTCTGGAGTACAAGTATTTAGCTTCTTCAGTGTGGGTTCGTTAATTGCCCTAGTGATCAGCACGCTTATTATCTCCAGCGCCATTAAAAAACCCTTAGAAAACTTGTTCTTGGGCATTTTCCCCATGGCCGCGCTATTACTGTTCTTTAATCTGTTGGCACCCACCACTGAAAACGTGCCGTCTCAATGGAGTGCAGGCGTCACCACCCACATTGTATTGTCTATTATTGCGTACAGCATTTTGACCATCGCGGCTTTTCAGGCGGTGATGTTACTGGTGCAAAACAATCAACTTAAACAGAAAAAGTTGTCAGGCATTATGCGTATTTTGCCGCCACTGCAAACCATGGACCGCTTATTGTTTGAGATGTTAAGCGTAGGCACAGCCATTTTAACCTTATCCATCGTGTCGGGATTTGTTTTTCTAGACAATATATTCGCACAACACCTTGTGCATAAAACGGTATTTACACTGGTGGCGTGGGCCATATTAAGCTTCTTGGTATTTGCTCATTGGCGGTTTGGCTGGCGTGGAAATGTGGCCTCAAAATGGACATTAGTGGGCATTAGTTTTTTAATACTGGCCTATTTTGGCAGCAAGCTGGTTTTAGAAATCATATTGCACAAGGCTTAACATTTGCCCTGCCCGGATTAGGGGCAAACAAACATTAGAAATCGTGCCTGAAAAGGTTTAGGCTTAGGGCACTTTTAGTCACTAGGCCCCTTTCGTGAGCGAGATCCCCCTCAGCGTACTGTATTCAGCACTTTTTTTACTGATCATTTTTTCTGCTTTTTTCTCCAGCTCTGAAACCGGCATGATGTCGCTTAACCGCTATCGCCTGCGCCATATGTCAAAGCAAGGACATAAAGGAGCAAGGCGTGCCAGCAAGCTACTAATGCGCCCTGATCGCCTTATTGGTGTCATCCTCATTGGCAATAACTTCGTTAATATAGCCGCAGCCTCCATTGCAACACTTATTGCTCAACGAGTTTGGGCCGATAACCCTGAGTTTGGTGTGTCTATAGCCACTATTCTTTTAACGTTAGTAATCTTAATTTTTTCTGAAGTAACCCCTAAAACCATTGCGGCCAATCACCCCGAAAAAATTGCCTTTCCTGCCAGCTACTTATTAATGCCACTTTTATGGTTGCTGATGCCGTTTGTGTGGGTGGTCAATATCATTGCCAACTTTATTATTCGCCTTAGCCGCCTAGACATAGATCAGGACGATAAGGATTTATTAAGTACAGAAGAGTTTCGCACATTGGTTCATGAAGCCGGTGCTGTTATTCCTGAGCGTCGCCAAAAAATGTTACTTTCCATTTTGGATTTGGAAACAGTGCGCGTGAACGACATTATGGTGCCGCGAAATGAAATTGCCGGCATAGACCTCGACGACAACCTGCGTGATATTGAACACCAGTTACGCAACTCGCAGCACACTCGCTTACCTGTTTGGAAAGGCAACATTAATAATATGATTGGTATTTTGCACATGCGTAATGTGGTTAAAGTGCTAGCGCAAGAATCATTTAATAAAGCCGAACTGATGCAAATTACCCGCGAGCCTTATTTTATTCCCGAAACCGCTCAGCTACATAATCAGCTTTTTCAGTTTCAAAGTCAGCAACGTCGCATCGCCATCGTTGTAGACGAATATGGCGAGGTACAAGGTATCGCGACCTTAGAAGATATTTTAGAAGAGATAGTAGGGGATTTTACCACTGACGTGTCTACCACTAGTCAAGACATTACGCCCCATGCAGACGGCAGCTTTATTGTCGATGGCACCACCACCATTCGTGAATTAAATAAAGCCCTTAACTACACCCTTCCCATACAGGGGCCAAAAACGTTCAGTGGTTTAATTATTGAAAGCTTAGAAGCCATTCCAGACAACAGCGTGTGCCTAAAAATTGGAAATTACCAAATAGAAGTATTGAAAGTGCACACCAATACCATTGCCAGTGCCAAGGTAACTCAAACAAAATAAATAAAAACGGCGTACTAACGATGAGGACGCCGTTTCTTTCTTAAAGAGCGCTAATTGTAAAGGCCGTTAAAGTGTAACCTCAACCGAGGCTGCACAGTCGCTGGCTAATTTTCTAGCCTCGTCAATACTTCCCGCACAGGCTAACGCTACCCCCATACGACGAACACCTGAAACCTGCGGCTTTCCAAATAATCGTAATTGAGTATTCGCCACACTTAAGGCTTTTTCTAAATTAGCAAACTGCACTTGATCACTAACCCCTTCCACTAAAATAACACTACTGGCCGAGGGCCCCATTTGCTTAATACTGGGAATGGGTAAGTCTAAAATCGCGCGGGCATGCAACGCAAATTCAGATAAATCCTGACTGACCAATGTCACTAAACCGGTGTCGTGAGGCCTAGGGGAAACTTCGCTAAAAATAACCTCATCGCCTTTAACAAACAGCTCTACACCAAACAACCCCTTACCACCTAATGCATCGGTAACGGTTAACGCCATGGCTTGCGCACTGGCCAAAGCCGCTTCAGACATCATTTGTGGCTGCCAAGACTCTTGGTAATCGCCGTTCGCTTGACGATGCCCTACAGGCTCACAAAAAGAGGTGCCATCACGATGGCGAATTGTGAGCAAGGTGATTTCAAAATCAAAATCCACAAAGCCTTCTACAATCACCTTGCCTTTACCCGCGCGCCCGCCTTCCTGGGCGTACTCCCACGCCGCCTGTGCATCTTGCTGGCTCTTTAATAATGACTGTCCTTTACCAGAGGAGCTCATAATAGGTTTTACCAAACACGGAAAACCAATCTCAGTTAACGCCGCATGGTATTCATCTTGATCACTGGCAAATACGTAACGTCCAGTTTTAATACCCAACTCTTCTGCTGCCAGGCGGCGAATGCCTTCACGGTTCATTGTAAGTTGTGTGGCTTTCGCGGTGGGCACCACATTAAAACCTTCTTGTTCTAGTTCAAACAGGGTATCGGTGGCAATGGCTTCAATTTCGGGCACAATTAAATCGGGTGACTCAAGTTCAATGACCTCACGTAGGGCTTTTGCATCTAGCATATCCACTACATGACTGCGATGCGCAACCTGCATAGCAGGGGCATTGGCATAACGGTCAACCGCAATGACTTCTACCCCCAAACGCTGCAACTCTATGGCAACTTCTTTACCTAATTCGCCCGAGCCGCACAATAATACTTTTTTTGCAGTTTTAGAAAGCGGAGTGCCTAACGATACGGACATAGTGCAGCCTTAAAATTAATAACTTAAATAGACAGTTAAATGAATACTAAAATTGAATTTATACGATTATTTTTTACTATTAAGATTCACATTTAGCACAATCTTAATAGTAAAACCGACTTAAGGGCGGCTAAATTTATAGGTATTAGATAGCAGATTAAATATGCAGAATATTGCCGGATGCAAGCTCTCGAGCAGCTACTTTTTTAAGCACGTCTCGTTTTTGCTCGTTATCCATTTCGCCCCACTGCGTGATCTCTTCACCACTACGATAACAGCCAATGCACACATCATTATCATCCAATGCACAAATGGCCACACATGGAGATTTCACCATGCCCAATATATTTTTCTTTACATCACTCATTTACAACTACCACTACAACGTTTGTATTTTTAATTCTTTATTAAAGCGCTTAAAGTTTTGCACATAATAATCGCCGCCCATTTCAAGCTGCTTTTTTTGTACATCGCTTAACTCACGTTTAATTTTACCAGGACTTCCCACGACCATAGAGCCATCGGGTACGACCATTCCCTCAGGAATAAGCGTGTTGGCACCGATAAGGCAGTGCTTACCAATTTTAGCACCGTTTAATACTACCGCATTCATACCCACTAAAGAATAATCTCCAATTTCGCAGCCATGCAGCATGACTTTATGGCCTATTGTCACACCCTTGCCTAACGTAAGCTTAAACCCGGGGTCAGTATGCAGTACCGAACCATCTTGTACGTTGCTGTTTTCACCAATAGTGATGAGATCGTTATCACCGCGTACCACTACATTAAACCACACGCTGGCATTGTTTTTTAACACAACACTGCCAATTAAATCCGCACTAGGAGCAATAAAGTAATCATCACCTTGAATTTGCGTTTTTCTATCACCTAAAGAGTAAATCATTTAAAACCTGTTATTTTTGAATAAGATCGTTCATATCACCAAAATGCAGCTCAAGATCGGCATCGTAAAATCGATTCAGTAACTCCGCGATCATCATGGCGGTTAGCCCCCAAATGGTATAACCCTCGAAGTACCACCTAGGCCCACGAAAACTACCAAATTGATCAATTTGATCCGGCTGTCCCTCTAAAAAAAACTTCAGCGGTACCCTAAACACCCCCTCAATTTCACGTGAGTCCGCATTCAACTCAATATCCTCTGGGACGATGCCCAATATTGGGGTGACCAGAAAACCAAAGCGCGAGACAACTTCGTCAAGAGGGCCAATGACACGTACTGATTCAGGGTTTAAACCCACTTCCTCGTGCGCTTCACGCAGTGCCGTGGCAGTGGCATCTGCATCCCGTTCTTCCGCTTTACCTCCAGGGAAAGCCACTTCACCTTTGTGGGTGGGCATTTGACTTGAACGCAGGGTAAGAATGACTTCAGGGTCTTTTTGATCGGTTATTGCGATCAATACCGATGCTCTCGCCAGCTCATTGTTTGATAACACTCTAGGCTGGTGGGCTGTGACGCCTTCTATTAATGATGTTAACGACATAGTAAGCGACCTCCGAGTCCTGCTTATATTAACCAATTAGTACCATAGCGGAAACAAGTACAACCTGACTAGCAAATTAGGGCCATTAAAAAAGAGCGGCCCGATCACACATTAACAAGTTAACTTATAAGAGTTTGTTCTTAGATATACGCCACTTATTGCCAATAATTATGTATAGGAAATACAATAGTTCATTTTATTTACCTAAGTGATTGATTTTAAAGGTTTTTTAAATTTACCTTTAATAACAACCGTATCATAACCTCAGCAGGATTGGCCATTCCTGCCCTAGTTTACGGTCGTTTTCAAGCTTATTTAAGCATGCATTCACCTGTAGACTAAAGACTAAGAAATACAAATTTGATTGCCACCTATTTTTAAATAATTAACGGCAACAGTCTCAGTGGGGGGAATACCATGAACCAAGTACTGCCAAGTTTTGAAACCTTGCTTAAGTTAGCCAAGCAAGACCCTGAGGCCCTAGAGCGCCTACGCCAAGAGCATGTGAACAGCGCCATTGAAAGTGCGCCTGAAGCCTATCGCCAGCGTTTGGCTGGCTTACAATTCCAAATTGATGGCGTTCGCAGAACCACCAACAGCCCCATGGCATCCTGTATTAGTATTAGCAAAATGATGCATGAGTCTTTAAACACCTTAAAAAGTTTCATCGATGATAGTGAAACCTCTGTGAACTTTTCACAACCTGAGGCCGCTAAGGTGTTAGCTTTTCCTAGTTAAAGTTAGAGCATGTATATTTCCCCACTTGAAACCGCAGACGCCTCTACACTTTTAAGGCGTCTCTATTAATCCATCTGCGGTTTTGCCATCTCCTTACGTACAGCGTTATACTCTTGGCACTATTCAGGCTTCTTAAGGATTAGCCATGAAGTTTTGCAGCGAATGCGCGCACCCTATACATACTGAAACACCTCCTGGGGATAACCGCCCACGCTCGGTATGTGCCCAGTGCCGCACCATTCATTATGTTAATCCACGTATTATTGCTGGCTGCTTACCCGTTTTTGAAAACAAAATATTGTTATGCAAGCGCGCCATTGAACCCCGTAAAGGTTATTGGACGTTACCTGCAGGCTTCATGGAACAAGGCGAGACCTTGGAGGCTGGGGCTGTTCGAGAAACCCAAGAAGAAGCAGGCATAGATATAGTCGCCGAACAGATGCTGACATCTATTAGTGTGCCGCATATTTCTCAAGTGCATATTTTCTTTTTAACTCATATGCAAAACGCACAACACGCTCAAAGCACCAGTGAAAGTTTAGAGGTACAACTATTTGACGTGAACGACATTCCTTGGCAAGAAATCGCTTTCCCCACTGTAAAAAAAACCTTACGCCACTACTTAGACGACGTAGAGGCAGGCAATATTCAAACGCGTGTATTTGACATTCATTTTAATGAGCGCCTAGCGCGTAGCAAAAATTAATCAAAATCATCGATAGTCAGCACAGGATAAACATTATAAGCCACCTCTTCATAGGGGTGAGCGGCTTGCATGGCAATTAATGCCTGTTTTATGTAACTACTAACACAGACCATTTCTAGTTTATATTCAGCCACCCTTTCAAGCTTATCCACAACCCCAACAAACGCAGCACTGCCCAACAAGGGCCTAAATTGACCTTCACCTTTTGTTTGCCAACAACACATGTCGTACACACCCACACGACCTGCGCCCGCACTAAACATGGCCAGTTTCACAGCTTCTAAATGTGCATGGGGGACGTAAACACTAATACGAAACATAAGTACGATACATGAATGCTTTGGGTGTCTTAAGTAATGTTTTCTAAATGAATAATAGTGTCTAAGGCTTGTTCTCGAGTGTCGCCGCAAATTTCAATTTCTGCTTTAAAAGCACTGCATACTTTTGGGCGCTCGCTTAATCCAAATAACTTACACAGGTTTTCATCGTCTAATTGAATGCAACGTTCGCCCGCCTTTTTACCATTGGGCATGCCCGGTATAAAGCTGCTAATAGAAGGGGCAATACAGCAAGCGCCACAATGTAGCCGGCATTCCATTTAGATTCCTAATAGTTTTAAAAGTTGACGGTTATAGCGCGAACAATATCGCTCTAATGAAATTTTTTCTTGTATGTCTTGATTAGATAATTTCTTTTTATAGGGCTGATACAAACGGTATTCATTAAGCACTTTTACACCGTATTTGTTTTTAATCACCAGACGCTGCTCGCCGCTCACCCCAGGCATTCTAGGTTTAGAATCGTTGTCACTAATAAAGGCTGAAAAATAAGGACGCACACTTTTTGCACTGGCTTGTGCATCTAATAAAGGGGATTGTATTTTGCGTAGGTCTAGACCTGCCGCCGAAGACAGCGCTGCGAATAACACCATCAAAAAGGTAAGTAAGACTTTCATAATCACCGCTCAAGAGTATTCATGGAATACTCTTGAGCTTAGACCTAGGACGTAAACTCTTCCATAAAATCCAATTCAGCCTGTTGGCGTACCACTTTACGGTGATTGGCCCACAACTGCTGGATTTTTTCTTGGTTACACTGCTGACGATCAACCAGTACCCGGGTATTTAACTCCCCGCGTGTACCCGATGCCAAAGGCACCTTACTGAACACATACTGGTTGCTAATCAAGTCCATGAAAGGCCCTGATTTACTGGTAGGCATGATAAACAGCAACTGTAAGCCTAGGCTTTCGGTTAAGTAATTGATCACTTCTTTAGAGCGAGTTTCATCCATCTTAGAGAAGGCTTCGTCCACCAGCACCATGCGCAAATGACTGTCCCCTTGATTAAAGCGAAACGCGGAAGTAATTGCCGCACTGCGAATAATATACGCGGGTGTCTCTAGCTGACCACCAGAACCGGTACCGTATTGCGAAAGGGCAATGGGCTCTTTGCCTTCTGGATGCTTGTAAATTTCGTAACTACGGTAGTTACGGTAATCCGACAGGCGTTCGAGTTCACGCATGGCTTTTTGCTCATCCTCATCCAACAGCATACTCATTAGCTGCTCACGCACTTTCACCGACTTAACACTTAACTCAGCCTCGAATAATGTTTGTCCTTCACCGATCGCTGGATTCTTTATAACTTCTTCAAAGAAGTTCCAGTAATCTTTAAATTCAGGCACCCATTCCCAATCAAACCAGTAACATTCTTTATCGGTGCCAAATCGGTGATGTTTAAGCTCTTTATTCATTTCCTCTAGCACACGCTTACCATCACTTATGGACTGGTGAATACTGTGACAAAGGTTGGTGACAAAGGCGTTATCAAAACTGGCTTTTAGACTGACCAACTTATCTTGTTTTTCAACTAGGATATTATTTTTTAAGCGATTATGAATGCGCTCCATTTCTCGCTGAACATCACACACACCCTGAAAAAAGTTTGCACTGTGTTCATGGCTATAATCGGCCGCGTACACAATGGCATCCAAAGTTTGGCAGCGCTGGTTGTGATCACTGATGGCACGCTCTAACGATTGAGCACGACTATTAAGTTCACTTAAAATCGACTGCTGTTGGTTTTGTGCTATTTCGGCAGTGGTACGTTCCGACTCGGAATCCGCTTCAACCATGCATTTTTCAACGTCAAAGTCGGGCCAAAACTTGGCAATACTGCGTAAATTATCTTCGTTTTGATCGGATTTTTCAGCTGTAAACTCTTGCTGATCACTTAATATTGCGCAGCGTTTTTCACTTTCTTTAAGTTGCTGTTTAGTACGTCCTAACTCGCTGTCTAGGGTTTGTATTTGCAAATCGAGTGTTTGCGCTTGCTCGGCTAATTGTAGGTACTCACCTTCCAGCTCTGAGAAGTCAGATAAATCAATGGTCTCAAGCTGCTTTTCGGCGTTTTGCCAATGACGGTTAACACTCACCATCTGCTGTAATTGATCGGCATAACTTAGGTGACGTAATTGATTCACTGCCAGCAATAAATCCTGTGCTTCACGTTGCGCTTGCTGCGCGTT
>MAAB01038447.1_pt1 | contig 10520 bp, 8 predicted proteins | sample 1115991 | NCBI WGS metagenome assembly MAAB01 (sample SAMN04961124, study PRJNA320927) | seawater metagenome | isolation source: sample BD02T18 sea water enriched with oil for 18 days | place: USA:Gulf of Mexico | collected 2013-07-27 | reverse complement strand
TGGCGAAAACTTCTCTGTTATAGACCCCTCTCCTTTTGTCTTGAAGGTAGATGCTTACCTACGCATGGCCAATATAGAATATGAAACTATCGCCACCTTAGGGAATTTAAAAAGTCCCCCTAGGGTAAATTACTTTTCATTGATGATAACGGTGTCATCATCGGCGATAAACAACTGATCATTGAACACTTTTAAAAAAAATTGTGTACAAAACTTAGATAGCGAATTATCTGCGTAATAGCGCGCAATCAGCTATTTAGTGACTAAATCTTTGGATGAGAATTTGTATTTTATTCTGGTGTATTCAAGATAGTGCCGCGACGACAGCTGGCCGCAGATCAAACAGGCTTTCTTTGCATAAATGCCCTTTGCAGTTAAACAATTAGTAACCAACATGCTGCGTAAAAAAGTCGCCAAAGGACTGCATGGACAAAGTATAGGCCGTCACAGCAATAGTTAAATCCAGCAGATGCTGAAGCAGAATTTGCAGTCTCTAAGTGATTTACTGGAAAATAATCAGTATTTTTTTGCTGATAAACCCAGCTCGCTAGATACTGTGCATTTGCTTTTCTGGCGTGCTTTATCTTGGTCGACTCAAACAACCCCTACAGTCAAATTGCCATCAATACAGCAGCTTAGTCAGCTACTGCAACAGAATACAATAGCACTATTACTGCCGGCCCGGGGCGTGTTGCAAAAAGTCATTTGCCCATTAAGCTGCCCCGCTATTGAAAGGCTACTGGGAGTAAGAATTTTCCCCAGTCGCATTATTGCACGGCTGGTTTATACTTAAGGGAATCTGTTATCGCAGGCCTTCAGAGCTGATGAACACATCACCCTTATACAAATACCGCTGTGTGAACAAACTCCTTATCGAGTCTATCATCAACAGGGAAATATATTTCTCTCCCCTGTCTAACCTTAACGACCCAACAGACTGCCAAATTAAGCTGCGAAGATCATTTGATATCGCTATTCATCAAACATCCGGGAAGCAACAAAAAAACCTCAAATTTTACAAAGGTGCCATGGAGGGATTTGTCAGTGCTGTTGAAGACAGGATCCAAAGTTTTGGCATTTGGTGCGGATCGCTGGAAGCCAATAATTCACTGATGTGGGAGAGCTACGCAGATCAGCATCGTGGTATCTGCCTGCGCTACTCATTTCCCGGAAATATTGTCGAGCCTAATCCTCAAGTACTGATCGGCATCCACCCCGTTGAATACTGTAATAACCCTGTTGTAAATTGGCTGATTAAAAATGCAGATCATGTGCCCAGTCTCAATTTCAGCGAATTTCCTGAGTCTCTGATAGTCAAACTGCTGACATCAAAAGATGAATGCTGGGAACATCAGCGAGAAGGTCGGGTAATATCGTTGAACTTCGGCTCAAAAAAAATTGCTCAAGCTCGCTTGCAACAAATCTGCTTTGGTCTTAAAACGCCGATGAGCGATCGAGCGCTGATGTTAAGAATCTTAAAGCAGCAGCAATATGAAGTAACAGTGTACAACATTGTCAGAGATAAAAATGACTTTGGCTTAGCGCTAAAAGAGCTGACTGCTAAAGAGCTAGCACCCCTATATTAAAGCTTTTAAGTACCGTTTTAAGCAGGGGAAATTTTTCTAACCCCAGAACTGAAAACTAAAAGCTGTGCGCTGATAACTATTAATAAAATTTACTATTGTTCAATACACGGACTATTTTATTACCAATTCCTATAGTCATTATACCAGCGCTTTTATATTCTAAAACTTCAATCATAGATCAACACCCCGGTGAAAATGAAAACCCGCTATCAGGCATTCATTGTTTTAACGCTTCTTTGTTTTTGTCAGCAATCATCAGCTCACAGAGAAGACGAACGCATCGTGCAAATTAGCACCATTGCTATAACCCCCTATGGATTTGATAAGAATTCTGCACCTGCTGGAATTTATTACGATTTGGCGAACTTAATTCTCAATGAAGCCGGATTTCGATCTGAGAACCACATAGCCCCCTACGCGCGTATAATCCACGAACTGAAGACCGGACAAACTGATCTAACCATAATGTTTAAGTACCAGGAATTAGCAGATCATGTAATTTACATAGCACCTTTGCCAACGCTGAAAAATGTTGTTATTGGCCTAGAAGGCATTCAGTTCGCATCTATTAGTGCTCTGCAAGGCAAGACGTTGGCCTACTTGCGCGGTGCCAGTTTCAGTGCAACTATTGACAGTGACCCACTGATTAAGAAACACCGTACTACCGATATTCGACAGGGAATAGAGATGTTGGTCAGAGGCCGAGTCGACGCGGTTATTGGCCCAATGGAGCCTATCCTTAGTGCTGCTGCTGTACTGGGAAAAATGCATTTATTGGGCGAACCGCTGGTTGTATCTGAGCGTACTCCCTGGTTACAAATATCCAGAAAGAGTGTCTTTCGCCTATTTACTGAAGAGTTTGCAACCGCTTTCAACACATTACTAAAGCGCGGAGAGTTGCAAATACTGCAACAAATATACGCTGCGAAAAACAACCCGATAGCGCAGTGACAGTTTGAAAATTTAGAGATGCCGGCAATGGCACTTGCACCACACTGTAATTACCCCGACCAGGTCAATGTAATGACCGAGAAACATTACTTATCCCCTCGACAATGTCTGGACATAATTCAGCGACTTTTCAGGCCATCAGCCCTGTAACCCCGATACGGTGAGACGAAGATCGTTGCAAATTAATTCAATGTTATCGAGCTTATTTTTGCTGTTCTCGCTGAAACGGATATAGAGACTAAATACAGGTCTAGTCAGTGCTGATATTTCTTTAAACTTAAGGTTAAGCCATTTGTGAGACAGCGATCCGGGCCAGCCGGGAACAACCAGGCGTAGTGGTGCACCGTTATACGGCTGAATAGCTTTACCGTTTTGCTCGAAGGCAATCAGGATATTATCTGTCATAGCTTTACTGATAGGCATACCGCGAGAAATTGGCATTTTATCCGGATTGCCCGATAGATGTGCATCAGCACCCTCGTGAGCGGTGTAAATAGCGTTGGCTTTAACCCCTGCGGCATTGAGTACATCTTTGAGTTTTACCCCGGTCCAGTTAGAACAAGCTACTGCACCTAAAGTCCATTGGTTGCCTTTAGCCGGGGGATCGAAAGCGGCGCGGCCATTGCCACCACACTCAATTGCCAGTGCCATTGTATGCACCTGAAAATTCTTCTTCAGCTCGGCGATGCTCAAAGTCATTGGTTTATCGACTAAACCATCAATGGTCAACGTCCAGGTACTAGGATCTACCTGGGTAGGTACGATACCGTTGTTACGCACAAAATGTCTGCTTGTGGGGGTAATAGCATCGTCCAATAAATGCGGCGGTGTCTCAGCATTAATTGGACGATCATTGAGTAGTGTTAAACCGTCTTTGCCGATGACGGTTTCCTCTCCTGCAAAAGCAACAGGGACAAATCCGCCTGGCATGTCCCGGTGAAAAGGTATAGCACCACCAAGTAGCGCGCCCATGGTTGCCAGGCCAGCGCCCCTTAGAAAACCTCTGCGATCCGGGTATGTCTTGCGGCCGTAAAATGCCTTATCTGCCTGTTGCGGATTTTGTTCAAAAAACTCATTCATATTTTCAAGCTGTTGTTCTTGCTTATTTTTATCGATCATTATTATTCTCCATAGCCGCAAGTATTTTCTTACGTTACAGTAATAACGAACCAATCTATGGCTTTATTCCCCGCTTAAAAAAATATTTTCTAATTCTCATATCTTGAAACTGTTTATTGATCAAGGCCACGCAGACTATTACGAAGTTCCCTATAGATTGCCAATCATTTCGCTTGCTTTAAGCTTTTGGTTATCTGTAAGCACTGCTCAATATTTCTTGCCACCTTTTGCCCGATTTTCAAGTTTATGGTCAGCGCGTTGACTATTGTATTTCAACTTTTCTAACATGGCCCCGCTCAAATCCAGATCATAAGCCCCTGCGATATCAAAAATACGGATCAGACAATCAGCTAACTCTACCTCAAAGCCTTTACGGTGTGGCAAGTGATCGTCGTTTAAGTCTTTACGATCAGCTTCCATCGCTTCGGCTAGCTCGCTGACACACAACATTAATAACTCAGCGCGGTTACGTTCAATCTTATTTCCTGTTTTCGGATCTTTCCACCAGCCCCGCTCACTGGCTAGCGTGTGGCAAATATTTTGTAAACTGGTAACGGCGCCTTGGATTTCTCCATCCAGGCTCTTGCATTGTAACTGTTCTGTTTTATTCACTGCTGTTCCTGTATTTTGTCTGTTTTTGTTATTCTCGATAATACACACTACACAGGCGCAAGGCTAAAGGCAGAGCAAGATGGTCGCTGCACATAACAATTACGGTACTTGTCTCACTTCGAGCCCCGAAAATGACTGGCCAATCCCGGTAATTTACGGCAAAATTCCGTTCAGTTTACATTCAACTACACTGAGTTTGATAACCTGTAGATCGCGGTTTTTTATTGCCTGCAACAGCGGCTTTAGGTTCAGCAAATTTTGAGTGTAATCATCGATTCAATTTCTAACTGTGCTGCGAACCTGATTCCAACTCCAATCAGTTTCTTCGTACGACTCTAGACAATCTAAAATTGTCTTCTAGTCTTATATTTACACCCCATTTTTTAAAGGCTCCAACCCTGATATGATTTCACAGCTTGCCAACACAGCTATAAGAATTCCTTGCTCTAACTGTAATTGTAAAACTATAAAACCCATAAAATGGGTTAAATCTCACGATGCTGTTGCCTGTAAATGCGGTACTAACATCAGCCTCAATACTCGACAATTAAAATCAGAAATTGCCCGCGATGAGATGTATTTCGCAGCACTTAATTTCTCGATTTAGCGTGCAGCAAGGTATAGATAATTAATTTCACTTATTTCTCGATACGATTGGAAAACACTGCCACTGTGAGCCATACTTCGATCGCAGGAAGTAGAAACCGCCATCCGAGCGATCTCTACTTCCTGTGTTGGCTACCCCCGGAGCGGAACAAGCTCCGTGGGTGGCCATTGTCTCACCTCTGCCTTTTACATCAAAAATACAATCCTAACCTTGCCGATGCTGACCAGAGCGCTGCCGATCTAGTCATGTAGGACAGAGCCCGCCAATTGACAGACTGACAGCAATCCAATTTAGCTTTAAACACGTGGAAAGTTACACTCAATAAGGCTGCCTGCCTGTAGCTCTAGTCACTGTAACTTGTATTTTCAATACCCATGACGTTGAGGCTCGCCATGGGTTCTGAAAAACACAGCCCACTGGCTAACTCCCGACCTCGTTCACAAACCCTGATGTCTGTTTTATACACTGGCTGTTTGCATAGAGTAGGCAAAAAAATCCCCGCCGGGGAAGCGGGGTAAAAGTTCATTCTTGGTACTTACAAGGAATATGGATAATTCATGAAAATATTATCATCAACGTATCAACCTAAGTAAAAGGGGTCTATAGGATGTTGACTTAGATTACTGACATTAAAAGGGCTGCGTATAACAGGGTGGATCAGATTACTGTCTTGGGTAAATAGGCCGTTAAATATTGACTTGCCCATGAGTACTTACTAAATTATGGGTTTTAGGCTTTGCTAGACACATAATTATGAATTTGAATGATATTAAACAGCTTTGGTCTTCCTCAATTGAGCAGGCTACAAATGAAATTTCCCAGCAGCAATGCGATTTAGGCAAACTCAGTGTTGTTATACACAATGCCAGTTGGTGTCCGGATTGCGAGCGCGAGGTGTCTTTATTGTTAGCTTTGAATCAGCAGGCATCCCGGAGCTTTGCAGAGGTAACTTTGTATAGCTATGAAGACAAAGAGCAGTACAAGCAGAAAAAATTAGCCGGGGAACTGGCCATTACTTGTTTACCTACTTTGATTTTTTATCAGCAAGATAAAGAGGTTATGCGTATAGAAGAGGATTCTGCAGGCCAGCTAGTTGAAAAGCTAGCACAGCTGTGAAAATGTATTAACTCTACCCAGTATGTATAGTTGCCGGGCTGAATTATTCAGGGCCAGAAATAAATCCGGCCCTAATGACATCAATTAAAAAGGCACTTCATCGTCATATTCATTAGCCGCTTGATTCATGTCATAAGCAGGCGTTTGATCATATTCATCCGCAGCTGAACCGCTTTGTATCTTCCAACCCACCAGATTATTAAAGTAGCGACCGTTGTATTCACGACCACGAATATCAAACGCTACGGTTATCTGCTGCCCAGGCTGCACCGCGTCAAGCAAGCTGACTTTATCTTGTACAAATTCGATATTAATATCCTGCGGATACTTACCTTCCTCAACGGTCACAACCATCTCACGCTTAGTAAAACCGCTGTTAAATTTTTGAGGATCCTGAATTAACTTAACTTTTCCAGTCAGTTCGTAAGCCATTGTCTCTACCTTGTCTCGCTAAATTTGAAGGCTGCTATTAAAGCAGAATAAGGGGTAAATTACTGTAGTTTTTTTGCCGGTCTTATCGTGGCCTATATGCGCTATTGATCAGCATAACTGCCTTTGGTGTGGCTCGAATCCCCTTGGATGTATAAAGCAGTGCATTCTGTAATATTCAAGAACAATAATTGAAATGATAACGCGCTATGATAAGTTCCCAGTTCCCAGTTCCCTAGACAGTTTCATATCCCCAAATGTCAGACATTAAAAAACCCAGCGCTAAGGCCAGGCTCTGTGAAACTTTATTCATTAATATTGGTTTGATACTGCAGCTCAGTTGAACCCATTTATATTACATGGCTTAAGCTGTGTACCTTTCAACGCTAACTCTTAAAACATCTGCCAACTCTGACAAATTTTCACTAATCCTTGATGTATTAACAGCGTCTTGTGCCGCTATTTCTGAAGAGCTCAGTAACCTAGACACAGAGATATTTATCTCTTCGGACACAGTTTGCTGTTCTTTGGAAGCATACGCAATTAACATATTCATGTCTGTTATCTGTTCGACCCCTTCGGATATTACTGTTAAGGCTACACCGGCCTGTGAAGCTTTGACACCCGCGCTTTCAGCTTTGACCTGCCCACTGTTCATATTTTCAGCCACTTGATTACTCACTTTCTGTAACCGCTCTATTGCATCCTGAATCTCTTTCGTTGACTCAGAAGTTCTTTGCGCTAAAGTTCTGACTTCATCAGCTACAACAGCAAAACCTCTTCCTTGCTCACCCGCCCTAGCAGCTTCAATCGCTGCGTTGAGTGCTAATAAATTAGTTTGATCTGCAATACCATTAATAACATCTACCACTGATCCGATACTGTCGCTTTCAACTATTAGCAAATTAATTTGTTCCGATATTTCTTTGACGTCCACAACCAGGTTTTTTGTTGCGTACACTGCTTCCTCGACAACAGCGCCTCCTCGATTGGCATGATCCTTAGTATCTTTTGACCCAGTATCTGCATTTCTTGCATTACTAGAAATTTCCTTCGCAGTAGAGACCATTTCATTCATTGCAGTCGCTATTTGCTCTACTTCAACTTGTTGGTTTGTAATTAATTTGGATGCGTTAGCGCTCGCATTGGTCATATCTCTTGCGGAGTCCGATAAACTATTGGCGGTATTGGTAACTTCTGCCACAAGAACTCTCACATGGTTCATCATGAAGTTAAAACTACTGGCGATATCGGCGAATTCATTCTTTCCTTCCACTTGTATGCTCAGTGTAAGATTCGAGTTTGAGGCAATATTCTCAATTGTATTTTTGATTTGGTTTAGAGGGTTAACTAAAGATTTTAGAACTATGAAACAAAAAATTAGCAACACTAGTACTGTACCAACTGTTGCTCCACCCGTTACCAGTAGTCCCATTTCGTATTCAGATACAATTGTGTCTCTTTCTTCTTTCGCCACACTCATCTGTAAGTTTGCTAGTTCAGTGATCTTTTCACTAATTGGATCAATCGTAGTGTACAGCGGCCCATCTAATGAATTTAGCTGGCCTGCAACCCTGCCTGAAAGACCACTTAGAGTTACCACAGCTGCTTTGAGTGACCTATCAGCTTCAACAAAAAGATGCTCTGCTTCTAGCGCTAGCTTACTTTCTTTGCGAGTCAGTTGAGTGGCCCGGTAATCTTGCCACTTTTCCTGTATTACCTGCTGCGAAGTCTGAATTGCTATTACTGCTTCTAAAAACCAGCATTAGCTTTATTCACCGCATCAATAACGTTAATGGCATAGTTATCGGAAATGGTTTTTAGCCCTTCTAAAGGAACCACTCGATCTGCGTATATGCGCTCTACACCTTCTGCCGTATATTTTAGTTCCAAAAGTAATAATGAAGTAATGATTAATATGGCAAAAATTGGAATGATTGCCAGGAAAGACAGCCTGGACTTTATTGAAAGATTATTCATTTTTTCCCTTTGGTAAAATAATTTTGGACTTTATTGAAAGATTATTCATTTTTTCCCTTTGGTAAAATAATTTACCGGGAATATACCAGCCTCTTAACTTTTAGGTAAGTATATGAGCAACATTCTTCCTATAACCCATAGATAATTGATATATAACAAAATATTATCGACTCAAATAACAGACGCATGTTAGAGAATCGCGCTGAAATTTTACTCTATTTAAATTTTTAACAGACTAAAGCTGAAACTATTAAGTAAAAGCAATTAAACTCCCTCACCTGATACCACCAGGACAAAGGGGTCAATTTCTGTGCATTAGACAAAAAAATCCCCGCCGAGGAGGCAGGGTTAAAAGTCTTCTTGTTTACAAGGAATGAGTCTATTTCATGAAAATATTACAATTAACTTATCAGCTCAGAAACCAAGTATAAATAAGGATTTTTCTTAATTTATAGACAAAAAATCCCCGCTTTAATGGCAAGGCTTGTTCTGATTTGAAAATGGCAAAATACATCAATGATGTAGTTAAGATAACAATTCTTTCAGTACTATCAAAAACTATGATTTTTTATACAGCATAATAATTCACACAAATCATCCATCCTATACTTTAAAATCACTTGTGATTCTATGGATCTGAGTCGAAATAGCATCCACTTCTGCACTTGCATTTTCAATTCCCGAGACATTTTCGACGGTAACTTCTGCTGAGCGATTAATCGCAATAACAATCATTAATTATAACTAGTTATTATTAGCATATTTCAACTGGTTATGAATTATTGCGCTATTCTGAATCTTATTTATTCCCCGAGTGACTATCAAATATTTAACTACAACAAGGTTTTCTTTTATGGATTTGAAACAACAACAGTCAGTTTTAGTATCTCAGTATCCCATTTTTTGGCGACTGAGAGCGCTCTTACAGCCTCTGATCTAATCCTAAGAACTTTTTCTAATTCACGAAAGGGCTTTGTCTTTATTAATAAATCGATAGTTTCTTCCTGCAACTTTATTGAAATTTCCGGGCCTTCTTTTCGGATTTCCAGCGTAAGTTTAGCGAGTCTGGCTAGATCATTCTTTAGGCTTAGCTTGTTTCCTACATTAGCTTTACACATAATAAGACTCTTTGAGACAATGTGTTATTCAATATTTAGTGTAGTACATTACATACAGTCTGCATTTTGTTATTCAGTTTGAAAGTCGTTGTAAGAACCAACGAAGTGCCCAGAAAACGAGGGTTTTACCAAGCCAGCATTAATAGGGATTGTATTGTTTATATTTACGCTCGTTATTTTTCGTGTTGTGATACATCATCTAAAATGACCGCTATGCTGTAATGAATACACATATTCAAATTGGTCAATGTAACAACTCAGATTAAAATGACTTATTAATCACGGCCAATAAGGTACATTCCAGAGCTAATTACCCTGCCATCTTCCCTTCCAATTTTGCATCTATCCAACCGTACCCGCCTGAACTAAAACATTTGCTCTGTTGCGTCCAATTCTTAGCACCCAAGTAACCTGGGAGATGTTGCTTCCATTAAAGTAATCTAACGTTAGTTCAACACCTATTTCTAGATCGCGTATTGATAGCCTGTTTACCCTCGTATCAATAATGATTGCTTCATCGCGCTTATTACAATAACAGCCCCTTGCTTGCGCTTAGCCGAGAAAATGGAGTTCGCGTTGGCTATTCTACTAATTAGCTGGATTAACCTAGGACCACTTAGCCCGTTCTTGCAGCAGCCTAAGTGTATTATTTGTATCTAATACAGGCATTTTGATATCTTTGGAGGCCGTTGTTAATCAATTCTTTGCTTGGCATCATCAGTGCCTGCCATCACTTTAGGAGTCCTCTCGTGTGATTGGTTAATCTCTGCTGTCTGTGACAGACTCGATACTCAGTTCACCGGTAAATGCTTACAAGGTGAACCGCATCGGCAGATTTTTTTCTGTAGACCACTCGCTGGAGTCCCCACCTTTAAAAGAGTGTCCGCAAAATAAACCTCCATGCTTTTCTTCAAATCCCCTTGCAAAACCGTCGCTATTTTTCCACTCTAGACAATCCAGTAGATTTCTATATTCTGTCCTGCCTCATAAAGATTAATGGAC
>MAAB01028130.1_pt2 | contig 10534 bp, 10 predicted proteins | sample 1115991 | NCBI WGS metagenome assembly MAAB01 (sample SAMN04961124, study PRJNA320927) | seawater metagenome | isolation source: sample BD02T18 sea water enriched with oil for 18 days | place: USA:Gulf of Mexico | collected 2013-07-27 | reverse complement strand
TATGGAATATTCACCGCTAACTTCCCGATCACCGATGCCGACTTGGATAATGCAATGCTTCCGCGAGCGCTTAAGCCCTATAAGAAAAAGTTGTTTGGGCTGACCATTGGTGCCGATCAATTAAGTCGCATTCGTGAAGAGCGACGACCGGGTAGCCCGTATGCTTCGTTGCGCACCTGTCAACGCGAGGTCTCGCAAGTCGAAGAACTCTTTCATATGGCAAATATACCGTTTTTGAATGTGACCTCTATTTCGATTGAGGAAATCGCCGCGCAGATCCGTTTAACCCGTGAATTGGATGTGAAGCAGTTTTAATGCACATAGGCTGGATTTTTTACCGCTGTTTATTGTCTTAACGAATGCGCTGAGCAAGGGCTTATTTTGACAATAACAGCGGATCTCTTATTTGCGAGGTAACCCCGCTTAATGATAAGGAAATGAGAGTGGGTGGGTTTTAATGATTGCCAGCGTGGGAGATACCTTTTATCATCCACGTTTTTTAAATCTAGCGATGGAGTAATAAATCGATGAGTCAGCCAACTTTTCATCAGGGGCAGCGTTGGATTAGTCATTCTGAGACCGAGCTCGGTCTAGGTACTGTAGATGTTATCGAGGGGCGGCAAGTCACCTTGTTTTTCCCCGCCGTTGAAGAAACTCGGGTGTACGCGCTAGACAATGCACCGTTAAGCCGTGTGCTGTACAACGTTGGTGATACGGTGCGACATGATGATGGTGTTAGCCTGAACGTCGAACAGACCCAAGAACATAATAGCTGCATGATTTACCTGTGTCTTAATGAGCACGGCGAGCAGGTGGTTCTGCATGAAATGGACTTGGACAGTGTGGGGGCGTTTAATAAACCACAAAGTCGTTTATTTACCGGGCAGGTTGATAAAAATAAAACCTTCGGTTTACGCTTACAAACCTTAGAATTCCAGCGTAAACTCGATCAGTTTTCAAGTTTTGGTTTGTCGGGTCCGCGGGTTCAACTATTACCCCATCAGTTCTATATCGCTAACCGAGTGACCCAGCGCAGTGCGCCGAGGGTATTGTTAGCCGATGAAGTTGGTTTAGGGAAAACCATCGAAGCGGGATTGATTTTACATCAGCAATTATTAACCGGTGCGATCGAGCGGGTGCTGATCGTGGTGCCGGATACCTTGATTCACCAGTGGTTAGTCGAGCTATTACGCCGATTTAATTTGTCATTCACCATTATGGATCATGAACGTTGTGAGGCGATTTGCGAGGAAGGCGACCTTAACCCCTTCGAAACGGCGCAGTTAGTCCTTTGCCCCTTGTCATTCCTGACGAAACAAAAACAACATCACGCGCAGGCTGTGGCGGCAGGTTGGGACTTGATGATCGTTGATGAGGCGCATCACTTATTCTGGAATGAAGACCGAGTGAGTGAGGAATACCGTTGCATCGATGAGCTGGCTCAGCGTATTCCAGGTTTATTATTATTGACCGCGACGCCTGAACAACTGGGTGTTACCAGTCATTTTGCTAGGTTACGTTTATTAGATCCGGACCGTTATTATGAGTTGGCGGCTTTTCGTGAGGAACAAGCGGGTTACCAACAAATTAATACGTTGATTAAACAATTGCTCGACAAAACATTAGATGAGGTACTGACTGATAGTCAACTAGTCAGTCAGTTAAGCGACTTGTTGGGCGCTGAAACCTTGGCGGCCGATGGTTTAAGTCTACAGAACTTGATCGATGCATTGCTGGACCGGCATGGCACGGGGCGGGTGTTATTTAGAAATACCCGTGACAATATCGATGTGTTTTCATCACGCCAATTACACAGCTATGAATTAGCGGAACTGCCGGAAGACGATGAGGAAGAGGTTTAGTTGGATGCTCTTTGACCCGAGGGTGGAATGGTTAACCGAATGGTTAGAAGAGCACAAGTCAGAAAAAGTGCTGTTGATCTGTGCGCAGCAGCAAACAGCACAAGACCTGCATGACATGTTGAAAATGGAAACGCCCTTTAAATCGGCGGTTTTCCATGAGGGCATGAGCTTGATTGCGCGTGATCGTGGAGCGGCATACTTTGCCGACGTGGACGACGGGGCGCAAATTCTAGTTTGTTCGGAAATTGGCAGTGAAGGGCGTAACTTCCAGTTTGCCCATCATTTGGTACTGTTTGACTTACCGCTAAATCCTGATCTATTAGAACAGCGTATTGGCCGTTTGGATCGTATTGGGCAAACGGATACGGTGCATATTCACGTGCCGTATATGCAAGGCTCCGCACAAGAAAAATTAATGCATTGGTACGATAAAGGACTGAATGCGTTTGGCCATGTTTGTGCAACAGGGCATCACGTGTATGCGGAAGTGAAATCAGAACTCAAAGCGTTACTGCTGGAAGACGATGCAGAACAACAATTAACGGCCCTTGTTAGTAAAACCAAGCAATTGATGGATCAAAGCATTCAAGAAATGCACGATGGGCGAGATTTAATGTTAGAGCTAAACTCTTGTCGTAAAGAGGAGGCGCAGGCGATTGTCGATGAGGTGAGTTTGTCATCGAGTCACTTGGAACTATCTGACTATATGGAAAAAGTGTTTGAGTGCTTCGGGGTCGAACAGCAGCAGCATAGTGAGGACAGCATCGTCCTGAAACCTACCGGGCATATGCAGAATGACTGTTTTCCGGGGTTAACGGAGGACGGCTTAACGGCAACCTATAATAGGAAAGTGGCCTTATCGCGCGAGGACTTCCACTTCCTCACGTGGGAACACCCGATGGTTACGGCGGCAATGGAACAAATCATTAATACCGAGTTTGGTAACTCGACCTTTTGTACGATGGCGTTACCACCGGTGCCGGCTGGGACGTTAATTTTAGAGGCTATTTTTACCACTCATTGTCCTGCGCCAAAACGTCTGCAATTACACCGCTATTTACCAAAAACCATCCAGCGGATCGTGGTGGGCAGCAATGGCTTGGATATGACAAATTTGTTGAAACCTGAGCATATCGAGGCGCGTTTATCGTTTGTGAAAAAAGCGGTGGCGCATAATATTATTGAGCACGGCAAAGAGGTGATTAAGGGCTTAATTACTAAGGCCGAAGGCTTGGTGGTGGACCCTCAAAAAAGTTTGGTGACCGAGAGCATTGAGAAAATGCAGTTGCAAGAGTCGCGTAATTTGGATCGGCTGTTGGCCTTAGCCAAGGTGAACCCGAACATTCGTGACTCTGAAATTGACCAGCAACGAGAAACGATTGCGGATTTGCAGTCTCACCTTGAGCGTGCCAGCTTTAAGCTAGACGCCATTCGGGTTATTTTATTAACCGATTAGTGCGTTGCGGGCATTGTGAGCAATGCCCGCTTATCTTTAACTCGCTAGCGGACTTAGACGTCCTGTTTGCGCAGAAATACCCAGTTGTTATTGCTGGATTGCTCGGCGGAAAAAGCGTAACCCGCGTTATCAAATTGTTTGATTTTCTCAGGGTCTTGTATACGATTTTTAATAATATAGGCACTCATCATGCCACGTGCTTTTTTTGCGTAAAAGCTGATGATCTTGTATTTATCGTTTTTCCAGTCTTTAAAAACAGGGGTAATGATCTCGGCGTTTAATAACTTAGGTTTGACGGATTTGAAGTATTCGTTGGAGGCGAGGTTGATCAAGCTGTTACAGATTGTTAAAGCGGGTGCCCATTTCTAGGCGGTAGGCTTGGATTAAGTCTAAAGGCCGCAGCAAACCATATAGGCCCGATAAAATTCGTAAATGCTGGTTGGCCCAGTTTAAGTCTTCTGACGAAAAACTGCTGACATCGATGCCTTCGTAGACGTCGCCTTTGAAGGCGAGTAACGCTTGTTTACTATTTTCTAGGTCAAAGGGTAAGCGCCATTGTAAAAATCGGTTGCTATTCAAGGTGCCTAGTTTTTCGCTGATGCCCATTAAGGAGGATAGATCGCTGGGCGATAACACCTTTAGTTGTTCAATCAGTTGGCTTGATTCAGCGAGAAAGTCCGCTTGAGAGTGTTGCTGTGTTAGCGGGGGCGTTGCAAAATCGAGCGTTTTGGCTGGGGAGATCAGTAGTAACATGGGCTTTATGAGTGATGAATATTAAGCCTCATTATACGGTGATAATAATTTTAATGGTTAGCCGACATTTTAACAGCTTGAATGTAAGGTGGGGCTGGATTTGATCGTGTTGTGGCTGATAAATAGGAGGTATGTTTGTTCTCTAATCCATTGATATTATTGTTTATTATATATTGTTGACGGGTGATATTTAAATCATTATACTGCGGTGCAGCAATCGCTATTGTTGTTTAAAACTGACACGTGTTTAGTGCTTTAATTATTGGAGATTATATTTATGAGTCATTCTGTAGCCCTAGTAACGGGGGGGTTAGGTGGTATTGGTACGGAAATTTGCAGAAAACTATCTGACCATGGGTATATGGTTGTTGCCACGACCTTTGATAAAGACCTTGAAAAAGCGGAACAATGGATTACGGAGCAAAAAGTAGCGGGTTTTGAGTTTTTGGTTGAAGAGGCTGATGTCACCAGTTTTTCTGCTTGTGGTGAGCTGGTTGAGCGGGTTGAAGACAATATTGGGCCTATCCAGGTACTGGTGAATTGTGCGGGAATTACTCGGGATGGTTTCCTGAAAAATATGGCTAAGTCCGATTGGGATGCGGTGCTGTCTACTAACTTAGATGGTGTTTTTAATATGACAAAGAGCGTATTAGACTTCATGTTAATTAGGAAGTTTGGCCGTATTATCAATATATCTTCGGTTAATGGTCAGCGTGGGCAGTTTGGCCAGACAAACTACTCGGCGGCGAAAGCAGGCATGCATGGTTTTACGATGGCTTTAGCACAAGAGGTTGCGCGTAAGGGCATTACGGTTAACTCGGTGAGCCCCGGTTACGTTGCAACGCAGATGGTGATGAAAATTGATGAGGATATTCGCAATGAGCTGATTTCACAGATCCCGATGCAGCGTTTGGGTAAACCCGTTGAGATTGCGAATACTGTCGGCTTTTTAGCCTCTAGTGATGCTAGTTACATTACCGGGGCTAATATACCGGTTAATGGAGGTCTGTTTACCAGCTTTTAGCGGGACGCTAATTGTTGGGCTCATAGCTAAAAATAATGATTTATTTGCTTGACATATTACTGGCTAAGGTCTATTAGTATATCGGGTTTTTTATGTTGTGATTACAAGGAGTACTTCGTGGAAAATAGTATTGTAGATCAATGGTTTATGGTTCCTGCCCAGGCGGGTGATTCATGTCAGAAAGTTGCTGAGTTATATGTGGATTCTTTCCAGCAATTAAGTCAGATGCAGGCAGATGTCGTGTCTAGCTGTTGCGGAGCCTATATGGAGCAGCTTGGGCACGTTGCTGAACTTGGGATTGCGTCAGAATTGTTATCTTTGCAGTCAAACTGGTATCTGAAGTGCACTCAAAAAATATTAGATAGTACACAGGATTCTTTTGACGTAGCAATGGAAAACAAGCAAGTGGTAAATACCTTGTTTAATGAAGTCAGCTCGGCCGTTACGCTATCGACAGAGGACGTATCGATGCAGCCCGTCGTTGTTAGTCCAGTTAAAACTAAACAAGCCACTCGCACAGGGGTAACAAAACCTAGGCGTAAGCGTGCGGCTGCAAAACCGATAGCGAAGAAGCTCAGTGTTGGAGCGCTGCCTCAAAATTTAGCTAAGAGCTTAACTACGCAACCGGTGATAGAGCACGAGCAACAGGGCGAATCACCCGCGTTGCCCCTTGCCGAGCTTAGTGGCGATAAGTAGGTTTAAATACTGCAGCCCCTGAGAATGGGGCTGCGAATTAAGCTGGGGAAGCGCTCTACTGGAGCCACGCGTTCAGTTTATGGATGAGAGTCTGTTGTGCTTTGTGACTGGTAAATGCGCCAATATGTCCACCGGCTAAGGCGACTTCACTATACTGGGATGCATCAATATGCTGACTCAACGCTTGCGCGGAAGTCGCGGGCACAATATGGTCTCGAGTTGCGTAGAAATTTAACACAGGGCACTGTATTTTGCTCAATAACACGGGTTTGTTAGCTAGCTGTAGTTTATTGTTGTGTAAGCTATTTTGCTGATAAAAATAGCGCAGGAACTCATTTGCCGCCAAGCCAGCCAGGTCGGGCTGATCATTTAACCATTGTTCCATGTGCAAGAAAGTATCAAGTTTTTCTTTTGCCGCCACTAACTTAGCTGGTTGGCGGTATTTGTCACGATTGAGCTGGAACGGTTTGAGGCTGTTGAATAGTCGGCTAATCTGTTTTCCTGCTATGTTGCTGTTGGCGCGGTTTAATGAACCAACGGTGTTTTTTATCGATAAGCCTAGTGGACTGTTGTGGAAGTCAATCGGGCTGACGATGGTTATCAACTTTCTCACCTGTGACGGGTGCAAGGCCGCGTAACATAATGAGAAAACGCCTCCTTGGCAGATGCCTAATAGATCAAGCTGTTGGCTATTGGTGTGTCTTTTGGTTTGTTGTACGCAGCGGTGTAATAGGCCATTGATGTAATCGTTTAAGCTGGTGAAACAATCACTACTATCGGGGTAGCCCCAATCAATCAGATAAACAGGAAAGCCTTGTTCGAGCAGCCTGAGTACCAGCGAGCGCTTGGGTTCCAGGTCGACAATGTCGGGGCGGTTGATTAGTGCGTATGTTATTAAAATGGGCGTTTTGCTTTGCTCAATATTGAGGGCTTGGTAACGAAATAACCGCAATTTATTCTCAGCGTAAATAAGCTCTTTGTTACAGCCGGTAAGCTGGGTAGTTGGACGTTGCTCGAGTTGCTCCATGAGCAATAGAAGGTTTTTTCCCCAGTTGGCGGTATATGCTTCGGTGCTCAAGGCCATCTATTCAACGGTCTGTTGGGTAAATTTCTGCAAACTTGTGCTCAGTTGTTTGATGGTGGCCTCGCTGTGTTCCTTATATTCTGCAAAGTCATTGCGTAATTGATGTAGGCCTTTTTGTAGATCGCTGATCGACTGTTGTGAGGGGAGCCCTAGATAGCTGCTACATTGTGCGTATAGTTGCTGTTGGGCATGGCCTAATCGCTTGATGGATTCGAATAGTCGTTGTTGGGCCTGCTGATACTCCTCACCTTGGCTAAGTTCGCTAAAAGCCTGTTCGCCGGCTTGTAACCAGTGCTGGCAAACCTGCTCACTTGAGCTGTCCGTGCAGGTTTTCTGTAAGGATTGAAAAATTCTCGCGGCGCGTTGGCTAAGGGTCGTTTGTAGCGCGGTCATTTTTATTAGGCTGGTTTGTACGTCGTTGAGCGCCTTCAGTAGGGTGTTTGGGCTTTGTTCTTGTTCGTTAGTTTGTGAATCGTTAAATGACTTAAAGCCGAGTGTGTCGGCTAAGTTCCAAAAAGGTTCTAACTCCTTCTTATTGTGGTTCTGCTGAATGAACTCTGTGTAGAAGATACCCTGTTGTTGGAAGTTCCGCAAAATGGCTTTGTATTCTTCGGGCATATTACTGTTTAGCAATATATCGAGTTGTTCAGCAATGCTATCCATTTTATGCTCTGAGCTGCTCATTCATGCCACATTTAATAGTTCGATAAGGTTGTCATTTCAAGGTAGCTTAATAGGGTACAGTAATATCAAACGAGGCATCAGCCTAAAATAAAATCGAAGTCTCTGGTTTTATTTTATCAATGGACCATCGCGGTATTGCCCAGTTTAAAATTTCGCTGGGTTCTAAGTCGAGTAGCTCCTTAGGTGGCTGCAAATTTAAATAGCCCATCACTTGAATAAGAGTTTCTCTGACTGGAGATAATGCGACGTCGGCGGCGAAGGTTTGTTTGCTGAGTTTCGCGCCGTAGGCATCGTTAATAGTCGGTATATGTGCGTAAAGAGGTGCCTCTATAGATAACAGTTGTTGCAGTAAGATCTGTCGAAAACTGCTATCGAGTAGATCAGACCCCCTCAAGACCTCGCTGACGCCTTGCTCATCGTCATCGATAATGGCTGCGAGGTGATAAGCGTAAACTTGATCCTTACGAAAAATCACAAAATCGCCGACTTGCGGCGCTAAGTCTTGTCGCTGTAAGCCCTGTACCCGGTCCTTGAAGCTGATCTGTTCCGCGTTTAACCTTATGCCGGTTGGCGAGGTCTTTTCTGGAACACTGACAGGGATATAAGCGGCCTTGCTGTTGCAAGGTCTGTAATGCAGCGCGGTAGCTGTGGTGGCGCTCACTTTGATAGACAATGGGCTCATCCCAATGCAAGCTGTAACGCTCTAGTGTATTAATGATTTGCTGACTGTATTGGGTTTTACAGCGAAAGGGGTCTAAGTCGTCGATGCGCAGTAACCACTGACCTTGCTGGCTACGGGCTTGCAGAAAGCTGGCGACAGCCGTGTACAGCGAACCTATATGTAATGGGCCGGTGGGTGAGGGGGCAAAGCGCCCCCGGTACAGCGGTTTTTTAGCGCTCAAATCGGTGCAACACGCCAAGAAGAGTTTAGATCTTTTGTTTTTCTCTAATTTCGTCTAGCGATTTGCAATCGATGCATTGTGAAGCGGTGGGGCGTGCTTCGAGACGTTTGATCGCAATTTCAATGCCGCAAGTTTCACAAAAGCCGTAGTCACCCGATTCAAGCATGGTGAGTGATTCGTCAATTTTTTTGATTAGCTTACGCTCGCGGTCGCGGGTGCGTAATTCGAGACTAAAGTCTGATTCTTGTGAGGCTCTATCGGTCGGATCAGGGAAGTTAGAAGCTTCATCTTGCATATGATGAACGGTTCTGTCTACTTCAGTCATCAGGCTATCTTTCCATTGAGAAAGGATGCCTTTGAAGTGTGTCACTTGAGCATCGCTCATGTGTTCTTCACCTTTTTTAGCTTTATAAGGTTTAAAGTCGAGGTGGCTAGCGTCTAAATTTTTATTTGATGTAGGCATTTTTTTCTTATTACAAACGGTTTAAATATTGGAGCGCGAATAAATATCAGATAACGACAATATGTGCAATGTTTTTTATCAATTGATGACTCGTGCGCGATCCAGTCTTGCTTTAAAATATAGTCTTTATTGGTCGTTTCTACAAAGGTTTTTTTGATGAATGATGGAAAAGTATCACGGCGCGTAGCTAAGGTTTTACCATTTTATGTAATGGATTTAATGGCTAAGGCGAAAGCGTTAGAAGCGCAGGGGCGTGATGTTGTGCATATGGAGGTTGGGGAGCCCGATTTCTCTACCCCAAAGCCGATTCTGCAAGCCGCCACTGAGTTTTTGGCGCAAGGGGATGTACACTACACCCAAGCGCAAGGTTTGTTAGCCTTGCGTGAAAAAATTGCGCAGTTTTATTTCACAACTTACCGAGTGTCGGTCCCTGTTGAACGAATCTTTATTACCCCAGGCGCATCGGGTGCATTGACCGTAGCGCTGGCAACCCTGTTGGATGAAGGTGATGAAGTGCTGATTCCAGCCCCCGGTTACCCCTGTAATAATAATTTAATTAGTTTGCTTTCTGCGGAGGCTAAAACGGTGGATGTGTTTGCCGAGGATAATTTCCAATTCACCGCCGATTCGATCGCTAAGGCATGGGGGGACGCCACTCGTGGGGTGATGATTGCTTCACCGTCTAATCCAACGGGGATGATGATTGCTCGTGAGCAGTTATCGGTGTTGATTAAACAGGTTCAACAGCGAGAAGGCTTTTTTATTTCCGATGAAATTTATCATGGTTTGAGTTATGCGGAGCCGGCGGTATCGGCGCTAGAGTTTTCTGATGATGTATTCGTGCTGAATAGTTTTTCAAAGTACTTTGGCATGACGGGTTGGCGCTTAGGTTGGTTAATTGTGCCGGAATACGCGATAGCGGCGGCGAACCGTTTGATGCAAAATATGTATATCTCAGCTGCAACCCACTCGCAATACGCCGCGTTAGCCGCGTTTGATGAGGTAACGCTGGATATTCTGCAACAGCGGCGTGATGAGTTCAAGCGGCGCAGAGACGTGTTATATGATGGTTTAGCGGCGCTGGGCTTTAAAATGAACGCTCGTCCACAAGGTGCATTTTATATTTACGTGGACTGCAGTGAATTTTGCGAAGACAGCTATAGCTTTGCCTTGGAGTTACTCGAGCATAGCGCGTTGGCGATCACCCCTGGCTTAGATTTTGGTGCTAATCAGCCTGAGTCTTATCTGCGATTTGCTTATACCACCTCGATTGAACGAATAGAGCTTGGTTTACAGCGGCTAAAAGAATTTCTCGCGATAAAGCAGGCGGTTTGAGTGTGAATAACAGGATGATAGATAAGGGGTGTAGCGTGAGAGGCTTGTTTTTAATATGTGTGTTTGTTTTATTGAGTAGCTGTTCGTTGATTTCGGTAGTGGATACGGCGGTTGATGTGGTTTTGTTGCCGGTGAAAGTTGGGGTGGCGACCGTAGAAGCGGTGATTCCCGATGATGATTAAAGCGGCTTATAGATGTTTGTCGAGTAATTGAATATTGACGCTCTGGCCTTTTTTTACCCCAGTATTTTCGCGCGGCAAAATAATCAGACAGTT
>MAAB01034896.1_pt1 | contig 10549 bp, 11 predicted proteins | sample 1115991 | NCBI WGS metagenome assembly MAAB01 (sample SAMN04961124, study PRJNA320927) | seawater metagenome | isolation source: sample BD02T18 sea water enriched with oil for 18 days | place: USA:Gulf of Mexico | collected 2013-07-27 | reverse complement strand
CAATGCTGCCGGTAATCCATGACCGGTAAAATCTCCAAGCATCACATAAACCCCACCAGCAGGAGATTTTGCAATCAAAAGCACATCGCCATTAAATTGGGATGCACTGGAGATGTAAGTTTGAATATTTTCACAGTTTTGATAATTCACTTGGGTAGCATGATCAAATACATGCTGAGCCATCTCTTGCTCTTGAATTAGCCGAGTATGTAAATATGTGAGTTCTTCATGCTGTTTTTGCGCTTTTCTATGCAGGTCGATGGTGCGGATATGAGCGGCTATTTTGGCGTTAAACATAATCTGGTTAAAAGGTCGCACCAAATAGTCATCACCAAATTCTAAACAACGCACCAAGGCATCTTCATCCTGCAGTGCGGTGATGAAAATAATAGGCACAAAATAATCACCAATTATATCTTTAAGCTGCTTAGCTGCGACATAACCATCAACACCCGGCATAACCACATCCATAAAAATCAGATCCGCGCCATGAGTCTCGTAAGCTAACAGAGCTTGCTCAGCATCCCCACACGTTATCGGCACATGACCATGAAGTTCAACTAGATGTGATAATAGAAGACGATTAGCTTCTAGATCGTCAACGATCAAAATACGCATTATCAATTCACCTTAAAAAAGTGATCGAGTCTGGCAGCTAATAACGCATCTCGGATGTGCGGTCGACAATTTTGTAGCTCGACACAACCACTATCAAGCTTCAATTCTTTCTTTAGCGTTAATAGCAACCCCATTCCTGAGCTATCCATATGCTCTGATCGGGCTAAATCTATAATAACTTTCTCAATAGGTTGAGAAATATCTAACGTATAAGCATTACGAAAATTTTGTAAAATGGAAAAATCAAATCTTCCTGAAATAGCAATTTCTAATAAATCGCCTTTCTGAGTACTGCTAACAACGGTAGACATACATATAACTCCTAACTATATGTCTATCAGTGTAGATGGGATTTAGCTGCTTACCTGTTTAAAAACAGCAAGTTTTAGGAAATGTTTCACGAATTGAAGTCGCTAGCCCTCTCTATCTGCAAGCCATACTTCAACTCGGCGGTTTTTGAAGCGTCCAGCATCTCGTTCATTAGAAGCGACAGGCAGCTGTCCACCGTACCCATACGAGAACTTAGGATAAATTCTCTGCTTCACAAGCTCACGCCGAACGGCCATCGCTCTTAACTTAGACAATAACTGAGCACGCTGAGGTGACTTCTTTTGATCACCAAAACCAATCAAGGTTAATTTTCGATCAGGATGACTGGCAATAAACTGCGTCAAACGCTCAATATCTCTTAAGGCTCGATTATCTAAACGAGCACTGCCTTCCTTAAAGCGGAAGTTTACAGTTAAACGTTGACCTGACGGTGTCATTCGTTGAAAGTCTACTGGCAAAGCCGCATAATTTTCAGGAATGACAGACTCTACTTGCTGAGCGATAAATCCATTATCCGCTACCGTATTCTGCCCTGACATGCCTTCCACAAAAGCGATAAACTCTTTTACGTAGGAATTATTAGGTTCACCCTTGGTATAAAAATACAAACGCCTTGAAAGCGCATAATCTTCTGTCGAAATACTTAGCTTAGTCGGCTTTTGAGCTTTGCTAAAGCCATCAGATACCGCAATTAACTTCGCTCGTCGAACCGAAGGTAGCCCTACAAAACCGATACCATTAATGTCGCTACTCACGTCATCCGATAACTCATCATTAGCTTCAAAGCGCTTCGCTCCACTATCCAGCGTATATTGCTTGCCTAAAACCATACGCTTAAAACTATCCCACGTTCCAGATCGATCATCACGGCTATACAGGTTAATACTCCCGATACGCCCACCAAGCTGAGACCAGTTATCAATTTTACCCGAGAATATTTGGGCGATTTGTTGAACGCTCAATTGTTGAATGGGATTTTGTGGGTGAATGATAATGGCTAAGCCATCAATGCCAATAATATGCTCAGAGCGATTGGCGGTTAAATCGCCAAAATCAGCCAAGGATCTAATTTCTTCAGCTTTTGCTGGACGAGATGCCGCAGCGATATCTGCTATACCTGCCTTCAACGCTTCAAACCCCGTTCCACTACCATGCGCGGCTATATCAACCGAAATAAGCTGTTGCAGATGACCTATTTTAGCTTCAATACGGCTTTCATTAGTCCCGCTCGTAACCTGTTCAATATCAGTGGCACCTTTCGATAATAAAAAAGATTTCACTAATTCAGGGGCAAGCCTAGCGCCAATCGTATTAGACCCTTGGATGGTAAATAGAGGTTCAGCCAAGGCCGAAGTAAGAGAAATACAATTGAATAACAGAAAAGCGAAAGAAAGAGAAAAACGAAATTTACGCATACAGTGTTGCACCATCTTAAGATTATGATGGCGCACGTTACTGTAAATTTATGACAGTTTTATGACAAAAATCCTATCAGATTAAGAATGGTCGGCTATTGAGCATTCTTAATCAATGGCAATACCGCTTGGGTATATTTATCAAGCTTCAACATTTCAGCCATATTACTCATTGTATTCAACGGAGTATCAACAACAACACTGTTTGCTAACCAATCTGGCAAACTACCACCTGGATTAGCATGAACTTGGTACGTTACAAGTATTTGGCCAGCCTCTTTTGGTTCAAACAACCAAAAACCTTTCATCTGCGGAATACGGACATAATCATCATCTTCAGGAACAAGATCATCAACAACACCAATTTCAACCTTCAAAACTAACGATTCAGGGTCTTGAGTCATTACCGACTTAACCACCGCATCGCGATCACTGACTGGCCAAGGTGCACCGTTGATAAAATAAACGATTGCCGTTAACGGATCAACTTGCTCTATTACTTCAAATTTCACACATTGGTGCATCCACTTAGGAGCAGACTGGCTGTCCAATAATAAAGCAGCAATTGTCGACATCTGAGCCTTTACCAACATTTCGCCTTTAAATTCTCTTAAATTAGAACCCCCAACTTCACGAGTAAATATTTTAAGATTGATGTCCTTTTCTTCTTCCTCCAACTCCCAAGCAGAAGTTCCGGCATTCGCAGAAAAAGAAAATAATGATGATAAAAGTAAAACGATAAATAGGCGCATGGATGCTATTCCAAATAATGTTCATAGTTCAGGCACTTTACCTGCTCTTTTCAAGCTTGGATAGGTGCGATATAGCCAGCTTAATGGGAGCAAATGACCTGTTTTATTAACCACCTTGGCAATTAGGAGAAACTTCGCTAGCACGCCCAGCTTTTACCCAATCTTCAAGTGTGAATAAATGCAACGCAATTGCATGAACCTCTCCTGCTAATTCATCGGCTAATACTTTATAAACCATTTGATGACGCGCAACAGGTCGCTTACCTTCAAACTGAGCACTGACTAAGGTGACATTGAAGTGTGAGTTCGCTGCTGGCCCTGCATGCATGTGGCTTTCATTTAAAATAATCAATTCTTGAGGCGTAAATTCCTGCTCAAGCTTACTACGAATTATCTGTTCCATTGTCATCCCCTGTCTATTTGTCATAACGTATTTCTCATAAATAGTGCTGCCTCTTTAAGACGGCTCAGATATACTAGCGCCATCATATTGCACGTCGAGTAAAACTCGGTATTGTAATCGTATTAAATTTAAAAACGGACCTTGAACTATGCAAGCGCCAGAGCTGACCAATACCCAAGCCCTTATTAATCGCTATTATACCGAAGAGAAGGCTAAAAAAGAGCAAGCTTTAACTCGAGCTACCTTAAATTTGCAATTAGACGCAAATGACTTAGCTATGTTAAGCATCATTGCTAAGCGCTTCGGCAAATCTCGTGATGAATTAGCCAAGGATGTATTGAGCAATGCTCTTATTGACCTACTAACTCAACTTGAACCTGGTGAGCGTAAGCTTATCGCTCGAGATGCCGATGAAATGGGCAGCTCAATGTCTCGTGAGATAGCAGAAGAAAATGGCTTAAAAGACATCGATCATAAACCAAATGTTTGGACGGGTCATGAACGTAACATTGCGAAAATTGAGAAAAAACGCGCCAAAGAACTAGAAGACATTCTAAAAAAGGAAAAGCTAGCTCAAAAGGCAGCGGACTTTAAAGAAGAAGTAAATACCAGTAACGAAGCCCTAGCAAAGGAATCAGAAGCACAAGAGCCAAAAACTGATTCTTCTGACTCAATGACTGACGATAAAGCTGAAATTACAAGTATCGATACTGAAACTCAGACCCTTGAGTCTGAAACTCAGGAATCTGCCGAAACGACAACCGAAGAAACCGAATTAGATTCAACTGAAGCAGAAGATACGGTTAGCGAAGAACCAGAGTCTACACTCGCTTAATCACTATCGACTAAAGCCCAATATTTATAAATAGGCCTATCCCATAGGCCTATTCCTATTTTAGATTTACTGGAAAAACATTTTTATGGCCATTAATTGGTTCCCAGGGCACATGAACAGAGCCCGCAACCAAATCGAAGAAGCAATGCCTGATATCGATTTGATTGTAGAAGTTTTGGATTCTCGCCTACCTTACTCCAGTACAAATCCTCTCGTTGATGAACTGCGTGCGGGCAAACCTTGTATCAAAGTACTTAACAAAGACGATTTATCAGATCCTAAGATCACTAAGTTGTGGATCAAACACTTTGAGAAACAAGAGAATACCCACGCCTTAGCGCTAGTTGCCGAAGATCATAAGCAAAGCCAAAAGCTTATTCAGATGATCAAAACCATCGTCAACCAAAGTGAAGACAAGAAAACCAATATTCGCGTCATGATTATGGGGATCCCTAACGTAGGAAAATCCACCTTAATCAACTCTTTGGCCGGACGCTATATTGCGAATACCGGCGATGAGCCAGCCGTGACAAAACGTCAACAAATGATCGACCTTAAAAACGGCGTGGTATTAAGCGATACCCCAGGGATTTTATGGCCTAAATTTGAAAACTTTCATAGCGGCTACCGCCTTGCCACCAGCGGCGCAATTAAAAATACAGCGATGGAATATGAAGACGTCGCCATGTACGCGCTTGAATATCTTTCCAAAGCGTATCCTGAAGCATTGAAGGCTCGCTATAAGTTAGACGTTCTGCCAGAGTCAGGTGAAAGTCTACTCGATATGGTTGCCCGTTCACGTGGTTGCATACGCAGCGGCGGAAAAGTTGATTTACACAAGGCTGGCGAGATCGTATTGCACGACTACCGCTCAAGTAAAATCGGCTTACTTAGCTTAGAAACACCTGAAATGATGGTCGCAGAAGAAATCATTGCAGAAGAACTGCGCTTAGCGAAAGAAGAAGCGAAAGCTGAAAGGAAACGCCAAGCCCTAAAAGGAAAACGTTTCCAAACGCCTAAGAAAGAAAGACCTGCTAAATAATCAATTCCAAAGCAGGCCGTTCAAAGAAAAATTATTTGGCAGCATGACTCATCCTCATACTGCCAAATAATGTCACACTAGAATATGAGTTCATATTGAAACTAAGCAAGCGATTATCGAAAATAGAAGCACTGATCACCACAGATTACACCCATATTTGGGATACCTGCTGTGACCACGGCCATTTAGGCGCAAGCTTAATAGCCCATCAAAAAGCCCCTAATATTCACCTTGTCGATATTGTGCCCGAGCTAATTACGCAACTTGAGACCAAGTTATCGCACGTATTCTCTAATCCTTACTCCCCTCAGTCGCTCTTACCCACACATTGGCAAACTCACTGCCTGGATATTTCAGAACTACCACTACAACAATACCCAGGAAAGCATCTAATCATTATCGCAGGCATTGGCGGTGATTTAATGATCCAGTGTATACGACGAATAATAAGTAAGCACCCAGCGCTAGAGATAGACTTCATACTCTGCCCTGTTCGTCATTTGCATACCCTAAGACAGCAACTCATTGAACTGAACATGCCGTTAAAGAAAGAAGTATTGGTTAAAGAAAATAAAATATTTTATGAAATTCTGCTGCTCACTACGGCTTTTCTTACGGCTAACCAGACAACGCCATTAAAATCAGTAAGCCCTGTCGGTGAAGCTATTTGGCAGGGTCAAACCGATATAGAGAAAAACGAAGCTCAAGAATATCTCGACATAAAAATACAGCATTATTTAAAAATGCAGCGCGGACTCGATAACCCAGAGGTCAATAAGATTATCCAAGCGTATCAAAACATCACGATTTAAACAGGACGATTAACTCGTCATTATAGAAGCGATGGTTTAATCAATCTTTCTAAATTTTAGAAGCTCTTTTCCCTCAGCGTCAAAGAAGCTCAGTATTAAATTCTTTAACGCATACCCTGAGACTTGATTCAGCTGCTGATTAAAATTATCTGGTAATGCCATCGGATGGCAAAACATTCGCGTGCCGCCAATAGGACCAAAAGTAATCTTCTCATCATCTAGATAATTGATGCTGGCAAACAATCGGTTACAGCCATCATTACCCATCAGCCGCATATCGCGTAATTGAATTTCTAACTGCGGCCTTCTATCACCATCAGCAAGTACTAACTTCTCACCTTGAATGCTTTCTAGCGCCCAAATATCATTCAGTCTCAACTTAGCATCAGTTTGATTTTTATTAGCTGAGCTTTGATTCTCTACAACCGCTGTTAACGTACAGGCAGAGGTTAAAGCCAGTAAAAAAATAACAATTAATTTTGAATAAAACATAGGCGCTCCGATATTGAGAAATCATTAAATACAATACTAAACAAAAAAAGGGAAGCCAATGGCTTCCCCTTTTTATAACTAAAACAGGCTACGTTGACCTATTCTGCTGCAAGCGCCATCGCGGCCATTTTCATAGTGCTTTCAAAAGAGGCAGCACCGGCAATGAATAAACCATTGTGGCAGAACATAGCATCTTCAATTTGAGTGACTTCTTGAAGCTCTTTATTCGACAACCCCGCCCATGGTTTAGGCAATGATTTTCTATCTTCAAATGAACCCGGCTCAACAGGTACTGTTTGAATTCTCCAATCGCCAGAATTCGATGGATAAACCATATACAAAGCATCTGTAGACAAAGCATGAACCGTTCTTTTCCACGGAGTATATTGCTCTAAAACAATCAATCGTGGGTCTTCAGCATCTTCAATCGCTTTAGCAACAATCGCTTTAGCACTAATACCACCACTAGCAGAAGCGATGAATCGAGTTAGTATACGCGACGCAAATTCAACCGCTTCATCAAAGCACGTATCGAAGTGGCTCTCTTCTTGCCAAGTTGGGTTAAACATTGAGATAGACTGACTAAGGCTAATGCCTTCAGAAACACCCTTAACATAACCGCAATCGATAGCATCGATGGTAGATACAAGACCAGAATCAACAGAGTTGGCAATGTCTTGGTTGCCGCCACATATCTCTAGGCCGTACTTCTGCCAAACTAGACCGAACGAAGAATAAGGAATACCGTTTTCACGTTCACCGGCACCACCACGCTGGTGATGATCAAAACGGCCAGTCTCTGGGTCATAGATACCACCCACATCAATCACAATATCAGCCTGGCCAATAACTTCTAAATCACGTGTACGAACGAGATTAAAAGTAGGAAATACATTTTTAAGCGCAGCAATACTGAAAACATCATCGGCATGAAAATTACCGTTATGCGTTGCTATCGTAAAATCAGTCATGGGAGTTGTATCACTATAAAAATTAATAAAATATTTTGGCGAATTTTATAGCAAGACCGCTAACAAAAATAGCGGCTTCACAATATCTTCACACTCTTTAGATTCTTGTCAACGCTACTAAATACCTGCTTTCACAGCGCGTAATTGATGCAGCTTTTTATAGCTTTCAATCAATCGTAAATGCTTATCTAAGCCTTCTAGCTTCATACTGGTTTTAGTCAAACCGAAGAACTTCACCTCTCCCGTTATCGAGCCAACCACATTCGCCATAACCTCTTCACCGAACATTCTGGTGAAGTTAACACTGTAATGCTCAAGCTCTAAATCGTCGTCCAAGGTCACTTCAAGTACCGCGTGCATGGCCTGATAGAACAAGCCGCGCGCAACCGTATTGTTATTATACTGCAAATACATTTCTACCAGCTCAATGGCTTCATCTAATGCGCCTAGCGCTAGGTAAATCAAAATTTTCAATTCAACAACCGTGAGCTGACCCCAATCGGTATTCTCATCAAATACAATACCGATCAACGTTGGAATATCGGTGTAGTTATCAATCTGGCTTTCTTCTAAGCGCTCGACTAAGCTCGCTAACGCATCATCACTGAGCGAGTGAAGGTTCAAAATGTCTTCACGATAGTCGAGTGCTTTGTTGGTATTGTCCCAAACAAGATCGTCCACCGGATACACTTCAGAATAATCGGGTACAAGGATACGGCAAGCAGAACCCAAATCGGTAAACTCAGCGATATACGCTTCTTTGCCCAACGATTTTAAAATACCGAATAAAAGATCAGACTCTTCTTCATTAGTACCCGAGAAATCCCACTCGCAGAATTCATGATCATGCTTGGCGCTAAAGAAGTGCCAAGAAATCACACCAGTAGAATCAATAAAGTGTTCAACGAAGTTCTCAGGCTCAGAGACTTCCATGCTATTGAACGTTGGCTTAGGCACATCGTTGAGGCCTTCAAAACTACGACCTTGTAAGAGCTCGGTTAAGCTACGTTCTAGCGCAGCTTCGAAACTTGGGTGCGCACCAAAAGAGGCAAACACACCGCCCGTTTTCGGGTTCATCAAGGTCACACACATCACAGGGAACTGACCGCCTAATGATGCATCTTTAACCACGATAGGGAAACCTTGAGCTTCCAAAGCCTTAATGCCTTCAACAATCGTCGGGTACTTATTGATGACTTCCTGAGGAACATCCGGCAGTACAATTTCTTTCTCAATAATCTGTCGCTTCACTGCCCGTTCGAATATTTCCGACAGACACTGAACCTTCGCTTCATTAACATTATTGCCCGCGCTCATACCATTACTGAGGAACAAGTTTTCAATCAAATTAGAAGGAAAGTAGACCGTCTCACCATCAGACTGACGAACATAAGGAATCGAACAAATACCGCGCTCAGTATTACCTGAGTTAGTATCAATTAAATGTGAACCACGAAGCTCGTCTTCAGGGTCATAAATTTCACGGGTATAGTCATCCAGAATGCCTTCTGGCAGCGAATCATCTTCTGTGAGCGTAAACCACTTTTCGTTGGGATAATGAACAAACTCGCTAGCGGCAATGTCTTGACCAAAAAACTGATCGTTATAAAAGAAATTGCAGTTCAGGCGCTCAATAAACTCGCCCAATGCCGAACAAAGCGCGCTCTCTTTAGTCGCCCCTTTACCGTTGGTAAAGCACATAGGAGACGCCGCATCTCGAATATGCAAAGACCACACATTCGGCACAATATTACGCCAAGAAGAAATCTCAATCTTCATACCCAGATCAGCCAGCAGGCTCGTCATATTGGTAATGGTTTGCTCTAGTGGCAGATCTTTACCCAAAATAAAGGTCTGCGCGTCACTATCAACCCCACCCTCAGCTTGGCCCATCAACATCGCTTGGGCATCTTCGTCGAGACTGTCAACGGTTTCGATCTTGAACTCAGGGCCGGTCTGAATCACCTTCTTCACAGTGCAGCGTTCAATCGAACGTAAAATACCCGCACGATCTTTATCAGAAATACTATCTGGCAGCTCTACCTGAATTTGGAATATCTGATTGTAGCGATCTTCAGGGTCTACGATGTTATTTTGCGACAGTCTAATATCGTCAGTAGAGATACCTTTGCCGACACAATACACCTTCACAAAATAAGCCGCACACAAGGCTGATGACGCTAGGAAATAATCAAATGGACTAGGCGCAGAACCATCACCTTTATAGCGAATAGGCTGATCCGTGATAACGGTATAATCATCAAACTTAGCTTCAAGTCTGAGGTTGTCGAGAAAATTTACTTTGATTTCCATTGATTGGCTTCCACCGTAGAGCTCTGCACTTGGAAACGCTATAACCTTAATTTAAACAAAGTTAATAACGACCAGACAGCGAATTGATCTTAATGCTGGGGATTATCGGTTTTTTCGCCGCAATAGTCTTGAGAAGATATAAAAAATAACAAAATAAGTGATTGAGGAAAGAATACAGAATGGTGTTCGAGGAGTTACTTGGCTGATAAGGAGTTGCTTGCTTGGTAAAGAGTTGCTGATAGCAAACCTGAGCTATCAGCAACATACAGTCTTAACCGTATAAGGCTTCAACTTTTCCTTTTAGCTTCATCATCAACGGCTGTCCGCGACGATCCAACGCTTTAGGAGAAGGAACCATTACCCAGCCTTCACTGATGCAATATTCCTCAACATCAAAACGCTCTTTGTCGTTAAGCAGAATACGAACATTGTGCTCGAAAATTTCTGCCACATGGTGTGGGCTACGGGCATTACCCGAAAGGCGATCTGGTAAAGCAGGTAGTGAGCTAGTATCGTTCATGTTTGGCCTGACATAATATATTAAAGTGCCCTATTGTAGTCAAAAT
>MAAB01007897.1_pt1 | contig 10549 bp, 7 predicted proteins | sample 1115991 | NCBI WGS metagenome assembly MAAB01 (sample SAMN04961124, study PRJNA320927) | seawater metagenome | isolation source: sample BD02T18 sea water enriched with oil for 18 days | place: USA:Gulf of Mexico | collected 2013-07-27 | reverse complement strand
CCAGCGGATATTAAAGCAGTACATCAGTTTATTGCTGATAAAACGTTTGGCTAGCTTCAACTAGATTGTTGACTAAGGCTTCTTCGGAAGCCTTTTTTATTTGTTACTAGTAAATTATAAAAAAATTAGTATGATGCATTTCTCTCATTGTTAATGACGCGCTTCAGGCAAGGATATCTGAGTGGAAAGAATATACTCGTGGTCAGCTAAATACCTATGTTAATTCAACTGATTTCAACATGGTTGGGTCAAAGAAGCGTAACGAAACATTGGTTATTGATATGGATGTTGAAGTTGTTTATGGCAATCGTTTTTTAAGATGGTTTGTTGGCTTTGGAGCAGGCAGGGGTAAAGTTGATACTGTGATGACTGTTTATGATGCTAAAACCAATGCAGTTAAATTCAAAGCAGTGGCTAATAGCGACCTGAAGGGTGGCGGTGGTGGTGGTGATGTCGGTAAATTATTGCAGAATAATATTCGTCACCTGATGAAGCAATACAGAAATTCAGTTGCCAGTTCTTAATATTTAGAGACTGAGTGATGAAAAGGCCGTTATCCATGGTATATGGATAGCGGCTTTTTTGTGCGGATATGGTTAGATTTTTGTTATCAATACAAGTTTAACGGTAATTTGATTTTGAATATAAGCCCTTGTGGGCTATTGCTGCGACAAGAGACCTTGCCTGGTTTTGGTTATAGCAGTGCCATTAATCAGTATTAATGCTTGCGAGTTATAGCGTGAAGTTAGACCACGAAAATTATATCTCGGAGTAAAGCCTTTATCTGAAAAAGAGACATGTAACCTAGGAATGGTTTCTAAAACTTCGTCTATGTCTGTTGCGCCTATCGCTTCAATATCTCCGTCATTGATTACGGTAACGGTAGAAGCGGCTTTATTGAGAGGGGTTTGGGTGCCGCTAGCAATACTGCTGGTTTTAACGTGAAGAAAATTTTTAAAAATAGCTTCCAGAGGCTATCGGCTGAATTTATTTCACAATGCCCTAGTTGTGATAGGCCGAGCAGGGTCGTGGTCTGTACGAGTCTCAATATAGGGCTTAGTGTTTGCGCTAGATCCTAAGAGGATAAGCACTTTATTAGGTTAATCCAATACTACAGGTGGCGAGAGATTATTATTTTCATTTAGCTAGTAGTTAATGTCGTAATCTTCCAGTTAACTTGTTGAGTTTAAACCTCGCTTATAATGTTGCTTAACTCTTTGAGTAATAAGTTACGAAACCAAATTTGTTCGGCAGGTAGATTTTGACGTTGGTGCCAAATAAATTTTAAATTATAAGATGGCAGCAGAAATTCTTTGGGTGGCGAAATAGTTGTTAATCCTAATTTGGCGTACATGTCTTCCATTGGGCTTTTAGCCCCAAACATTACGTAATCGGTATGAACTAGGCTTTGCAGTGCACAATTGGCATTAATGGTTTCAAAAACGGTATTACGTTTTTTATTGAGTATTGCGAGCATTTTTTGATCTTGATCGTGATGCTCATTCAGTTCTGGGATGACTACTTTAATGAAGGAGTAGGCTAGAAAGTCATCGATGGAAATATTATCTTTTAATGTTAATGGATGCCCCTTGCGTACAACCGCGCAGACTTCAATATTACTTAATATTTGCTGGTAAAAATTAGCGCGGTCAATGTCAACGATGTTCATGACTAAATCGAGTTGACCTGATGCAAGATTATCAAAGGAATGTCGACTCCAGGGCTTTAATTGGATTTTAACTTTCGGCGCAATTTTGCTGAGTGTTTGTAAAACTTTAGGTAATACCCGTATAGCGGCATTATCTAGCATGGAAATTCGAAAAGTACGCTCACAGTCACGGGCTATAAATACTTTGGGTGTCAGCAATAATTTTAGAGAATCTAAGCTGTCGGCAAGGGGCAGCTTTAGTGCGAGGGCTTTTTCGGTGGGTTGAATGCCGTGGCTTGTGCGTATAAAAAGCTCTTCACCAAAAGTTTCCTTCAGTCGGGCAAGCATTTTACTCATGGCAGATTGAGTGACACTTAGGCGCTCGGCTGCTCTGGAGACATTTTGCTCTTCTAATAATACTTGAAGTGCTACTAGTAATTTGATGTCGTAGCGAGCGAGTTGTTCTAGCTTCATGGTTGTGGCCTTTAGCAATTAGAGGAATAATCGATATTCCTTCGGGGACTAAGTGTTGAAGTATGATATATCATCTGGGAATATTGCGTTAAGGTCAATCACTTAAGGAAATCATCTATGAATTTATTAAAGCTATCGCTAGCGCTCATGTTAGCTCTTCTATTATCAGCTTGTAAGATTGAATTAACCTCAGAGGAAGAAGAGAAGGATAAGGATGGCCAAGAGATTGTTGAATATATTTTTTATAAAAATGATGTAGTAGAAACTATTTATCCAACAAACCTTGAGTATGATTTAAGCATAATGGGGGGAGGGAATAGCCTTGAAATAGAAGGTGATGTCAGAAATTTGATGATTACTAAAGATGATAACATTATCGAAATGGTGGAAGTAGATGAGATAGAGCTGCTCACTATATCTGCTGATCGAACGATAATAGATGCTACGGATATTTTTGTGGGTGAAATCAAAATAGCGGGCTATGAGAATATTATTACTGTCGCTAGTTGTGACCATCTGCTTCTAGCAGGGAGTGGTAATCTAGTTCTATCAATAAAGGATGGAGAGTGTGGTGTGGTTGAATTATTAATAGAATAGTTTTAAATAAATACCCCCATTAATAAATAAAGTACTATAATTTAGCTTGAAATTATAACATTTTTGGACACAAACAATGTGGAGTAACTCGTGAGTATGATTGCTGCTAGATCTTTTTTATTCAGCTTACCGTTTGTTTTTTTATCGATCTCGGCATTGGCTAACGATGATATCACTGCAGTAATTCAGGCTCCTAAGCTTGATGTTCCCAAAGACTTAGCGATGGGGATTAAGCACCAATCCTATGATTTTGCTTCACTCGCTAAAAGCGATGCTGAACTCGCAATGGATTACACTCAAGTCAAGCTGCCTATGGGCAAATATGACTTCATGGAAAGCTTTTTTGTCCCTACATTAACTATGGAAAAGACGGCGTTACGATTTGATAATACAGCTGTGGATAATCAAGAAGTCTATACGATAAAAACTCAATTAATGTTTGTGACCCCCTCCAATGGTAAATGGATGCGTATTATTCAACTTACGCCCAGTTTGCACTCAGATTTAGATGTTATTGATGAAGATGCTTTTTCCTTGATGGGGTTAGCCATCTGGCGCTATCAGTCGACCGACGTTAGTGCTTGGACTATGGGAGTCGGTTTTAACCGTCTTTTTGGTGAATATAAACCTATTCCTTTAATTTCTTATCAGTACCAAGCGGCTGAGGGATTGCAATTGGATTTGGGTTTTCCAATTACCAAAGCAGAATATCGCTGGCAGAACGATTGGAGTTCGTATGCTTCTGTTGCGCCAATAGGCGGTAATTGGCGTTATGAAACCCAAGAACATGAAAAGTTAAATATATCTTATACCAGCTGGGTTGCTGCAATGGGATTGCGTTATCAAGTAAAGCCTAAGGTATGGGCGACGCTAGAGCTTGGGCAGAGTCTGGCTCGAACATTAAATCTGAATGCTGATAATAGCGTAAACGAGGATGTTGATGTTGCTGATACACCTGTAATTATGTTGTCTTTTGGGTTTCATCCGTAAAAATAATTATTAGATTAAAAATTCGTATAGGAAATAAAAAATGAAACTTGTGACTGACATGAAATCGCTGGTTGTAATAACATCACTTGCCATTTTTATTGTTTCAAGCTTGAGTGCTTGTGGCCAAAATGAAGATGTTCAGGAGGCAATAGCCCCAGAAGTATTGAAACCCGTTCGAACTATGACGGTAAGTTTAGGCAGTACGACTACTAAGTCATTTACCGGGCTTGTAGAAGCGAATAAAACGGCTGAGCTGGGTTTTCGAGTCAGTGGTGAGTTGAAGGCTGTTAATAGCAAAGAAGGTGATTTTGTTAAGAAGGGTCAGGTCTTAGCGGTACTGGATCAAACAGATTTTAAAATTAAGCTCAATGCTAGTCAGGCTGATTATGACCGTGCAGCTTCCGAATTTAAGCGAGCAAAGAGTTTAATTAAGCAGGGTGCAATTAGCACCGCAGATTATGAAAAACTGAAAGCTCAGCAAAGCAATGCTAAGGCACAACTAGAAAGTGCTCTGCAAAATTTAAAATATACCGAGCTTAAGGCCCCTTTTTCTGGCGTCGTTGCTAAACAGTTATTATCAAATTTTGAGAAGATTTCATCATCGGTTACCTTCGCTATTATTCAAGATTTATCAGCATTTGAAGTACGTATTAATTTACCAGAAAGTGTGATGATTAAAATAAAGCGTGAAGAAAAAGCACAGCCTGTGTATGCCGTATTTGATGGTCAGCAAGATAATCATTATCCACTAACGTTTAAAGAAGTCTCTACTCGAGCAGATGAAAAAACTCAAACATACGCGGTTAAGTTTGTAATGGATGCACCAAAAGATATTAATTTATTGCCCGGTATGAGCGCCCGTGTTTTTGCTGAACATAAGTCAGATGGAAAAGAGTTAAAGGAAGTATATGTACCTGCGCACGCGGTTTTAGAAGATGGCCAAGGACGTTTTGTCTATTTGGCTCACGAGACGACAGAGAATAAAGCTGAAGTTCAGCGTCGCGCGGTGGTTGTGGGAGAATTGAATGAAAACGGACTGCAAATACTGCAAGGCTTAGATGTCGGCGATAAAGTAATCACTGCGGGTATGAGTAAAATGACTGAAGGTTTAACCGTTCGTATTATGGTTGAGGGCTAAGCATGGATATTACACGTTTAGCCATTCAAAATAACCGGACGACACTGGTTTTTTTGGCCGTTATGATTTTATTAGGCATTAATGCTTTTAATAATATCCCTCGTGCTTACGACCCAGGTTTTATTATTCGCGCAGCACAGGTAATTACCTACTTTCCGGGTGGTAGCCCGGACCGAGTTGAAAAACTCATTTCAGATAAAATTGAAAAGGTAGCGCAAGAGATTCCAGAGTTGGATTTTGTGACCAGTGAATCTAGAACAGGCGTTTCCATTGTTACGGTTAATATCAAAGAAAGTTATACAGATATGCGCCCTATCTGGGATAACTTGCGCCGTAAGGTGGATAAAATCGCCAGTGACCTACCAGAAGGCGTTATTGGTCCGAATGTGAATGATGATTTTGGTGATATTTTTGGCATTGTCGCGGCTCTCACCGGAGAAGGTTACAGCTATGCAGAGCTAAAAGAAGTAGCAGATGCGGCGCGCGATGAATTTTTGCGTATCCCTGATGTGGCTAAGGTAGAAATTCATGGTGTGCAGGATGAGCGTATTTATGTCGAATATAATAATGCCCGCTTATCGGAATTAAACCTTACGCCTCTGCAGTTAAGCCAGATACTCGCCCAACAAAATGTAGTCATGCCTGGGGGATCAGTGCGAGTCGGTAAAGAGCGTATCGAGCTGGAGCCATCGGGTAATTTTGAATCCCTTGATGATATTCGCCGTACGACCTTGTTATTGCCGGGCAGCAGCGATTTAATTTACCTAGAAGACATAGTGACTATTAAGCGTGGCTATAAAGATCCGATAACAAGCTTTGTTCGCAGTTCTGGTACTCCAGCTTTAGCGATTGCGATCGGTATGCGTGAGGGCGGTAATAACATTGGACTGGGTTATGATGTGCTAGAAACCGTGCGGAAATTTGAAGCGCAATTACCGATCGGTGTTGAACTTGAAATGCTGAATTTCTCGCCAAAAGAAGTTGAAGACAAAGTAAATGACTTTATGAATAACCTCATGCAAGCCATTGCAGTAGTGGCCGCCGTGATGCTATTCAGCTTAGGTTTACGTACAGGCTTGGTGGTGTCGGCATTGATACCTGCCAGTATGATCATGACTATATTTGTGATGGATTATTTTGCTATCGGTTTAGACCAAATTTCGTTAGCCGCACTTATTATTGCTTTGGGTATGCTGGTGGATAATGGCATTGTGATGTCGGAAAGTATCATGGTGGAAATGAATAATGGTAAATCGCCTACTGAAGCGGCTATTTCTTCTGCTAATGAATTAAAAGTCCCTTTGTTAACATCTTCTTTAACCACTTCAGCGGCTTTTTTACCTATTTTTTTAGCAGAATCGGCGATGGGTGAATATACCGCCGCATTATTTCAAGTTGTGACCATTACTTTGCTATGCTCTTGGTTGCTGAGTCTGACTATGATTCCCTTGTTATGTATCTTTATTCTAAAAGTTAAAAAAGGTGTTGTAGCGGATAATAGTGTTTTTGATAAAGGCCTCTATCCAAAATATCGCGGCTTGTTATTATTCTTATTAAAGAATCGAGTTGCAACGGTTGCGGCTGTTGTTTTGTTATTCTTCATTAGTATTAAAGCCCTGTCGCTGATCCCTAATATATTTTTCCCACCTTCGGATCGTCCATTTTTTACCTTGGATGTAGAATTGCCTGTGGGCACAGCGATTGAGCAAACAGATTGGGTGATTAAAGATATTGAACAGTATCTTGAGACATTGAAAGCGACGGAGAGTAATCCTGAGGGAGTTCGCAACTGGATTACTTATGTAGGTTCTGGCGGAGTTCGTTATTTATTAACCCACAGTCCTAAACCTGCGAGTTCTCGATATAGCTTTATGGTAATTAATACCACAGGTGCGAGTGTGAACTTGGAGTTAATGCCAAAAATTGAAGCCTATATCAATCAGCATCACCCTGATGCTCAAGCGAGCGCAAGATTAATTGGTAATGGTAAAGCGGTTAATAACCCAGTAGAAGTACGTGTTTATGGTAATGATGTTGATAAGTTATTTACTATTGTAGGCGACCTCAAGCAAGAGTTAGCTTCAATTAATGGTTTAAAAAATATCAGTGATAATTGGGGGCAAAGAATTAAAAAATTGACCGTCGATATTAACCAAGAAAAAGCCAAGCGCGCAGGGATCACCAGTAAAGACATTGCTGTATCGCTGCAAACAGGTTTAAGCGGTTATGAAATGACGGAGTATCGTGAAGGGACGACGTCGATTCCTGTTGTTTTAAGAACAGAATTTGCCGACCGACAAGATCTAGGGAAAATTGAATCATTGACGGTGTTCTCTCAGGCAACAGGTAATGCGGTTCCCTTGGTGCAAGTCGCTGATATTAACGTGGCTTGGGAACCGGCTAAGATTTTACGCCGTGATCGCTTAAAAACGGTTGCCGTAGGGGCTCAATTGAGTGGTGATTTTACTGCAAGCCAAGGTTTCGCTGAGCTAACGCCTTGGTTGGAAGAAAACAGTAAAAATTGGCCTTTGGGCTTCTATTTTGAATATGGTGGTGAATTAGAATCTTCAGGCGCTTCTAGTCAGTCTATTGCTGAAAAGTTGCCGATTGCTGTGTTTATTATCGTGATTTTGTTGGTGATGCAGTTTAACTCTTTGCGTAAGCCTTTCATTATCCTGATGACGATTCCACTGGGTGTTATTGGCGTAATTTGGGGTTTGATTATTGCTAATAGCTTCTTTGGTTTTATGACATTACTTGGGATTATCTCTTTAGCGGGTATTGTGATTAATAATGCAATTGTATTATTGGAGAGAATTAAACTTGAAATTGAAGTGAATGGTTTAGAACCTCAATACGCTATTATCGAAGCAGCACAGCGTCGTATGCGACCTATTTTACTGACAACGGCAACGACGGTCTTTGGTCTGCTTCCTTTATATCTTGGTGGCGGAGAAATGTGGGAGCCCATGGCCGTTGGGATCATGGCAGGGTTAATGTTTTCAACCTTGTTGACTCTAGGGTTTATTCCAGTGCTTTACGCTTTATTATATGGTGTGAGCTATAAGGATTATAAAGCACTTAGCCAATAATGATTCGGTCGTCTAGCTGCCAACCTCTTATCTTATGCTAGGCTTTAATTAGTTATAATAACGAGTTAGAGTGGAGCAAGCTGATTGATGAATCTCCTTATCATCGCTATGTTATTGTCTCTAGCACCCGCTTTAGTAGGTGCGGATACAATAACATATAACGATGATTCACAGCCCCTTAGCTTGAATGAACAAGTAACTTTCCTACTGGATGACAGTAAGGAAATGTCTCTTGAGCAAGTCCAGAAATCAGAAAGTTGGCAAGCAGTTCGGGATAATAGAATTAACTTTGGCTTTATTAAACAAGCGGTCTGGATAAAGTTTAGTATCAAAGTATTTCGCTCCAATGATTATGTTCTTCATCTTTCCTATCCCATTCTAGATTATGTCGATAATTATAGTTTTATTGATGGCAAAGCTTTACCAGTAATTAATACTGGAGATGCTAGAGTCTTTTCCACACGAGCAACGGAACATATCGATTTTGTTTTTCCATATGCCTTGAAGGAAGGGCAAACCTTATCGGTTTTTCTACGGATTGGTTCCGAAGGAACGATTGATATTCCTTTGAAATTCTTATCGAAAGATCAATTTATAATGGATAACAACGATAGCCTAATGTTTCGGGGCTATGTTATGGGCGTATTGTGGCTCATGTTATTTTATAATTTATTTATTTATATATCGATAAATGACCGTGTTTATGGCTTATATGTACTAAATATTTTTGCATTATTGGTAGCGTCAACTGCCTTCGATGGCAGTGCTTTTCAATTAATATGGCCTAATACTCCAAAGCTAAATGAATATGTATTTCCTATTTTTAATGGTTTGATTCAAGTTACCAGCATCATTTTTATGCTTGAACTATTGCAAGTGATGAAATCGGGTAAGTGGTATAAATCATATTTTTTAATACTATTAGCCATTGTCTCGACCTTCCCAATATTAGCGGTGATAATCCCATACTCCATCATAGTGCCAATTGAAGTTGCATTTTCGACACTTGTATATACCTCTGCTCTTATTTTAGGTTTGCATTTATCTTTAAAGGGAAATAAAACAGCAAAGTATTTTACCGTAGCCATGTCATTATTTATGGTCGGTTTAGTTAGCAGTAATCTAAAAGGCATGGGGCTTTTGCCGACAAATTTCTTCACCAAACATGCATATCAAATAGGCTTTTTTATCGATATGGTGGTTTTGTCTCTGGCACTTGCCCAAAAAATCGATATTGCTCGTAAGGAACGGTTGTATGCTCAAAAAGAAAATATTAAAAACCTGAAACGCTATGAAGATCTGTATGGAGAATCTCTGTCGGGTAATTTTCAGGTGACATTGACGGGGGAGGTGGTTTCAGTAAATAAAGCGTTTTTAGATATCCTTGGTTATCGAACTGAAGAAGAGCTGTTGGCTTCTGATATGGCAAAAGATATCAATAGAATTTCACTTGATGAATCCTCTACAGAATTGATTGTAAGAACGGTTAGATATTTCGGAAAGATAATTGATTTTGAAGAGGAAATCGTAAAAAAGAATGGAGAAACGATATGGGTCTCGCTATCGGTACGATCTGTTTCTAATAGCGAAGGGATTACTGAGTATTATGAAGGCTCAATTCTAAATATTAGTGAACGCAAAGAGAATGAGAATATTAGAGAGCAGGCATTTAAAGATAGAATGTTAACATTGGAGCAGTTAGTTGTAGGTATTTGCCATGAATTGAATACGCCACTAGGGACATCAATTACTAGTATTAGTCATGCAAAATCGTTATTTACAGAAATGAAGAAGATGGACGCAAGTAATCAATTAGATCTTCAAAAATTGTTATTAGTAATAGATCAGAGTGAGGAAGCTGTAGACCTATCTGAAATCAACCTGAAAAGAGTAGGAGAATTAATTAAACAATTCAAGAATATATCAGTCAATCAATATGGCTATGAGTTATCCGAGTCTAATTTATTAGCGGCTATATCATCAGGATTGGCAGGCTTTAATAATAAATTTTTAGACAGTAATATTGATGTAACAGTAAATTGTAGTGCTGATTGTATTGTGAATACTTATAGTGAAGCGATAAGTGAAATATTAACTCAACTAATAAGTAATAGTCTGGATCATGCATTTTCAGAGCAAGGAAATAAAACGATAGTAATTTCAGCATCGATTAAAGATGGGCAAGTAGTGCTTAGTTACAGTGATAATGGCGCAGGTTTATCCGAGATCGGAAAACAAGATTTATTTAATCCTTTTTATACTACTATGCGTGGTTATCATGGGAAAATTGGCTTGGGGATGTACTTAACCTTTAACTTGCTTACACAACTATTGAATGGCGAGATTAGAGTAGAAAACCCTGAAGTAGGGTTTTCACTGGTAATGAAATTTCCAGCTGAGATATCAAATGTTATTAGCTAGGAACTATAAATACAGTGATTAAAAACTAATTCTTAAACCACTGCTGATTATTTGACGATCATATTGATACTGTTGTCGATTTGAGTCGGCAAAGGTATAGTTATATTTAACTTCAAAATTCGCCTGTTTAAACCAAGACTTTGGCAATCGTGTCGTACTGGCGAGTTTAACAACATGCTTCGTTTCACT
>MAAB01007896.1_pt1 | contig 10557 bp, 3 predicted proteins | sample 1115991 | NCBI WGS metagenome assembly MAAB01 (sample SAMN04961124, study PRJNA320927) | seawater metagenome | isolation source: sample BD02T18 sea water enriched with oil for 18 days | place: USA:Gulf of Mexico | collected 2013-07-27 | reverse complement strand
CCCATTTTTCTGGCTCGAAAAACAATTCATAGACAATACGAGCAGCATAGCCCCCATTAAATATTTCATTTCTACTTCCTTTCTATTTAGTGCTAGTTACGAATGACCGCTTCGGGCGATTTTTTGTCTAAGGTTTGTTAAGAAGGATAAACCCAGCATTAGTGCATTGAGCATCCACATAATTATGAATATTGACCTTATTTCCTACTGTCATCGCTGTCAAAAGCGTTGAAAATACTCTTATGTGAGAATTTTCATCAGGAAATGCAGATCTAGGGAACTGAATCGTGCCATTCGCGCACGGTCCAGTTCCACCTTCGACTATCGCGTAGAACTTATCTTGATTGTCAGCCACAGGTGCAACGGAGATAATCGTTCCGTTTTGCACTAACCACTCCCCAGCTTCTGCAGTACCGCATAACAATGCGGCAGAAAGTGCCAAGTATTTTACAAATCTCATAGCTTTAATTTTCCTATACTTATAATTTCTTCAAACAGTTAGAGTACATTCGCTAATGACCGCTTCGGGCGAGGAGCGGCCTTAGGGTAGCTCCTCGCCCTTATTAGTCTACCCCACCCCTAAGGTTTCAGTTTCTTCTACAAGACCCTTCAGATAAAGGTACCTTCTGGTAGCCATAAAGTGACGATTGATAGCGACTAATTGCTCAAGGTACAACCTTGCCGAAAATATGACTTCTTTCCGAAAACAGGAAATTGCTACAATCAACTCACTAGGCCTTTCTTTTCTATCATCGAATCTTTGCGTCGTTATTACGCTTTCTTTAGGCATATCTGTACTAATGATTTTAAGAGAAACATTGTCTTGCTGAACTTTCTCAATTTGAACCCATCTATTAATAGAGTCGACATCCTTTATTGCCACATAATCATGTGAATTCAATGCAATTGCTGCCTTTAAAAACAACTCAAACCAAACAGCAATCAAATATTCTCCTTCTTCCCCCATTTCAATTTCATTTTCATGAAAGTAGCCATAACTAAATCTCTCCCCTTGAATTTCAAAGAAACCTTCAGGATCTCCTTCGAGGTCTAACCCATCTCTATTTAATTTAGATATATTTTCGATATCATCAACTATTCTGAAACGTAGACTTATATTACTCATAAACCAAAATCCTTTAACGAATAGGTTCTATGGCCATATGCAGATCCGAACACTCCCTGCTCGTTAATATAGACACTCACCCTCTCACCACCTACCTTAGAGGTATAAATACTATCTTTTTTAACGCCATTCCACCGAGCCTCATTATATACACGATTTGCTGCGTTATTAATTTTTCCTGTAGACCAGTCTTTCGGAAAAAACCCCGTGTTTATCTTATTTCTAACTTCAGCCATTCCTTTGTTTCGAAGTATATGTGGCAGTTGCCTAACAACTTCATTGAAATTGTGCTTTCGAATATGCCGCAATCCGCCTTTACTGATTTGACTCACACTACCAGCAAGCCCACCTGCTTTGGCTGGAATAAGCAAAACAGCCAAAGTTTCAACAATAGCTGCCCCCCCTAATTCGGTATTTCTAATATTGAAGCGTGGTGGCTCATATCCAAGAAGAGACGTAAACCCGCTAACAGGGTTTGCTGAAGCAACCAGGTCCATCGCCATATTAAAAATCCCTTTACCAACACCAATAGCATTATCAAAAAGCGACCCGCCTTCACCTCTTAAGTAATATTCTGAATGGTTGGGCAAAAAGAAGCCCATCGCCATGTTTGCATAGCTATCGTTCGACGTAACACCCCAATCGGTACTCATTACATCATCAAATGACATGTTGTCTAAAGATAGGTCTGTTAACCCATAATCTGTGCCAAATCCAGAATTTCCCAAATCGGTGTTGTAGCTGGTATCAAAAGACTCATTGTTAAAGTTTAAATTAAAATCAGCAGCATAGACTTTGCCATCATCATCGTTGTAATCAAATCCATCAAAAGCGAACCCATTACCGCCATAACTGAACCCAACATTGAATCCCGCATACCCCGAAGGATCAACCATGCTCATGGGGTTATTCATCACATAGCTATATCGGTTATAGCTTTGCGAGAAATAAGGTGCCTGGATGATCACATCGGCAGACATAAACCGACCAATAAGGGGATCATAAATTCGACCGTTCATATGCACTAGATTCATTTCATCTAGTTGCTCATGGTCACCGTATCCATGCATTGAAGATAATGTGGATAGCTGAGTCCAATCAGTCATAGGTATCACAGAAGCAAGCCTGCGCTGTCCCCAGGCATCAAAGCTATAATCTTCCGTTACATTGCCTAAACTATCGGTTATCGCAACTAACGAACCTAAGTGATCTCGATAGAGGTAACTCGTTTCAGCTGGCGTATCTACTACTATATCGGGATTAGTATTCCCCGTAGTAGTAACCACCGCAAAGTCACCAATATAGTATCGACTTTTTATTTGGCTACCCGTCACAACGCGTTCTAAGTTCCCAACATAGGTTGTAGTTGAGGTGACCAAACTATTTTCACGATCTATACGTTTATAACGCGCTCTTGATGGCCCGTATTGGTACTCAATGGATTTCTCATCTTGCGTAATAACTGTCGGTTTATCAAATGCTGAGTACTCAATATCTCTCGCATTGTCATGGATCATGTTTCCGTTTAGGTCATAACAAAAGGTGTTGGGCTTAGCGCCAACAATAGAGCGAACCGCGTGAGGGCCTGGATTGATATTAGCGCAGCTTTGATAAGGACCATGCACCGCAGAATCATAGTTCTGGGTATAAGCGTAATCACCCACGCCATCCTTTTTAAGGATGTTACCCATCGCATCATATTCGATACTGATATCACTATTGGCAATCAGCGGTGCGATAGTGATGACCTGTTTTAATCGATTGAGGCCATCGTATATAAACTCTTCATCAAGATTCAGGCCGTTTTGCGCTTGCCGGAAGTCCTTTCGGTACCGTAAATTTCCCATGTAGTCATAGATAAACGACATATCTTGAACATACTTATCCGGCACTGGTGTATCTGCACTGATAGCGGTTAGATTTCCCGTTAAATCGTCATAGGTTTTTCGGGTAATAACGCCGTTACCCAATGTGAATTGTTTTAATTGGCCTCTTGCATTCGTTGAATCCAGTTTCCAATAACGTTTATTAGTATCACTCGCATTTTGAATTTCGACTAATATACCCAGCGTATTGTCATATACATTACGTGTTGTAAGGCCTTCACCAGGATACGTTACGGTATCAATACGCCCATAAACATCGTAGGTATTTTGTTGAGTGAGCGGCATACCATCAATGGTTGTCGTCGTTGATTTTAACCTACCAATACTATCGTATTGATAACTTTCGGAATAACTCGCTTCACTAACAGAGCTTAATTGACCGATAGATTTATAGCCTTGGTCATAAACCCAAGTAGCGGAAGATGCATTATCCGTTTGGTAATAATCCGTACGCGTTGTTTTCCTGCCAAGTTTATCGTATTGGAAGTGAGTCTTTTGACCCTTCGCATCCGTTTGTAATATCAGCTGACCTAGTGGATCATATTGATAGAACCATTCCCCTTTGTCAGGGTCATTTAAACGAAGTTTTTGACCTGCAACATTATATTCAATCTCTACTGAGATATCGGAAGAGTCAGTGGTTTTAACCGTGCTACCAAAAGCGTCATATACATAATCGATAGTATTACCAACGGCGTCTGTCGCTTGAATGACCTGACCCAGAGCATTGGATTTTTTAGATGTAGTCTGTGACGCTGAACCCTCTTTGCTTCGCTCACTTATGACCTCTAGTCCATTATAAGTTAAGGTCTTTGTCGAACCATCAGGATAGGTTATCGTTTTGGGACGATCCAGATCATCATAGAGCGTTTCTGTTAACGCCATTGATAGAGTATCAACATCACCATACTCTGGTGCAGATACTTCATACACACGGCCACGACTATCGTAACGAGTAAATTGGTTAACGAAAGTATTTGCTACATCGCCTGTACTATCATAACTCTCCGTCGACACTCTAACTTCTCTGTCAAATTGATCGAAATACCGAACAATTGGCGCTGATGCGGTTTTTATTTCCTCAACAAAATACACTTCACCAGGATCACAGTCATTCAACTCCGTCGAGCAATAAACGCTATTGGATGTAACACTAGTATCATCAGCAAACAGTTGTGTCTTGGCTTTACCGAATTCATCGTAAACAACTTGGGCTTCTATTCCATTAGCATCAACTGAGCGAGTGCTTAACCAGGGGAAACGGTTATCCTCATAGTAGTAATAGGTATCATTCATTTCTGCATTGGTTTCAGATTTAAGTCGACCATACCCGTCATATATTGTGCTGGATTTACGTGTAGCTAAACCATTCCCATTTATCGTTGCAGAAGACGCTAATCCATTCTCATCATAGACAAAATCAGTAATCGTTCGTAAGGTCTCATTCTCTGGTTCTATTGTTGAACTCTTTAACGCCCCACTTAGTGGATAATACTCGTATGCCGATGTTTTCGTTTGAGTGCTATCCTGATACGGCAAAGTATGAGGAACAGTGTTCGTAATACTTTGACGCTCTACAAGGCCAACAAACCAAGAGGATTCATCTGCAGGGCGAAAAGTATTGGTTTCTTGCGTCGTATACGTCAACCCACCAGGGTCTGTTACTGTTGTTAGTTTTGACGTTGGATTGTTGTAGGTATCGATACCCCTATCAACAACGGTCGAGCCCATCTCAACACCGTTCAAGTCCCACTTTTGTTGCGTACTGGTATCAACATAAGATTGATAAACGTATTGGGAACCGTAAGGTATTTTGTTGGTCGCTAAAATATTATCTACTTGTGATAATATTTGACCACTTTCAGTTTTACGGGTTTGGGATAACACCATTCCGATTGTTCGATTTTGCCAATCTTGGCTGTATTCCGTTGCTGTGGATAACAACAATGGACTTTGATCGTCAGTAACGGTAATTTCTCGAAAGCCTAAAAGTCCGATTCCCTGCTGGTGAACTTTTAGGTCAGAATAGGCGTAGCTGGTAGAGCGTGTGCTACCTTTTCCATCATCTCTATCGACTTGAGTGGTTACATAATAAGGACCACGGTAGTTTTTTTCAGGATAGGTAGCGGTTTCGGTTTGACTGTAAGCTTCGCTAGAAGATAGCGGTTCTAGATTTACGGTAACATTTCCTCGGTGACCGTTATTGAAGCCGGTTATCATATGAGGGGCGTTGCTGTTGATTCTCACCACTGTTTTAGCCTGACTGATTTTGATCACATCTAAAACCCCATCGCCATCAAGATCCTCTACAAAAGGAATACCTCCTTGCTGACTCGTACTGGTTGTCGTTACCGTCTCCTTTGGAAAACAGGACCCACCACCGTAAATCCACCACTGCCCGTCGCGCCAACAATATGTCGTAGTGCTTGTGAATGACGGAAAATCACCAACAATAACTGGCGCCATGAATTCCCCGTTGCCTTTTGAATGTGCTACGTACATTCGATGATCGCTAGAAAAACCGATCAAATCGTTGTAACCATCAGCATTAAGGTCTTTAACGAATATAGGGCTATCTGCCCAGCCTTGACTGGTTCCAAAAAATGGAAGTTCTTCGAGCACTTGAATAAATTGACCATCTCCTATTGATAGAAATGCCACGACACCCGCCGATGAAAAGCCCAAGATATCATCGCGTCCATCACCGTTAATATCTACTACGCGGTAATGAGAAAAGCTTATCCCGCCTTCCTGATTACTATATTCATTCAAGCCTGTGGATACTTTTAAGAATTCGCCATTGCGCGTCCCTACAGCTATTTGAGGCCCGCTATCGAAAAAACCGATAATGTCGGTCAAGCCATCGCCATTAATATCCGCCAGTTTTCTTGGATGATCCTCAGTCCAACCTTGAGCAACACCAAAGTCTTCCAATACAAAAACACTTTCAGTAAAAGTCCCATCCGACCGCCCGTAAGCCAAGCTCACTCCCTCTTGGCCAAACCCTACAATATCTGCCAATCCATCTGCATTCATGTCTGCAAACATTACCGGGGTTGTTTTATCCCAACCGTTATCAGCCCCAAAGTCCCCATTAGATATGGGTTGCAATTGAAAAAAACCATCTTCGGTTGCTAGCGCTACCAATGGCCCAGATGGTGACAGTCCAACAATATCTGAACGCCCGTCACCATTAACATCAACCAGCTCCCGAATGGAATCTTCAGACCAGCCCTGGTCACTACCAAATTCTTTTATCGCAACAAACCCATCCAAAAAAGTAGTTTTTGATGGGTTTGAGCTATTGCTGTATACCTCCCCATGTGTGCTTGTTAGCCTAACAAATACTCCCTTAGAATAAAAGTTAACGAGATCTTTACGCCCATCTCCGTTGATATCAGCCACCCGAACAACATTCCCTTCATAAAGCTTTAGAGTGGATGAAACCTCCCCATTATTTTTATATTTTAAATACTCTTGTTCGCTATTTGTTGTCCATTCAAAGCTTAAGGGTTCTAAACAATGCTTATCAGCCCCACAATACTGGAGACTCTGAAGTTTCGATATACCAAAGCCAAAAGAAGCTTCCTGTTGATACTCCAAACCATAACTCGCAAATGACGTTGCCCCATTTACAGCGATAGTAATACGACTAACACGCGACAACACTTGTTGATAAGCCATGCCTCGATCAACTTTTGCCAGTGGATCTTGACGACTTTCTCGCTCTAAGGATATCTCATAGGCACTATAAGTAATACTCTCTAACTCTTGAACACCAGTGTCTTCATTCAAAATATAATGATAGAGAACATTGTTACCAAATCGGTCTAACGACTCTTTTAAACGCCAACGATATGACTTCTTTGCAAATGAAAGTTCCTGTCCTGGAGCGGCCCTGACCGCAAGCCCTTCAGGCACAGACTTAGTATAAAAAGAAGTGGCGTCCTCAGTCACTCCCTGCTGATCAGCACCAAAATAATCAATACGGCCGTTTTTGTAATACACTGCAAAATATTGAGGCCCATTCACAGGAGACCCTAGAGACAGGATTTTAATTGCATTGTTTTGCGCTAAGCGATATTCAGTATTCGCCATGATATGAGCTTCATCCCCATTGATAGGAATTAACCGCTGGCCACCAAAGCAAAGCTGATCATTATCATCATAATCCACACCATCAATAAAACCATCTATCGCAAGATTGGTGGGACAACGACTTATTGAAGATACTCCTTGTAACGCCCAACCTACACCAAACTCTCCATTACCGCCTCGGGAGTTATAAGCTAACGCTAACTGTGGCTGCATACCATTAATGCCTGGTGGGACATTTAATGGGACTCGATAGGTTGTCGCCCCATTAGGTAACACCTTCAATTTACCTGCTAGGGTTCCCACTTCAATACTGACATCTTCATTTCCAGTGCCTGTACTTCCGCCACCTGTTATTTCATCATAATTGGTCTCACGGATACCCGTTTCAGACCCTAATAATATGGTTTGATGACCATAGTTCATGTTGGTAATAATCAGGTCATCACGCCCATCACCGTTTGTATCACTAACAATAATCGTAACGGCATCAGCATTCACTGCGGTATTGGTTACATCTTGGAGATTCTGTACAGAAGGTAATGCACTAGACCCTTCACCGTACATAATAAAGCTTGGATCATCAGCATTTTGTGCTTGTAGGAGGAAGTCTGTAATCCCATCACCATTAAAATCGCCTTCAATAATATTGTATTGGCCTGAAGAAAGCGTAATGGCATTGATGCTTGAGAGTGATACTGGGTATAGGGTTGAATAAGTGCCGTCGCTGTTTTGTTGCAATACAGCACTATCCCTTATGATGGGAATAATTAAACCATCCATAGGGATGATAATGACGATACCTTTGAGGATTATGTCTTGTAAACCGTCACCGTTGTAATCACCGGTGTATACAGAATAAAGATCACTGTCCCACTGAGTGGCTGCAAACGAAGCGTTTGATAACAACCCCGTAGCAAGGGTTAATAGGAGCGTCAAAAACACCGAAGGTCTTTTATTCATTTTCAATTATCACTCTCGTTTGCTGATGTACTTACAACGGGTGTATTGAAACAACAAGCTGGGGTTTACATACTCATAAATTCAAGTCGTATGCAAACTGCGGGAAAGGGTGATGCTGATAAGCTCAGGGCCACAATTCCTTTGCGATGTTGTAATACAATCCATATTTAGGCGAGCAGGAGCCTAACAAAAAACAACCAAAATTTAAAGCTCTGTGATAACGCCCACATCTCACTCATCACTAAATTGGGGTCACAAAGAGTTAACGTTTTTCGGGAAATTGTATATACCAGTGATGTGGTACTTCACATATCCACCTAGCTTCAACGCTACTGTGATTAGTCTACCCACCTAACCATGTGTCATTCTGGCATTTCCGCCCCTGTTATTTAACGTATGATCGCTTGCTTTTTAACGAGTGATTTAACAATGGCAGTAACGAAACCTAAACGTGCTCAAATACTAACAAATGATGAAATCAAGGAGCTATATGATTGCCCTGCATTCAACGCTAACCAACGAGAAGAGTACTTTGCGTTAGACGATGATATTTTACGATTGGTCAATCGATTGGATAAGATTGAGACCAAAGTATATCTGATGCTACTGATAGGCTACTTTCGATCAAAAGCCGTTATCCCTAAGTTTACCCTCAGACAGGTTAAAGACGACGTTAACTATCTGTGTGAAACCTACTTCCCTGGTAAGAAGCCGAAATACTCAAACATAGGGAAAGGTACCCGTTCAACATTGGTCAATAAAGCACTGTCTATTCTTGGGTTTCAAAAATTCCAAAAAAAGCATCAAACACAGCTGGTTGCTAGGCTGAGGGACGTAGCAACGATCTGCACCTACCCTCACTATATGTTTGACGAGTGCCTGGTATTTTTTGGTCAAAATAACATAAGCCTGGCGGGATATACGACCCTGCAGGATATCATTTCTGATGTTCTTTCCGAAGAGCGCCAACGTACGGAGGATATCTTATCTGCACATATGTCAGAGACCACCCATCAGCGACTAAAGAGCATACTGGCCTCTAAGGGCGCACTTAATAGTTTATCGGTATACAAAGGCTCTGCTAAAGACTTTTCACCAAAAGAACTGGATCAAGAGATAAGAACACATGACACCATTAAAGATGTCTATTATGAACTCAAAGGCCTTATCGACAAATTAGGCTTATCCCAAGGAAATCTTAGCTACTACGCCTCGATCGTTCATCATCAATCCCTCTATAAGATCCGTCGTTTTACAGAATGGCAAGGGTTGCTGTATGTCGCTTGCTACCTGTTCTTTAGGTATAGAGAAACCAATGACAAATTGGTAACGGCTTTTCAGTATTTGGTACGCAAACAAAACGAATCGGCTAAAGCCTCAGCGAAACAGTCTGTAGCAGACGAGCTTGAAGTCATTCGGGATAAATTGAAGTATGCCGGTAATATTCTCCGTTTTTTTGTGGACGATAGCGTGAGTGATTCAACAACCTTTGGTGATATCCGAAAACAAGCATTCTCTCTCATGTCAAAAGACGAAATCAGCATGATTAGCCAGCACTTGGATGAAACGGATTTTGATAGCACGCATTACGAATGGCTTCATATTGATAAGCAATCCAAGAAAATCAGCAATTCCATCAGGAAAGTATTTTTGGCGATAGATATCGAATGCGATCCAGATCAAGCCGCACTTATAAAACAGATAGGTATCACTCGTTCAGAGCTGCGGGATGAAAAACAGCTATCAACGATGGATCTGCAAGTAATAGCCAAAAAGGATATTGATTATCTCGTTGAGGATGGCGTCATTAACAACAAACGATTCGAGTTCTACCTCTATCGACGAGTGTTTAAGCTGATAGAGTCGCATCGAATTTATGTTAGCGAAAGTGCGGAGAATAAGCGTTTGGAAGATGACTTAATTCCACAAACAGAATGGAACGACAAAGACGATATTATCCAGAAAACAGGGCTTTCTAAACTGATCAACCCCATCAACGATACTTTATCAGGATTAACGAACAAGCTTCAACTCCAAATGAGGCAAGTCACCCATAACATTAATGGCGGTGCCAATGAGTTTGTTAGACGACACCCCAATACGGATAAACTCTCTTGGACACTCGCAAATAAACGCTGGAAAGACGATGTAGATAACCCTATCTACACGCAGTTAAAGCATATGAGTATTATCGAAATAATGGACTACGTTAACCAAAAGACCGGATATCTAGACTCTTTTGATAACGCCTCTACTCGAAAGCATGGCTCCAAAGCAAATCACGAGGACTTACTGGCGTGTATCTTTGGTAACGGATCAAACTACGGTCTTTATCATATGTCTTCTGTATCCGATCGCAGTATGGGAACGCTAAGAGCCGTGAATGATGGCTACATTCGACCAGAAACAACCGGCGCCGCAAATAAGCTTATTAGCAGTGCTATTTCAAAATTATCAATATTCAAACATTACACGATCAATGAAGCT
>MAAB01007895.1_pt1 | contig 10564 bp, 8 predicted proteins | sample 1115991 | NCBI WGS metagenome assembly MAAB01 (sample SAMN04961124, study PRJNA320927) | seawater metagenome | isolation source: sample BD02T18 sea water enriched with oil for 18 days | place: USA:Gulf of Mexico | collected 2013-07-27 | reverse complement strand
GTAATCTGGCAAAATCGGTGACAGTAGAATGAATAAATTACAGCACCTTAAACAATGGGTAAAACAAAGCAATCACCCTATGGCTGCGACCATTAAAAAAGGCTTTTTTGCGATGAAATCGATTGAGGTACCTGCGTTTTCTATCATTTATGTTCCTGTCAGGGTGGTTTATCAAACACTTATGACTAGTCTTTCAAGCCTTAATCGTATTTTGTTTTGGACTCCTATGTTTAAAACGCAATTGAGTAAGGTGGGTAAACGTCTCTATTTATTCGGGGGCATGCCATTAGTACAAGGAACACTGTCGATTGAGATAGGAGATGATTGTCGCGTCTCGGGACAAACGACCTTTTCCGGCCGCTGGGCAGGACACATCACACCAGAGCTCATCATAGGTAATAACGTTGATATCTCTTGGCAAACCACCATAGCAGTCGGCACCAAGGTGCAACTGGGGAATAACGTCAGAATCGCAGGTAAAGGCTTCTTAGCCGGTTACCCAGGTCACCCCATTGAAGCAAAAGCCAGAGCCCAGGGGTTACCCGAACTAGACAGCCAGGTGGGGGATATTATTCTAGAAGATGATGTCTGGTTAGCCTCTAGTGTTACCGTAATGAAAGGCGTCACTATCGGCCAAGGCACGATAGTCGCGGCGGGAAGTGTTGTCACTCACAGCTTGCCCAGTGGCGTAATTGCTGGCGGTGTTCCGGCCAAAGTGATTAGTAAAATAGCGCCATCAATCCCGCAAGAAGCTCAGCTTAATCACACACACAAAACAGATCCGGTTACTAAGAAGGTAACCTCAATCCATGCAGGTGGTGAACAATGAATGTTGATATGCTTGTCTTTGGTGAAGATTGGGGAGCACTGCCAAGCAGTACTCAACACCTTATTCGACACCTATTACCCGATATGAATATTGTCTGGGTTAACTCATTGGGTTTACGCCGTCCCAAGTTATGCAAAAGAGACATGATTCGTGCTGCTAAAAAGTTACAAAACATGCTCTCACGCAATAATTCAATCGGTACGGACTTTGAATCCAGTGGCCTCACGCCGCACATAGTCAATCCTAGGGTCATTCCTTGGCCCGGCAATCCCATTGCGAGAAAACTAAATGAATCACTACTAACAAATTTGCTACAACCCATGCTGGCCAATAATGATACTCGTCCCATACTGTGGACCTCCTTACCTTCAGCTGCCGATGTAGTTGGCAAGTTAGGAGAGCGAGCCTGTATATATTATTGTGGCGATGATTTTAGTGCCCTAGATGGCGTAGATCATAAGCCCATCGCAAAAATGGAAAAAGCGCTGGTCAAAAAAGCCGATTTAATCATAGCGGCGAGTCATAAAATTGCCGAAAAGTTTCCGCCAGAGAAAACACTTGTTCTACCTCATGGTGTTGATTTTGAACGTTTTTCAACGCCTGCCCCAAGGGCAAATGATTTAGGCAATGGTCCAGTTGCTGGTTTTTATGGTTCTATTGCTGGCTGGTTTGATAAGCAGCTAATGCTGGCGACAGCACAGCAACTTCCCCACTGGCGATTTGTATTAATAGGCCCAGCCCATACCAATATCAAAGAACTCACCGATCAACCTAACATTGAATGGTTAGGTCCAAGAGCTCATAAAGAGTTGGCCCATTACAGTCAACATTGGGATGTAGGTATTTTGCCGTTTAAGAACAACGCTCAAATACAGGCTTGCAACCCATTAAAACTTAGGGAATACCTTGCAGCAGGACAGCCTATTGTAAGTACTCGCTACCCTGCAATAAGTGACTATTCAAGCTTAGTAAATATTGCAGAGGAATCTCCTTTGAGCTTTTCTAATAAAATAGAGCAAGCTTATTTAGCCAATAAAAAAGGCGATAGCCTACTCCGTCAAGCCAGTGTCAGACAAGAAAGCTGGCAGCAAAAGGCTAAGCAGCTAAAAGACATTATTGAACGCTTATAGGGATGAACTAGGAGCCTTTATTATGTACCACAGAGCCCATTTATCAGGCTTCTACCTAGTCATTTTATGCTTATTATTTGGCTCACATACGTCTTATGCCCAGAGTTTATTTGAACAAAAAATACACTTCAATAACGATCAAGACCATACATCAGCTACTGAAAAGCGACTAGCTCAGATAACACCCGATACTGTCTGGCAATTAACAGGCATTAATACCAGTAACAAGGCGCGACTCATCATTATTGAGATAGGCAAGCATAAGGCGTCATATCGAAACCGTATAAACCAAGAAAGAGGAATATTACCGGGTCCCTTCACCGTACGCCTTTACCCTTATGGTTATAAAACATCAAAGGGCAGTCCCCTTATATTTGAAGCAGACACTAGGGTAAAGGTATTTAGCCTAGAACAAGATCAAGCCATTTCGAATTTCAAGTTAATCCCCTATCAAGCCAAGAAACTTGACGCCTTGTATGCTTTTGATTTAGGCCCAGAAGGACACACAGTCTGGCAAGGGTTTGACTCTATGACGCCTTCCCACCCCTTGCTTATTCATACTAAAAAAGTCAGAAAAAGAAAGCTCAACCCCTTTACCCGATTATCTCTTGATCCTCTTATTCGCGATGGCATATCAGGCCTCATCAGCCTTAAGCTCCCCTTACCTTCCGGTAAATGGCGCTTACATATATGGACTGAAGACGTAGGTTATTGGCAAACCTTACCTGAACAGATTGAAAGAAGAATCAGAATTAATGGTAAAGACAGGGAGTATCAGCTAAATCGTCCTTGGCAATGGGTGCAAAACCGCTATACCCAAAATAAGTTTAGACTGAGCCAGTTTGAGAAATTAGACAATATCACTAGCTGGCGTGCCATTGGCCAATACAGAGGAGGCCATAAGAGCTTTGATGTCGAGGCCGAAAACGGCGAGCTGACGATCGAATTAGCGGGTGCAAACAAAATGGCGACCAGTATCACCGCCCTAATAATAGAAAAGAGCACACAGCATTTACTGTCTGATGTGAACTTTGAAAGAGCCCTCTGGTTCAATGGTCGTTGGCCTTTGTTAGCTCAGCCCAAAACAGCCATTCAAAGCAAAACACACACTAAAAATACATCGTATAATTTAACCCGTAATAATCCTCTCTTTATCAAGCTCCCTATCGACAAGACGCTCACACTAAATAACCTTGGCTGGCAAGATAACCCCTTTATTATTGAAAAGCGTTTGTCACTCGCTCAATTAGAAAGGAGCCTTGATAACTACAAAGCAAATCCGGCGGGTTCGTTTTTAGCCATTAGACCCTTACTTATCTCTGCCGAGAAACCTGATGATCAACATTCAGGCGAGCTGCACCTTATGATTAAAGCGCCCCCTAATTTAGCCCCTGATACTTATTCAATCCAGCTGATCAATAACCAAGATCAAACACGGATACAGCAGATCCAAATTCAGTTATTAGATATTGAGTTGCCAAATATAAACAAACCAATTGGTGTTTACCTTGATTTAGCACCGCACCTTTTTCTCAGTTTTGAGCGAAAAAACATGGCTGACAAGCAACTTATGTGTGACCTAGAGACCTTATCCAGCTTATCACTGACAGGGGTTGCTCCGCCTTTTCCTTTACCCAAGAATAAGACCTTACAAACGGATTATCACAGCCGATTACAACACCTACTTTCATTAGGCTACCAGCCCCCCTTTCTAGACTATGCTGGGCTTAAAAATTTAAGGTATCAATATGGTCAAGACCAAACTATCCAACGGCTAAAACAGCTAACCATAGCAATAGATAATCAACCAAGGTCATTAGCCATTAGCATTGCGGATGAACCATCAAATGCCAGTAGCAAGGGCTTTTCACTCAAACAAATGGCGTCTTTGGTGAATAAAAGCAAGTTATCTGAACCCCATAATCAAGTGCCCTCTCTCCTGAAAGCGGCTCACCTTAATAACCCCAAAGACAGTCAATGGTTAGATGAATTAGATATCGCCCTCATCAATCACGGTTATGGTGTCAATCGCCAACGTATTCAGCACATACGTAATCATGATGTGGACGTTTGGTTATATAACATGTCGAACAAACGCCTTGCTGCGGGCTTTTTCCTGTGGAAACACAAGCTATCGGGTTATCTACAATGGCATGCACGTATGCCAACAGCAGACCCTTATGACCCTACGGATGGAAGAGAAGACGACCAGCAGCTTCTCCCCGTCATGGCTAAGCTCTGCGCCGAAGTGGCTGACCTGCATCCTGAGCTTATTGCCATTGCTGAGGGTGTCACAGATCACAAATGGCTTAATTGGTTAGACCAAATGAGTCAACACTCTATCCTTGCGTATCAATTACGCCAACAACTGTTACAGAAGATACCAAATGCTTGGCAAAACGCAGAAAAAATCACCTCAGTACAGCTTCAAACTTGGCGTAATGACATTGAGGAACTAGCTTTATCTATATCGAAAAAAGATTAACCATTCATGATGGAGAATTAATCTAATTTAAACAGACTAATCTCACTTTTGGATTGAGCTATATACAAGGAAGAGTCAGGGACGTTTCATTTTCATACGGTTATTTTTTACACTATTTTTTAACTCGCATTCTGCGACACAAAATTTAAAAGCATGAAAAAACCAATGAATAGGGATAAATAAATGCTATCAAGTAAAAGATAAGCTGCTAATTTATAACGCTTTATATTACTTAATTTGCATTGGCCTAAGGCTTGCTAGTTACCTTGTATCAATCGTATTTAGAGGTAATTGATAATGCCAATGCATAATAAGGTACATCTGTCGTTTAAAAAGCTTGTTTTATTACAGGCTAGCGTATTACTCACCGCCTGTACTCAAATGCCTCAACTTAATACTGCAGACAGCGGTATTGCTCAATATGATTCAAATGACACCCAGGGCATCAGCATTGATGAGCTACTGGCTAATGCCAGAAATAATACCGTTGCTAATCCTGAAATGAGTAAGCTGGCGCAAACACCAAATAAACCTAATGTGGTGTCTCATCAAGCGTTATCAGCGAATAAGCAGTTTGCGCTAGCGCTAGAAAGAGAAAAAATGCGCACCTTACTAAATCAAGCAAGACAGACAGACGAAAACGAAGAGCTGATCAGTCAATACCAAGCGTCCAATCAAAATCAGACTCAATCCAAAAACCCCTCTTCTGTGAGTCTTACGTCTGATACAGATGAATCACAAATTGCAACTATATCAATCACAAAGCCAGTACAAAAACAGTCTGTTTGGTCACATTCTAGCACCCGAGATAAGGGTTTAAGCCTTTACCACAGACAGCGTAAAGCAAAAGAGAAGGAGCTTAAATCCTATCTCATTACCCTGAGTTTTCAGACTAATAGTGCCGATATTGATACTAGCCTTGAAGAAGAGTTAGATCATTTTTCCCGTTTACATTATCGCGAACAGTTAGTCATCAATTGCGCTATTTCAACTGAAGAAGATACCCAACAAGCCTATGAAACAGCCATGATTCGGTGCCTGAGTATTGAAACATTCTTCAAACAGCGGAACCATATCACCATGTCACAGGTACTTGTGGATATAAAACCAAATCAAGTGCTGATATTTAGTGACGGACAAGGTTTCTAGTCATGACTCGCAGCATGCTAGTCAAAAATGTGTCCTACCTATTATGGGCCGCTTGGCGTCGTCGCTACCTGATTATAATTCCAATCTTTTTGACGCCGATACTGAGCACCACCATTGGTCTGATTTCGCCTAAAAAGTATGAAAGTTCGACCACTATCTTGTTTCAGGAGTCGTCACAACGAAACCCTTTTTTAGAAGATTTATCAATCGACACTAATCTAAAAGAGCGTATGCCTTCATTAACCGCATTACTTCATAGCCGTCATATTTTGGCTAATGTTGCCTGGAAAATGGAACTGATTAAGAAGGAAATGCCAGAAAAGGAAAAATCTTACATTATCAGTCAGTTATCTAAATCACTTTCGGCTCGATTAGTGGGAGACAACCTGATTAAAATTTCTTATAGAGCGAATAAACCTAGCAATATGGCCGCACTACTGAACGCGGTAAGTATTCACTTTGTAGAAAGAGTTTTAGCACCACAACGTTCATCCATCATTCAATCTGAAAATTTTTTAGGTCAAGAATTAAAAGGGCGTAAAGCCAGTTTATTAGAGGCTGAAAATACTCTTGCAGCTTATAAGGATAAATTCACCAATGAATTACCCGTGGTGCATACCAGCAACATCTCTCGTTTGTCACAACTGCACTCCAGAATGGCACTCAGTAAAATCGAGCTAGAAGGCGCTATCGCAGCCCATAAAAGCTTGGCCGGACGCTTATCACAAACCAACCCTGTGATAGGTAAGATGGAAGAAAGCATAGTATTAGTCATGGCTGAACTAGCCCAATTAAGAGCAAGATATACTGACCAACACAGCCGAGTTCAATATGTTGTCGCTAGGCTCAATGCCCTTGAAGGAGAGCGCAATCGTTTATTAGCTGCAGCACCCCAATTCGATGCCAATAATCTCGATCAAGATCAGCTCAAACGCCTATGGGCCATCGCTGCAAATGCCACCCAAGAAAGCAATCAAAACTCAAATCAACACCCTCTTCTCGTCTCTCAATTAGAACGTTTGCAAAAAAGTGACGATCAAATTCAAAAACTTAAAAAAGAAGTCGAGTCGCTGCAAAGGGAAATGAATAAGTTACAGAAAAGGGTGAATGGTTATGGTCAACATGAACAAAGGTTAAATGAGCTAAAACGTGAAATTCTGGTCAGAAAAAAAATCTATGAGGACCTATCAGAGCGCCATGAATTAGCGAGTGTGACAGGTTCATTAAGTAAAAGTGAAGAGAACGAAAGTGTCAAACTCATCGATGCCCCCTTTGACCCATTAGGGCCCATCAATATGCCATTGCTCATTTTTGTTATTGCCGGTGTGTTTGGAGGCTTTGCATTAGGCTTAAGTTTAGCATTTGTCGCTGAGTTACTCGATACCAGTGTGCGTCGTAAAGAGGCGGTTTCAGACATATTAAATGCCCCTGTTTTAGCTCGTATCCCCCCATTTTCTATTGTATCCCCCGATAACAAGGAGCCAGCAAGATGAAAAATGTCATAGTACAAGTGGTTCAACACCTACAACCCGGGGGCATAGAAACTATGGCTTTGGATCTTATGCAAGAATACTCAAAACATAGTCAGGTACACATTGTTTGCCTTGAAGGTAATAAGGACGAGGCGATTAAAGCCTGGCCTAGACTCGCACCAATGGCAGCACAGTTACACTTCTTAAATAAGTCCACTGGATTAGACTTTATGCTGCTCGTTAAGTTGGCTAAATTATTATGGAAGCTAAAGGCAAATATTGTTCATAGTCATCATATTGGCCCCTTATTATATGGCGGTCTTGCCGCCAGACTAGTGGGGGTTAAACATCTTATTCATACAGAGCATGATGCTTGGCATTTATCTGAAACAGCAAGACGTAAACTACAAGGTCAGCTGCTTTTTCTAGTGCGCCCTATCATGGTGGCAGATTGTGATGCCGTCGCATCCGCACTGCTGAAAGCCTATCCAAATAGCCGCCCGAATGTCATTTTAAACGGCATAGATACACAAAGGTTTATACCCGTAGACCCGCAGAAAAAAGCGTTATTGCGCCAACAGTTAAACCTTCCTGAGCAAGTGTTTTTATTAGGGTGTGCCGCTAGACTTGAAGCGGTGAAAGATCATAACAGTCTACTACACGCCCTTAGTTTATTACCTGAATACGTTGCTTTGGCATTAGCAGGACAAGGCTCTTTGCAGCCGCAACTCGAGCAAACCTGCCACCAGCTAGGTTTACAAGATAGGGTTTTCTTTCTTGGTGCATTGGATAATATGGCGGATTTTTATCCCTGTATTGACGTATTCTGTTTACCTTCTTTGAATGAGGGATTGCCTCTCTCTCCTTTAGAAGCCCAAGCCTGCGGTATCCCCGCCATCGTCAGTAATGTGGGAGGCTGTAGCAATATTGTCGATCCGTCTACCGGTTATCTCACCCCACCTAATACCCCAAGTGCACTCTATGACAGCGTATTAAGAATTATGAAACGTCAAAATAGAGGCTCTCCACGAGATTTTGTATTGAGTACGGGCGATCTTGTTAAGACCGCGAATGCATATCGCCAGTTGATGAGTCCCGTTCGGGAACTAGGAGTCTAATATGACACTTTCTAGCTTAGAGAACCTGCTTTTAACCCTTTTCGGGCTAGCTTGGTTGCTGATTATTTATCATCACCTAGTGTATCCCTTGATTCTAAAGTTTGTGTATACGCAAAGCATCACCCCCTCCCAAGCTGCCGCGTTACAACCGGATGAAATTAGCTCCTTGCCACATATTTGCATTCTCGTTCCCGCTTATAATGAAGCGGATGTCATCGCAGATAAAATTAGAAACGTAGCCAGCTTAGATTACCCAAAAAACAAGCTCTCTTTGCTCATTGCCTGTGATGGCTGTAGTGATGATACGGCTGACATAGTCCGAAAAACGCAGCTTGAGCCCGAAGTTCATGATCTCAAAGTAGAGCTTATTGAGTACCTTGAAAATAGAGGCAAGGTAGCGGTACTCAATCAAACCATACCTCAACTCGAATGTGACATTGTCGGCTTAAGCGATGCGTCTGCTTTAATTTCATTTGATAGCTTAATTATTTGTGCTCGTCAGTTTTATGATGACAAGCTAGGGATTCTCGCAGCGACCTATAAATTGCTAAAACCCGGTAGTAACGGCGAAAAAAGCTACTGGCAGTACCAAACAAAAATGAAACAGATTGAGTCCTCGTTAGGCTCACCCATCGGAGTTCATGGGGCGCTCTACTTCTTTCGACAACATCTGTTTAGCCCACTACCGCTAGATACCATTAATGATGATTTTATTATCCCTATGGAAATCGTCGCCGCCGGTTATAAAGCCCAATATGACACTAATATCATTGCCCTAGAGCTTGAGCAGGCGACTAATGAAATGGACCAAAAAAGGCGGATCCGAATCGCTGCAGGTAACTTTCAGCAGGCTATTCGCCTTATCAAGCTATTGCACCCTAAACATAAGGGCACGGCTTTTACCTTTTTTTCAGGCAAAGCAATGCGCGCCATGATGCCACTTATCCTCGCACTCCAGTGGTTAATTAGCCTTGCACTTACCAGTTTTTCGCCTCTCTTCTTAGCCTTTGCAGCTGTGCAGTTATTGAGTGTTATGTTAGCCCGCTACAGTAATCAAATACCCAGTGACAGACTGCCCAAGGTAGTCACTGTCATTTTTTATCTTATCAATGCTTATTTTAGTAGTTTGATTGGCGTCATTAGCTACCTATTAGGTAAGCAAAAAGGTGCCTGGAAGCCCGTTTCCACCAAGGAGAATCATCATGAATAATCCAAACCAAGAAATGCCACTCAATACTAATGAAAATTACATTCCTATTTCTGTTTTGATTGCCAAACGAGTTTTAGATATTAGCGCTGCACTACTTGGCTTGAGCATAGGCTTATGCCTTCTACCCTTGCTTGCCTTACTGATCAAGTTTGATTCCAAAGGCCCCATCTTTTTTAGTCAATTAAGAGTGGGACAAGTCACTCCGGATACTAGCAAGATGTTTGCTATGTATAAATTTAGGACCATGCGATTGGACGCCGAAGCGGCAACAGGTGCCGTACTTGCCAGTAAAAATGACCCTAGAATTACCCACATAGGGCGTTTTTTACGCCTGACTCGACTCGACGAAATCCCCCAGTTATTTAATGTATTAAAAGGCGATATGTCGTTAATCGGCCCACGCCCTGAAAGACCTGATTTTTATAAAAAATTAGAAGATGCCATTCCATTTTTTACAGAAAGAACCTGGGGATTAAAACCTGGCATAACAGGGCTTGCTCAAGTAAACCAAGGCTACGACGAATGCATCGAAGATGTACGAAACAAGGTTTCCTATGATCATGCTTATGCTTTAAGCCTAAGCAGCTTTTCTTCATGGCTTAGGGCGGACATAAATATTGTCTTTAAAACGGTTGTTGTCATGGTATGCGGTCGAGGTCAATAAATAACACAATTGCAGCGATGCAAAATAAACTTGGTGAATGGCTTTTTATTTTGTATCGCATTTTGAGAAAGATGCATTTTGAAACTAGAATTCCACAGTTAAAAACAAGGATTAAATTTTAAACACTTACAAAACAACAAGTTAAAAAGTGGCACGTGACTTGCTCTACCTAAGTATCAGTCATTAACAATATAGGTAAAGCCCATGTCATTATTTAGCAGCGTATCTCAAGACAACAGCATAAAGAATCTTGATCAAGCGTCTTTGAATAGCTCTTTAAACCTGAAAAATGAGCTTGATGCTTGCGCCATCGAAACCTTAAGAGGCGACTTTGAAAGACTAGGAAATGGTGGACAGGATATTGATTTAGATTTCGCACAAGTCACCTTTATCGATTCATCTGGTATTGGCGCTTTGGTATTTTTGTTTAAACGCCTTAGAACCACTAAATGCAGCCTTAGATTACATGGTGTACAAGGTCAGCCTCTTGAATTAATTCAGTACCTT
>MAAB01007893.1_pt1 | contig 10567 bp, 10 predicted proteins | sample 1115991 | NCBI WGS metagenome assembly MAAB01 (sample SAMN04961124, study PRJNA320927) | seawater metagenome | isolation source: sample BD02T18 sea water enriched with oil for 18 days | place: USA:Gulf of Mexico | collected 2013-07-27 | reverse complement strand
CGTAAAACAATTAGTGACATAATCCACAAACGTGATCCTCGTTTGCTCGTAATTTCCGGCCCATGTTCTGTCCATGATGTTGAAGCAGCTAAAGATTACGCTCGCCAATTAAAAGTGCTGCATAATAAATACCAAGGTTCATTATTTGTTGTTATGCGTGTCTACTTTGAAAAACCACGCACCACTGTGGGTTGGAAAGGTTTAATTAATGATCCTCATATGGATGGTTCATTTGATGTTGAAACAGGACTGAGAAAAGCACGAGAATTGATTCTTTATTTAACAGAGCTTGGTTTGCCTTTGGCAACAGAAGCACTAGACCCAATCAGCCCACAATACCTTGCTGAAGTCTTTAGCTGGTCTGCTATTGGTGCGCGTACTACTGAGTCGCAAACTCACAGAGAAATGGCTAGTGGTTTGTCTATGCCAATAGGTTTTAAAAATGGTACTAATGGTAGTTTAAGTGTCGCGGTGAACGCATTGCAATCAGCCGCTTCACCACATCACTTTATGGGGATAAACCGTCAAGGACAAGTTGCGTTAATTCAAACGAGTGGTAATCCTGATGGCCATGTTATTTTACGCGGTGGTACAGCGCCAAATTATGATGCAAAAAGTATTGCCGAGTGTGAACAAGCCTTGGCTAAGCAGGGTATTGATCCAGGTATAATTGTTGATTGTAGTCATGGTAACTCAAGTAAAGATTATACGCGTCAACCTGTGGTAACTCAGGATGTCGTGGAACAAATATGTGCAGGTAATAAATCAATTATTGGTATAATGTTAGAAAGTAATATTAATGCAGGAAATCAAAGTAGTGATTTAGCTAAAGAAGAATTAGCTTATGGTGTTTCTGTTACCGATGCTTGTATTGATTTTGCTGAAACAGAGAAATTATTAGATGATGCTAATGCACGTCTGTCAGGTTGTTTAACTGCGCGTTCAGCCTAAGAAGTATTTGCCTAACATTGTTAGGTAAGATATTTTTAATGAAACGCGACTTTTGTCGCGTTTTCTATTTTGAAGGCATCATGCTAGATGCTTTGAATAATATGTTGTAAATAAGAGATATTAATGACGAATTCAGATCCTGACTTTGATAAAAAGTTAACTAATCTACGTGATGAAATTGATGGAATTGATAGTGATTTAGTTAAATTACTGCAAAGACGATTAGCTGTGACCAGTAAAGTTGGCCAACTAAAAAGCAGTGTTGGTAGACCTATTTATGATGCTAAACGTGAGGCGAGTTTATTTGCAAAACGTCGTCATCAGGCAAGTGAAGCAGGCCTTTCACCTGATTTAATAGAAGATGTTTTACGTCGTTTAATGCGTGATTCTTATGTTAGTCAAGATGCTAGTGGTTATCGTTGTGTTAACCCTGAATGCAAAAAGGTGGTGGTAGTTGGTGGTAAAGGTCAGCTAGGCTCTGTCTTTGTTGACTTATTTCAACGCTCTGATTACCAAGTTGCTATTATTGAACAAAATGACTGGCCAAACGGCGAAGCTATCTTAGCTGAAGCGAGTTTAGTTATTGTCGCTGTGCCTATTCGTTTGACGAGTATGGTTATTCACCAGCTTAATAACTTACCTAAAAGCTGTATCCTTGCCGATTTAACCAGTATAAAAGAGTCGCCTTTATTTGAAATGAAAAAGGTGCATGCTGGCCCAGTTGTTGGTTTGCATCCCATGTTTGGTCCTGATGTTACAGGTTTAATAAAACAAACTATCATTAGTTGTGAAGGTCGACATCCCGAGCAGTACCAATGGTTGATTGAGCAATTTGAAGTGTGGGGCGCTAAAATTTATCCTGTGCAAGCACATGAACATGATCAAGCGATGTCAATGGTGCAAGTGATGCGACACTTTTCTACCATTGCTTATGGCTATCATTTGATGAGTGAAGGGGCTGATATAGAAAACTTGGTCGCGATGAGCTCGCCCATTTATCGATTAGAATTGATCATGGTCGGGCGTTTATTTGCTCAAGATCCTACGCTTTATGCAGATATTATTTTTGCTAACAAAGATAATGTAGGCATGATGAAACGTTTTGCCTACCGTTTTTTAGAGCTGCTTGAAGATGTTAGCCTTGATGACAAAGACGCTTTTGTTGCTATGTTCAATAACGTATCTGATTGGTTTGGTGATTATGCTGGTGACTTCCTCGAAGAAAGTAAGTCAATGTTATTAAAAGCGAATGAACTGAAAAAAACTTAAATCATTGTTAACGTTTTCAAATTAATGCGCTAGTACCTTTACTAGCGCTATCTCCTTCATATGTTATCAACACTTAATGGTTAAATGCCATAATAAAACATAATTATTAAGCTACATGCTCTTGAAGCTTATTCATATTTTTCACAATCTATCTGTCATGCTCCCAACTGTGAGCACAATCGGTGTATTTTACCTTTTAATGTTTTTTAACTTTTGTTCTTGTTGCCAAGCCCAGGTTGGTGATTTAGTCAGTAAGTTCCACCGATAACCCCAGCTAGGTGCTTGCCATAACCGACTCGTTAGTTTTGCATAACCAGAAAAGAAGACTTTTATCGGGTTTATGCTTTTCAGTTGAGGGTGAACCCCATAGGATACCGGTTCTCTTTCTTCGGCAAATGTGCCAAACATCTTGTCCCAAATAATAAAAATACCAGCATAATTCTTATCTAAATACTGCTTGTTAGTGCCATGATGAACTCTATGATGAGAAGGGGTGTTAAACAACGCTTCGATAGGGCGAGGGAGTTTTTTAACCGTCTCCGTGTGTAAAAGGGTTTGAAATAATTGCACAATGATTTCTGCCAAAAATATGATAAAGGGATGAAAGCCTAAAATAGCTAAAGGTAAGTGGAAAAATAACGGAAAAAACCAATCCATAGGACCATGACGATACGCCACTGAAATATTAAAGTGAGGTGAGCTATGATGTACTGTATGGGTGGCCCAACCAAAGCCATTCATGTGTAAAAACCTGTGTTCCCAATAATAAGCAAGGTCAGCTAAGACAATGCAACAAATAATTGTCCAGCCACTCAAGGGGAGGTCCGTTACTCTGAAGTTTTCGTAGATATATAAAAACACCCCAGCGTAAGCTGCGCCAACAATCGCTAAAATGATTATAAATAAACCTAAGGTGGCAAAGTTTGCAATGCTATCGCCAAGAAAATTTTTGGTAAACTCTTTCTTTACTGCGTACCTAAGACACTCGACAATAAAAAAGCCAATAGCAAGTACAAAAAACCAATCATTCATCCATATTTCAAAGCCCCAAATCTGGTTTGGTGAAAATATTTCAGTTAGAAAATCCATACTATGCTCCTATTGATACGACACAAATACTTGTGTGCTTGTTGTTTCACCTGATTGATTTAACGTATGTACTTCAAGTACGTACTCTTTTACTTTTTGGTAGTCTATCTTCTTCCAAGCCTCAGATAGCTGTGTCTCATCATATTTATTTGAAGGTAATAATACCGACTTCTGGCTAATATCAATGGAGTAGTGCTTATCAAACTGCCTCATTTCGGTTATATCGTATCCTATGGTTACCTCCGCTTGCTGATAACTTTGAGATATTTTTTGATATAACACATACACTTTGTTGGGGTGATGTTTAAGTTGTTTGTGCAGCTCAGTATTGCTATTAAATTTTTGCCATAACATCTGAATATCAGCTAGCTCAACATGTTGACGAATACCTGTAATATGAATGGATTCAGGTTTTACTGCTTTTGTTGAGATAAAAACAGTTTGTTCTTTTACTCCATTTATTTCTTTTACCTCGCTTCGCGGTCCTTGACTGATTTTTTGTGGCTGAATGGCATGTGCTATTTGGCCTTGAAAAAGGGCTACTCCCCAAAAAATAGCAACAATAAAAAAAGAAGTTAATACTGAATTAAATAAACTCATAAGATACACCTAAGCAAAAATTATGCTGAGTAATGTACGTATTAAATTGTTTATTGTCAATGTGAAAATTAATCTTGGGTTAGTAATTGTAAGCTCAATAATATTGACGTTTGTTTTAATTTATACATTTCATCATACATGCCTAAGGGTAACAGTGATTCACTCATTAAATAATTAGCATAAATTCCGTAAGCAATGAGTTCGATTTTTTCTTGTTTCACCGCGGGGTACTGTGTTGAAAATTCATTAACTAGATGCTGAATAAATTCTTGCATGATTTGTTTTTGATGAAGCTTAATTGTTTCTAACCTTTTGGCTTCAGAAAAAATAGCTTCGCCAATAATAGTATTATCCATCATATCTTTGCTTCTATTGGAGAATATAGACTCTATAAGTGCCTCAGCTCTATTTGACGTGGGAAGGTAACTTAAAAGGTCTTGCCATTGTTGAGTATATTTACTTGTCCATCTTGCACTTAAAGCGCAGATTATATCGTCACGATTACCAATATAATGACGTAAAATTGTGCGTTTCATCTTAGCGGTTTCGGCAATGTTTTCTAGTGAGGTTGCTTGAATACCTTTGTCTAAAATGCATTGTTCTAGTGCATCTAATATTTCTTCTTTGCGTTGTCCCGCCATACTTGGTCTTGCCATAAATTTTGCCCAACAATAAGTTAAATTACTTCGAATAGTATAATAAATACCTTTAATTGTCACGTTGACAATTAAAGGTTGGTTAGGTTAACCTATAAATTGTCAACGTGAAAATGTACTGATAATTATATCGCGGTAAAGTAAGACGATGCACAGTTAGTATGTTTGCTGAATTCATTTTGTTAAGTAAACGAGGGAGCCATGTTAGCGCTCATTTCTATCAATGTTTTTTTTGCGAGTATATTACTTGTCTTTGTATTGATGCCAATCACATCAAATTGGCTATGGTTTGCACTGATTTTTGTTTGGTGCTGGAGCGAAGGGATAATCGCTAAGCATGCATCAGTTAAGTGGTGGCACATGTTATGCGTTTTTATTGTGTTAGGCACAATTGAAGTTGCTGTTATTTTGGTTTTTAAACATTAATTTAGGTGTTAAATATTATGACTATTTTTTGGCGTGTTGTAGGTGTAGCACTATTTTTGTGGGCTGCATGGGATATTTATTTTGGCTACACACTCTTGTATGACGTTGTCTATCGAGAGCAGGAACCAATCTTGTATTGGGTAGCTGTTTCTGGATGGATTATTTTGGGCGTAAGTTGTTTTTTCTCTAGTGAGTAATGTGTTTTTCATCCATAAAGTGTCAAGTTAATTGGAGTCATGATTATGAAAATATATTTTATCAAAGCCTCAGCAGGCAGTGATTATTCAAAGTACAAAGCTGAAACGGGCGGGCCACCTCAAAATATTTTTGCAGCGGCGGCAGCGACACCCAAGCAATATCAAGTAGAGATGACTGATGAAACCATTGGCATGCAAACCAATATTGAATCTAATGCAGACTTAATTGTTATCTTCGCTTCAACCCCTGATGCATACCGTGCGTATGAGCTTTCACAGATATTTTCTGATAGAGGGAAGACGGTAATCTTGGGCGGGCTGCATGTTATGTTTAACCAAGATGAGGCATCAGAGCATGGTCACGCGTTGATCATAGGTGAAATTGAAAACTATTGGGAAACCCTATTAGAAGATTTTCAACTAGGAAAATTGAAAGCTATTTATCAAAACTCATCGCCTTTTGACTTGGGCAAGCTTAACCCGTATCCGACTCATCTAATCGCACCCAAAACATACAATTACACATGGTCAGTTGTGGTGACGCGCGGTTGTCCCTTTAAATGTGACTTTTGTTTAGTGCATCAATTTTTTAATAAATTTCAACTGCGACCGATTGAAAATATCGTTGCAGAGTTAAAGCAATTAAAGTCATTAGGCATAACGTGGGTTGAGTTGCATTCAGATAACCTTACACATAATCGAGACTATGCGCTGGAACTATTTAAAGCGATTGCTCCATTAGGCTTAAAGTTTTATGGCGAAACAACCGTCTTAATTGCAAGAGATGAAGAGTTGTTGCAGGCTGCAAAAGATGCTGGGGTGAAAGCGTTACTTTTGGGCATAGAAACACCATCAGTTGAAGCGTTAAAGGCGCAGAAAAAGGGCTTTGTTAAACCTGATAAAATGAAAAGCTATATGGAAATCATTAGAAAATATGAGATAGAGATTTGGGGCGATTTTTTGTTCGGTTTTGATGAGCACACGCCCGCTATCTTTCAAGAAACAATCGATTTTGTAAAAGAAATAAAAGTGAATAAGGTTATACCGCATTTTATGATTCCGTTTCCAGGTTCGGAAACGTTTAATAAACTTGATAAAGAAAACAGAATACTAACAAAAGACTGGGCACAGTATGATGGCAGCCACGCTGTGTATCTGCCCAAAAATATGTCAACGGCTGAATTAGAAGAAGGTGTTTACTGGGTCTGGAGTAAAACGGCAAGTTTTATGGAAAAACTAAGGTATAGCTTTTGAGCGTTTGTGCTGACAAAAAGACTGAAGTGAGCACCTTGAGTGCTCACTCTAAGCGCTTAGTATTCATATTCGCTAAAGGTTATACCTAGATCTAGTTTAAAGCGGAATTAGCTTGCAGATCCTCAGCGAGTAAATCGATAAAACTTCTCACCTTTGCGGAAGAAAATTTATCCTCTCTGTGCACTATGTTAATGGGGATGGCAGGGTGCTCAAAACTTTCTAATAGTATTTTAAGTTTATTATTTTTTAGCTCTTCGGCAACTTGATATGAAATAATTCGTGTTATCCCTAAGCCATTTTTTGCCGCATTAATTGCGCCCTGATTGGTAGTGACGGTTAATCTAGGGTTGATCTTTACCGTGAGATTTTGTTTATTTACCAGAAACTGCCAGTCTGGATTTAGGCTGCCGGTATTAGCTGCTATCAATGAGTGCTGCGCCAATTCCTGACAGTTTTTTGGGATGCCATTTTTTGCTAAATATTCAGGGGAAGCTACCAGTATCAACCTAACGTTACCGACCTTTTTTGCGCGCATACTTGAATCAACGAGCTCACCAATGCGAATACCAACGTCATGACCTTCTTCGAGTAAATTGACCACTCTATCTAAGAAAACAGCATTCACTTGTGTCTGCGGGTAGCGTGCTAGATAGTCAGTTATCGTTGGCAATACGAACTGCTGACCAAAAAGCACTGGGGCGGTAACACTAATTTTTCCTTGCGGGGTTGCTTTTATGCCTAATGCAGCTTCGTTGGCAATCTCTACATCGTGCAAAATTCTTTTTGCATCTTCCAAATAACGTGCACCAGCTTCAGTCATTCTGACATAACGCGTGGTTCTATTGAGCAGTTTTACTCTTAAAGTCTCTTCTAAGTGTGCCACTGCTCGGGTAACGGTAGGTGCTGACATATTAAGGCGTCTACTAGCAGCAGAGAAACCTTGCTCTTCAGCCACGGCAATATAGACCTTCATCAAGTGGAATGTATCCATTGTCTGTTTCTCTGTTGATTATTTCACTATTTGAAATAATCAATTGTAAATCATGCTTATTCTTAATTAAACCGTTTTGTTTCACAATAGCTTCATCGCTTGGTTAGCCGCATTGAATCATCAGATGAGATGACAACAACTCAGCGTAATATTGCAACGTAGTAAAGAGTGATAATGAACACACAGCGTTGCCCAAACATAATCAACAGTATGAACATGAACATAACGTTATATGTCAGTTTATATTTTAAGAGAATAAGGAAGAACAATGAGTCGTATTAATTTAGTTACCCCAGAGCAAGCAAACCCAGAGCAAGCAGAGCTTTATGCCGCGATAACAAGCCAGCTCGGCATGGTGCCAAATTTTTTGAAAGTCTTTGCAAACTCACCAACAGCCTTAAAAGCATTTTTAGGTTTACACAGTATTGCTAACGAGGGAGAGTTAACTGCTAAAACGAAAGAGCGAATTGCTCTGGGGTTGGCTGAACAAAATGCCTGTGAATATTGTGTTTCGGCGCATACTGCAATAGGTAAAGGCGTTGGCTTAACGGAAGATGAAATGGCTGAAAACAGAGCGGGTGGCAGTCAAGATGCACAAGCGGCTATCACGGTAAAGTTCGCGCGTTCTTTAGCTGAGCATAACGGTGAAGTGACCACTGCTGAGTTACTTGAAATTCGCAATGCAGGTTATTCAGATGCTGAAATTGTAGAAATTATTACGCATGTAGGCATGAATATCATGACTAATATTTTGGGGAAGGCAAGTCGTGTCGCTATAGATTTCCCTAAAGTTGCCTTGCAAAAAGCATCTTAATAACAGCCATTCAAATGAACAGGAAGTTCATTTGAATGATTGCACTTTACAATCATTTATTCAGATAGTCAGTTTACTGATCATGTAGGAGTCAGACCATGGCACATAAATACGCACAACTCGCCTTTACTGAGTCAGTAAGAGCGATGCAACAAGAGCAAAATAGCCGGGCAGGTTATGCCAGTATGGATCAAGGTGAAGATTACAACTTTCTCTTATCAGCCGTTGAAGCCGAGTTTATTGCCCTGCGAGACAGCTTATATATGGCCAGTGTTAGTGAAACTGATTGGCCCTACGTTCAACACCGTGGCGGGCCTAAAGGTTTTCTCAAGGTGCTTGATGCTTCTACAATAGGTTTTGCTGATTATAAAGGTAATCGCCAATATGTCAGTGCAGGAAACTTCCGTAATAATGATCGTGTTGCTTTGATCTTTGTCGATTATCCCAATAAACGTCGTTTAAAATTGATGGGACGGATCAGTCAAGTGGCTGAAGATGATTGGCAAACACTTGCTAGTCTTGAAGATGATGATTATCGCGCTAAAGTAGAACGAGGTTTTGTCATTAAAGTAGAAGCATTCGATTGGAATTGCCCACAACACATAACGCCTAGATATAGTGAAAGTGAAATCGAGTCATTAATTACGCCGCTCACTGAAGAGCTATCAGAGCTAAAAGCACGGTTGAAACAGCAGCTGAAAATACAGCAGAGCGCCTCCTTAACAACTGAAGATCTGTCGAAAAATGGTTCAGGTCTCAAAACAAGCTTATCGGATTACCCGCAAAACTCTGGGGAAGGAGAGTTACCATTAGTTATTAGTGGTATTAGACAATTGACCCCTCGTATTCGAGCTATTGAATTTAGACATGCCAAAGGGCAGGCATTACCTGCTTTTGAGGCAGGAGCACACTTGGCGATACCTGTAATATTGAGTGACGGGAAACTTACCCATAGACATTATTCGCTCTGTTCGAACCCCAATAGAAGTGATTGTTATGAAATTGCTGTGTTAAACGATCATGATGATTTGAAAGTAACCAATGAATTAAATAATAGCAACATTGAAGAAAGTGGTTCTGCGACTATCCATCAATATTTCACCCTTGGATTAAGGGTAAACTGCGCACAGCCGAAAAATTACTTTCCCCTTGAGCAGTCGTCAGATCCTGTTGTTTTGATCGCTGGCGGAATTGGCATTACCCCTATCAAAGCAATGGCCTTAACACTAACAAGTCAGCAGCGTGATTTTTCATTGCATTATTGTGGTCGCTCAATCGATGAAATGGCCTTCAGTGATCGATTAACTAGGCAACTAGGTGATAAATTACATCTATACGCAAGCGATGAAGGCAACAAACTGAATATTGAACAGTTATTAGTTAGTGCTCCTTCAAAGGCACACTTTTACTTTTGTGGCCCGCAAAAGATGATAGATCAATTGCTTGAACTGGCTCAACAGCTTGGCATTGAAAGCAGCCGTCTGCATTTCGAGCGTTTTGAATATAAGATCGATGTTAGGGCAAAACCCTTTACGGTAAAACTTAAGCGCTCGGCTAAACAATTTACAGTATCGGCGCAAGAATCTATTTTAGATGCGGTGTTAGCTCAAGGTATTAATGTGCCTTACAGTTGTAAAACGGGCGAATGTAAAACGTGTGTTGTATCGGTAGCAAAAGGCAATGTCATCCACAAAGACGAATGCTTAACTAATACTGAAAAAACAAATAAACTAATGTGCCTGTGCGTCTCCAGAGCTGCCCAAGATTCGTTAGAGCTAGATCTTTAACAAAGAAAACTCCCCGACTTTACGCCTGAGTTGGGCTTCTTTTATTTAGCGCTTAACAAAGCATGGGGAAGTTTAGGCTATGACGTTATCTTTGGTCTAAAGAATGCTCCCTGCGCAATATTACTATTGATTTTTAGACATCTCTAGACGACAAACTAGCTTAAAGGTAATGTCCTTACTATGTTAATAAACGGATTAAGCATCAAGTAAGATTATGTTCACAGCGCATTGAGGACGTTAGCTACTGATTGCTCTTTATGTCAACTTATAGCCATAAGCTGACATTAGCTATTGAGTTACTAACGACAGTTCACAGCCAGCAAAAGCTTTGCCATGATTAAGCAATCATCATAGCTATGCAGCTCCCTCTTTAGTAGAAAAATAGTGTCTGGTATGAAAGATCCAGAAAAAAAACCTATGAGAGAGAGCCTTTGCAACTATTGAAATTCTCCTCAAAAATTAGGAGCCTGAATACAAAAAAATTTGACTATATATGAATAGCCATTTAATAACAAAAAAAAGCTCTATGCTTA
>MAAB01040543.1_pt1 | contig 10601 bp, 8 predicted proteins | sample 1115991 | NCBI WGS metagenome assembly MAAB01 (sample SAMN04961124, study PRJNA320927) | seawater metagenome | isolation source: sample BD02T18 sea water enriched with oil for 18 days | place: USA:Gulf of Mexico | collected 2013-07-27 | reverse complement strand
ACTTGCGCTTGCTACAGCATTAGAGCAGGTTATTGAAAGAGGCTTGTATGACAAGATAATTGTCACCCGTTCAACGCCAGACATAGCTGAATCTATTGGCTTTTTACCCGGCACCGAAGTTTTCCTAATTTACATGTATTGTCAAAAACTTTATAAGATTAATGATTACATGGTACGCAGAGTGATATAGGTGTTAAATATTTATTGACAATTGTCAAAAAAGGTCTACATTTGAATAAAAGCAAGGCTCTATTCAAATGAAAATAAAAACCAACATCATCTCCCAATTCCCGTTTCAAGTTATTACTGAGCAACAACAAGCTACATTCTTAGAACAAAAGAGTTACTTTTCACCTGAAATTCGAAAAAATTTTACCATTGTTTTATTAGTTATTGATGCTTATCTTTACTCTTCAGGTAATACGCTAAGTTTAAAATCGTTCAATAGTAAAGCTCAAATTAGCGAGTTACTTACTTCAGTTATAGCCTTTATTTATACTCATATAGATGGAAGTATTAGTCATAAATACAATTACAGTCGATATGTAATAACTCTGATGAAGCGAATTGCTGACAATGCATCCGTAACCATTGAACCACCTAAATTATCTAAAGTTGCAGCTCACAAAGAAGTCCAAGTTATTATCAATACTCTTAGCTATATCAACAAGAACAAACTTAATTTTTATGCTGGTTGGTATATAGAAGATAACAAGGGCATAGAGCGCTCGGTTGCACTGAGTTTCATTCGTGAGGCGTATGGCGAAAAAACTACAGCTATTTTATTTGCAGCTTTGCAAGGGATGTGTAGAAAAAATAAAGATAAAACAGTGGAAACGCACCTAAAGCACTTTACAGGATTATTTAGGTATTTTATAAAACTAGCCACTTCGTTTAAGCAATTACAACATTATCTAAATAAAGATTTATCGGTTTATTATCTATCGATAATTTTTAATTTTGAGTTAAAAGATCATGTAGACGCGGGATTAGATGGCGCAGCTTTTACTAGGGCGTGGTCAAACAAGATGAATTTATTCAGAGAGTGCTTAATCGACCCGTCTATTTTTGACGAGCCTCATTTTCCTTTACCAGTGCCGAGATTCAAACAATCGATTTCACTACCAGGCTCTCATAATGATAAAGAAGCTAAAGAAAGCTCAGGTATCTTCAATAATAAATTAGTTACAAAAGTTCCATTAAAATATAACGATAACGAAGCGGTTAGAGAAATCATAAAAGATATTCGACGTGATATTGACCACGTAATGCAAGTGAGTAAAAAATCCTCAAAGTTAAATAATAAAAGACTTGAGAGATTTAAGCGTAAAACTCAACTAGCCAGCCCTAAAGAGCTTGGAGATTACAAAGGAGATATCTCTATTGACGAAAGGCAGAACATTGCTTGTGCAACATTCAATCATTACATGTGGGATCATCCTGGTAAAAAAGGCGGTTATGCAGTACTTCTTGGGTATAGAGATCAAACTAATTTCTTAAATCGTTTGTTATGCATTCCTACTCTTCATGTTTTGTATCCGCTTATACTATTGTTGGTACATGAACATCCAATAATCACGGAGTCTTGGTTGCTGAATTGGCAGTTATTAAATGAACGCAAAAAACCTTATGGATACATGCAATCTGGTAATTCATGGGTAATTCGTAGTGTTAAAAAACGAAGAGGTATGGAAAATGCGGAGCAAACTATCACTTTAAATGATACTTCCAAACCTATAGTTGAAAGCATTTTATCTCATACTAAAATCGCACGTGAGTACTTAAAATCAAAAGGTAGTGATGATTATCGTTATGCACTTATAACTGGCTCTGTAGAGAAAAAGCCATCAAAATTAAATCATATTACTAATTTGAAAAAGATCACTTCTCAGTCGATATTTACTAAATTGTTATCATCGGCCAGCACTAATGTTTCGAATGAAAGAGCTAAAGAAGTAGCAAGTTTATTAACGATAAATCGAATGCGTGCTAGCACGGGGGTGGAGATCTTCTTGCAAACTAATTCCATTAAGAAAATGTGCGAAGCACTGGGCCATAAAGAACCCCGAACAGATTTAGTTGAGAGATATCTTCCAGGGCCGATCCAGAGATTTTTTCAAGACCGTTGGATACTTATCTTTCAAAATGCAATTGTTTTTGAAGCGATGAAAGATTCAAAATACCTTAATAATGCTATTGATATCTCACCTGAATCTTTACCTGAATTTCTAAAAAATCATCAATTAGAGCCGATGAATGGGCATATATGGGATGGGAATGTGTTGCCTATGAACGTAATGTCGGTTCAACAAGAAGGTGCTGTTGTTATTTCTACGCCATTATTACGAATATTGTTGTTCTTTTTTAGTTCTTCATCAGAAGAAATTGCACTAATTGGGTTTCCATCAAACGTAATTGATACCTGGATTCAGTTGGCCACATTAATTATTACGCAAATAGAATACCAATTGACTTCATCTACTTTTGATGACGAAATTTTTGATGGCGAGATTATAGACATGTATAACGAGGCAAAGAATCAACCAGTAAAGTTCTCTCAGTTTCAAATGGGAGTGATTCATGAAATTAATTAAAGGAAGCAAGACTAGTCAGTTGTGCTACGAAAAGCTAGTAGTAGGACTAACTCCACAAGAAAGCTTTAATCTAAGTAAGGATATGGTTTCTGGTTACGTTAACGGATATGAAACATCCTTTGGCCAGCCAAGTTGGTTGAAGTCAGATATCGTCGAAAACCAATGGGAAATTAAGCTATCTAGTGCAAAAATCACTTTAAATTTTGATGTGAATTTCAAATCGAGCACTGGAGAAATTGAAAATTTAACAGCCCCAAAGCACATCAAATTATTAAACGTTTTTAAATGTTGGTTATTAATCCAATCATCACCACTACATACCGGATTTCAGTCAATTTCTAATGAAACCTTATCAAAGAAAATAAGGAACACACTTTATTTGATTGATTACATTCTTCTAAACTCAAAGCAACTTAAATTAGAAAAACATTTTAAGTTGTGGTGTAAAGATACTGTTATTACTTTACTTTCTAGATTGTTTGATAAAGATAGTATTAGTAAAGGTGTATATGACACCGAGGAAAAGATCGATATTCATATTGAGAAGAATATTCGTAAATATAATCCAAATGAGTTGGAAAAAAGTTTCATCAAATTGTCTAAAAAATTTAATTTGGATAGTAAATCTATTATTAATGATGATCATGAGTTATCTAAAATACTGGGGTTTCTTCATTTAGAAAAAGCATTTGAGAGCAAAAAAGACAACAGCCGTTATGGGAATTTAAGCCTAAGTTATTTAAGAGAAACACTTTACAAAAATACTCTATATGGAGGTAGGGTTCAATTACCTAAATTGGATAGGTACTCTGTTGGCGAAGGCATTGATCACAATAGAACTAGTGAGTATGTACAACATCCTTTGAGTAAACGTTATGAGATAGGAATTTCTGAAAAGTACTTTAGAACAATACGTCAGAATTTATACATGTTATCAGACATTAATCCCTTTGGTCATTTAGTGCAGTTAGAAACAGCGCAAGTTTGTAGCTCTATTTTCGAAGAAATATCAATAAATTCACTGATGGGCAAGCCTGCAAAGCAAGTGGGCCGAACTGTTACTATTGGTGCTGGAGAGGTACTTCCACAAATTAAAAATGGATTTGAATTCATCTACGAACATGCTGAGTTAATACTTCAAAATGTTGAAAATATTCTATCGGTTAGTGAAGAACAAATCCAAAAAACATCACTTAAAGAGTTTACTCATTTCGGCTATAAAAAGTATTTATCAGAGGAAGCCATTTCGCTTGGTATAGAGGTTGTTGGGTATTATTCAACAGAAAAAGATTTATATAACAAGCGAAGAGAAAACAAAGATTTATTTTTCTTGTTTAATGTCTTGCAGGGAGCATTACAGTTGATTGTAGGTGCAACCATGGCAAGAAGAATGGGAGAATTGGTGGAGCTTGATCCCTACGAAGCTATTACGCCCAAAGATATTGACCCTAAGGAACTTCCTACCCAAGATTTTAATTTGATTTTTGACAATCGTAAGTCAGGGGTCGCTTATGGTGGAGAGATCGTTAGAGAGCAATTAAGCCGACCAATATTGAATAGTATCGCAGCCCTTATATATAAATGGCAATGCTTTAATTTGAGGTTAAAGGAGCATGGGGTACTTGATCATCTCAAAGAGTTGGGGTTGTTCACGTCATTAAGCTTTAAGTCGCTCGCAATAAAGGAAGGAAACTCTGAATCATTTGTCGATAACTTAGATGCGTTTTGTGATTATTTTGAAACTCGTACTTATGTTGATGAGCAAGGGGTAAGCCGAAGGTTATATATTAGACAACATCAACTTAGACGTTTTTTTGCGATGGTTTTTTATTGGGCATATGGGTATGAGGCTAGTGAAACCTTGAGATATTTTATGGCGCATACGGATATAGAACATCTTGAGCAATATGTAGTGGAAGAAACTTCAGGTGAGATATTGCGAGGGGTACAAGCTGAAAGAATGATTGATGGTATTCGCAATAAAGATATTAGCGGGTTAGGTGAATTAGAAGTAATTTTAAAGAATAAGTTTGGCTTAAAAAGTTTGGAATATAGGACTTATGAGGAAATCAGTGAAGATATTGAAGATGAAATCATAGCACTGGAAAGCACTCATGATCATGTAGTTCCCCAAAGATACAAGAACTATACAGTGTTATTAAGTTCTCTCGAAGGGTTATTAGAAAAGGGAGTGTTAGATCTTAAAGCAGAGTATGTAACGGTTACTAGCAGAGATGGCAAAGATAAAGCGGTAATGGACTTGGTGTTAAAATATGAGCAAACATGAAGAAAATAGACTTAAAAAAGCTGCATCTTTAAAGGATAGAGCGACTTTCTTGGACAATTTCGAAGAGAATATAGAAGAGTATTTAAAAGATGAAGAGTTAATTCTAGCACTAGCTAAACAAGAAAACTGGTCGAAATTTTCTGGTTATAACTTTATGTCTATGTCGAGAAATAGTTATAAAGATGCTGCAAATACATACCTTTCTGATGGCTATGAAAAGATAGACAAATTAAGAAAGTCTGCTCTTACTGCCATAAATAATTCTTTAATAATGAAAGAGAAAGTCCCTAGAATAATTAGAGCAGATACCAAAGAAGGTATGAGACTTACTATAAAGGCACAAGAATCTCAATTGTCAATCGTGAGAGAGGCAAACTTGGTTCTTTCAAAGGCAATCGAAGTTACCGTTGATGCCTTAGATAAGTTGGCAAAAGAGACACGGGATGATGACATTAAAGACATCATTGAATCTGAAATGTCTAAAGTAAAGTCCTTATTACGTAGAAATTTCAAGTTAAAAGATGCGGATATAAAAAAGAGTAAGGCTTAGCAAAATGAAAAAACATAAACTGGTTGAAAAGCTTAATGATGATGCGAAAATACCATTTTCTTACGATGAATTTGACGTAGAATATCGATACAAAAATGTTATGAATATGCCTACATTGAATTGGCCTAATAGTGTTCCATGTGTTGAGGCAAATTTATATTTGCTTAGTGGAATTATGAATAAGTCTTGGTCAATTAAACGAGATGGCGGAACTGCAAAAGCCAATGCGAGTATTCTCTCACATATTATTCGTTTTTGTTTCGATAACCGTATTCATTTTTGTGAGTTAACAGATAGTTATTTCGAATTTTTTGTCAAACGATTAATGATGGAGAAAAAAAAAGATGGAACTAAGTATAGAAGTAATACGCGTGTAGTAGAAATAGGAAGGCATACATTAAGGTTTTTAATATTCGTAGGTAAAAAACATTATGATAAATACTTCATCGGAGAAAAAGCCTGTCGGCTTACATGCTTTGAACTTGAGTATAAGGAAGGTAATGTCAGTCGAAAATATTATAATCACCTCTCCTTACCGAGTAAAGATGTCTATGTAAGGCGTTTGCCTGTTGCATTAGCTGATGTATCTCAACTATATAAGCTAGTGGATGAAGGAAGCAGCAAATCACTTATTGCAAGAGATTCATGTTTAATAAAATCATTTGATGCTACTGGAGGTAGGCGTAGTGAAGTTGCAAATTTACGGGTTCCTGATGTTGAAAAAGCTTTATCAAGCGATGAAAAAATACCTATGTTACGCTTGATAACATTAAAGCAAAAAGGGCATGAAGACCTCGAAGTGGAGCGTGAAATTCCAGTTTATAGAGGTACTTTACGAGCTATCAATAAATATATTAAAAGGACGCGTTTGCGAATTATCAAAAGAATAAATAAAGGAAGAATAGCTAAAGGAAATAAAAATATTATTGACCATGACTTTGTATTTATAAGTGAAACTACAGGTAACCCTTTAAGTGCAGACAGTATAACAACAATGTTCAATAATTGGGCAAAGGCTATAGGTGCGAAAGGGGACTTAATAGCCCATGCGTTTCGACATAGTTATATTACTAATATTCTAGCTATGCTTATAAAAGATTTTGAATTGAAAGAAGAAAGCGAATTAAAAGCAAAATTTGCTACGGATAAAGTATTCAAGTTAAAACTGCTCAGTTGGACAGGTCATAAAAGTTTAAAATCATTGAATAACTATATTCATTTAGCTTTTGGGGATTTATCAGGTATTAATGCAACTATGGACAAAGTAATAGTGCTGAGTAGCGTTAATTCAGCTCAAAAAGAAATAATTGAATTGAGACAAAAAATTGCAAATGGAAAAATAAATGCTTCTGAATTAATTGATGAAATGGATCATTTACTAGGTGATTTAGAAGAATTACTTCAAGCATGATAAGTGAAGTTTGTGGTCAATTTGAAACTTTCACTGGTTAGTTAACTTCGTGGTGCTTAATTTTCTAAAGGAGCTTGATTTTTAAGTCTTTTATAAATATAGAAATATGAAAATAATTACTTAAACAGGGAAAATTGATTGTTAAACTTGCCATAAATCTGCTAATGTTAATAGTAAGTATTAGATAAAATTTATGATTTTTTGATATTGTCATTAAATTGTAATTGTAAAGAAGCTTAATGGAAATCAGGGATAATGATAGAAATAAAGCGGATATTGATGGATCTAATATTTAATTGGTTTTTACTGCATGCAGCAGTTAGGGAAAGTGGTGAAGCCTATAAATAAAACACTGTTCTACATCTTCTCAACAATATTGCTTCTATTTCTAGAAGTAACAGATAAATTTTCCTCTAAATACTTCACAAGAAGTTCTGCAAGAAGAACTTGCAGGTTTATTTTAAGTGATCGTCAAATCGAACTAACAAAAGTTTATAGCCGATTTCTAGATCACATGAATCAATATGAGAATTTTATATGAAGAATCCTAATGAAAATAGAAATCCACGTGTACTAGATACATCAGCCCTTGTTCATGATCCCAAGAGTTTGTTGGCATATCGTGATGACATTTATGTTTGTTTAACAGTTTTAGAAGAGCTTGATAACCTAAAAGAGCGAACAGATAAAAACGTTAGCCAGGATGCTCGTGCTGTTATTAGGATGTTGGAAGACATTATTAATGGCCATTCCAGTGAAGAGATGGAAAAGGGTATCCAGTTACCTTGCACAGAAACCGCGAAACGTGGAAAGCTATTCATTGGCATCGATACTCAGATCGACTTTGCAAAAGAATTAAAACACGCGATTGGAAGCGATGCCGATAATCGAATAATAAATTACGCACTTTATCTGCAAAATACGTTAAAGCAAGACGTTACGATTGTTAGTCGTGATATTAATATGCGCTTAAAAGCACGCACCATTGGAGTTGATGCTGAAGATGTATTAGTCGATAATCAAATTTCGGATATTGACTTACTTTACATGGGAGTACAGTCATTCACTGGAGATTTATTTGATCGATGCGAGGAAGAAAAAGACTTTGCAATGTCAGGAAAATTATATCGTTTTAACCGTGATATTTTCAATGAAGAAGCCCAACCCAATATGTACTGGTATGATGAAATTGGTCATATTGGAAAAATAAAAGAAGTGACGGACGAACATGTTTTTACGACCCTGCTGCAAAGGAAACCAGAAAAGATTTGGGGGATACTTCCGAAAAATCAACGACAAGCAGTTGCATTAGATCAACTTGTAGACCCAGATTTTGATTTGAATATTCTCCTCGGCCCTGCTGGCTCAGGTAAAACTTTTTTAGCGATTGCAGCAGGGTTACACCAAGTGATCGAATTGAAACAGTATAAAAAAATTGTTGTAGTTCGTAGTCGAGATTTTATGGATGACGACCCAGGTTTTCTTCCGGGAGATTTAAAAGAAAAGTCAATGCCATTACTCGCAGGTATCACCGATGCTTTGATTTCTATGCACTCACATGACGATGAAGATGAAAAGAGTACTCGCGCCACCGTTGAACATATAATTGATAGAGCTAATATTGAATTCACCAGTATGGCTTATTTTAGAGGCAGATCTATCGATGATGCAGTGTTAATTATTGATGAAGCCCAAAATATGACTAGGGCACAAATGAAAGGAATGCTCAGTCGTGGAGGAAAAAACTGCCGTACAATCGTCCTTGGGAATCTTGCACAAATTGATGATCGGTTCGTCACTGCTACATCGTCAGGGGCTAGTGCAGCGGTGAATATTTACAGAAATTATGAAAAAGGAAGTGTTCTAATCTTTGATGAAGTTGAACGTAGTTCATTAGCTGAGTTCACTGAAAAGAATTTTTAGTATTCACTCACTATCAATAAAATATGTTTTTATAGCCATAGCTTTTAATTAAGTTATGGCTTTTTTTTGATGTTAGTTTCTACAGTTACTTCTTAAAAATTGGATAGGAACCTAATAAATTAAAGGCAAAAAAAAAGCATCTATTAAAAATAGATGCATCAAACATAAAACGCTAAGGGAATAACATTACTGCTAAGTAAGAGTTTGCTTGGGTTATTAAGTTCAACTTTTGTATTAAACAATTAAGTACGTTGAAATAAGTTTCTAAGTTTAAATCCTTTGAGGCAAGCTCAATAATGATATCCATTTGGTTTGGTTGAGTTCTCTATAAAAATATTAACTAACTATTCTGGTAGTAATACTGAGGGGCTACATCCCAAAGCTTCGGCTAATCTATAGAGTGTTATAACTGTAATATTTAATTCACCGCGCTCAATTTTTCCGATGTGACTTGAGTCGATATCGGCTTCATTAGCTAAGTTACTCTGCGACATATCTTTTTCAACCCTAGCGAGTTTTATTTTCTTACCAAGTCTTTTAGCAATACTACTCATTTAATTTTCACTTAATTAAATAAATAAATTCTTCCATGTTTAAAATTCCATTTCGAGGTATTAAAATACCTTTAATTGGTGTTATGATGATTTTTTTAAGTGTTTTAATGATTGGGGTTTATCAGTGTGAATGTTAATAAACAGATCTTACAACTAGTTAGAGATCCATCTTTTGATAATATTTTCCCTAACAAGATGATAAAAGCTTTAGGAGAAAGAAATGGAAGTGACTATTTAAATACTTTGGCTCTGATGTCTGCTCAAATAAAGCTGCTGCTTAAAAATGATGTGATAGGGAAAGTAGATCACGATTATGTAAAAACGCAGCATCCTCATAAACCAACTTTAACTAAAACAGCAATAAGCCTTAATAAAAGATACATTAATTATAAACAACAGTTACTGCTAAATATGGGAGAAGCAGAAGAGTATAAAAAACTTTGCGTAGAATACCCTGAGCTGCAATTTGAGCTGCAACCTAAGTACAACAGTGTAAGAGAGAAAAACACCAAAATACTTGGCAACATTAAAGCTATTGAATCATTACTAAACAATAAGAGCACGTAATCATTATGAGATTAAGAAGATGGCAGCATGAATGCGTGGAACTTGCCCTAAAAAAATACAGTTCTGGCCAAGTTCACTTTCTGGTGCAAGCAACACCAGCGGCAGGAAAAACATTCATGACCTCAAATTTAGCTAATCGATTACTGAAAGGTAATCATATTGATTTAGTACTTTGTTTTTCTCCTTCAACTATTGTTGCAAATGAATTCACAGAGGCATTCAGTGGCATAACCAAATGTTCTTTTAAAGGAAAAATTGGCGATAAAGGACAGTCGATAACTTACCAGAAGATGGCATATCTAGACGAAAGTTTCTGGTCATTATTTGATAAGTTCAGAGTATTAGCTGTTTTTGATGAAATACATCATTGCTCTGGTACAAATGATGAAAACTCTAATGAGTGGGGCAAAAAAATAATTGAAAAAATTCAAGACAAGGCTACTCATACTTTAGCTTTAAGCGGAACACCTTGGCGATCCGATACTGCCCCAATTTCATTATCAAAATACTGCTCTGTTGACGGAAAAATTAAATGCGATTATGTTTACGGTCTTGCTGATGCCATTCGCGATAACGTATGCCGAGTTCCAAAAATTATTGCTCTTGATAATGATGAAATAACACTGACAAATTCCAATATAACAAAATCTTATTGCAGTTTTGGTGAGCTTTTATCAGCTTCAGCATTTCCATACCGAGAGCTTATACACAATGA
>MAAB01007891.1_pt1 | contig 10611 bp, 9 predicted proteins | sample 1115991 | NCBI WGS metagenome assembly MAAB01 (sample SAMN04961124, study PRJNA320927) | seawater metagenome | isolation source: sample BD02T18 sea water enriched with oil for 18 days | place: USA:Gulf of Mexico | collected 2013-07-27 | reverse complement strand
TATCAAGATTAAAACCTTCTTCTTGCCAAAAATCAACAGATTGTGCACTGATTAGAGTTGATTGTAAGCGAGCATAATATCTTCCTTGATTATATTGAATACTGTAGATATCGGATGTAGATGAAGCTAAAGCCACAGCACTTTGACTTTGTTGATTCACCACATGCCAACTTATGCCATCGGTGCTTTTTATAATCGTTTTATCTCGACCTACAGCAACAAACTCGTTATTACCATAAACAACGCTGGTCAAATATACGGTGGTATTACTTGTTTGTTGGGTCCAAGATTCACCATCTGGACTGGTAGCAATATAGCCATCATCGTTTACTAAAACAAATAAGCCATTACCATAAGCAACACCATTTCCTTCCATTTTGACTTGAATTGTCCAGTTTATACCATCTATTGAAACGCCAGTATCTAGTCCTGTTGCGACAAATTTGCCATCACCATAAACTATTTTACTGAACGATTTTTCAATATCCGGCTCTTGAATTTTCCATTCTATTCCATCAGACGAAATATATACTTGGCCATAACAATCAATCCATGCCCCCTGAGATACAGCCACAAAAACCCCATTTCCAAAGGCAATATCTCTTAAATCTGCATAACTGGTAACTTTAGTCCAATCATCAACATCGGCATATGAATTAAAAGAAAACAGAGAAAGAAAAATAAAAAGAAGAGTACCTGTAATGTTTTTCATGAAACACCCCATGTGTTAAAACTTCATAAAATGCCTTTAGGTTAGACACTTTTAATTTATTCTACTCTTCAGGGGTTATGTAATGACTGAAACAATAAAAAAATCAACCGTAGAAAACTAGATAATTATCACTAAGCCTAGTAAAAGTCTCAAGATTTTCAAATAAATTGGATTGACAAATTAATCATCGGAATAAGCTCTTGATTGATTTAATTTATTTATTTATTTATTTATTTATTTATTTATTTTTACACTAGACATTACCTTGTAATAACAATGAATAGGATAAATTGAGTTAAAAAACACTCGTAAACGCTTTTTTTAGTAAATCTCCTTTATTATTTTATCTAGGTGAATTTTAAAGGGAGGTATATCACCACTTTTTGATTTACGCTTCCCATACCAGAAAATACATAAATTACCGCCAAGGGTCTTAACTTAGTTGCCGGTAAATACATCAAAATCTTATCGAAATCATTAGTGTTTGCATAACGATAAAGCAATATAATATCTATACTTTTCAATGTTAAAGGCTAAGTTAGCCTAATGATTTTGGGTATAAAACATGGTAGGTATTGGTTCAGGCAGGCACTTTCATTATTCCACTCGGTCATGTTTGACATGACAGTTAAACGAATTTCCTGTTTTTACTTGGGGCCATGCTGCCCATTAGAGTCACCCTTTCGACTAGAAAGTTACTCACATCCATTTTTCTTTTGTTAGGGTGACAGCTACGCTGTTTTTATATCAGATATAAATATGGGCTCTATAATTTTATAATTTTTCAGATGTCATGGATTTTCGCATTAATTCAGCTCTAAATAGCGCTGATAAGTCTTGGTATTCCTCGTATTCCAATTGAGTGATTTTTCGCTCGAGTATTCTTGACGTTAAACTATTTAAACGTTCTTTTTGAGTTTCAGTCATCATGTACTTTCCTTGTAAGTGATAACCACTGAGTTTAGGACAATTGTGAAATAGTGCCATTCTGAGGGGTGATATGTTTTTTAATTCATCGCAGAGGAGAAATAGCAGGTTAACTATTTGAGACACATTGTAAGCAGTGAGCATTTAATCGTAAAAGTTGAAAATTAAGATTAAAAGTAACTCCTAGACCACTGGAGTTGAAATTTAGTATTCAATGTCAGTATGGCAGTGACCATTTTTTTCGTAACGCCGTAACTACGCCTGTTTTTTCCAACTTTATAAAAGCATGTTGAAAACGTTCAACAATGGCAGGGTCCGTATCAAGATTAAAAGCCACACTTAAATCACTGTTAAGCTCCGGAATGTCAAAAAGTTTAATTAAATTTGCACAATCAAATTTCATTTTTTTACAACGAAGTTTTACTGGGAATTCAGCACTGATAATAAAATCGACTCGTTCACTAAATAACATTTGAATATTCCGTTCAACGTTACCCAAGCGATAGAGCTTTGTAAAATCATGTCTTGTTAAATACTGCTCGGGATTAGAGCCCCTTGATGTTGCAAAACTGAACGGTTTCAATTCATCAAGGGTAGTAAATGGACGACTAAACTTTGATTTTAATCCCCATACGTATAATTGTTCACGGTGTAGTTTACCCACCCATTTAAATAGCGGCTCACGCAGTTTAGTACGGGCAAGGGAATAAACCATCATATTTTGGCTGTTCATCACAGTGTGGTAGGTTCGTGCCCAAGGCATTACTTTAATATTGGGTTTGTCACCGGTGAGTTCAAATAAGGCATGGATGACTTCAGTGGAGAAGCCACCCAAAGTATTGTCATCTTTTTTGATTTGATAAGGTTTTAGGTATTCAGTGACTACTTTTATTTCTATCGCCTTGGCAGAAAATGTACATATTGAGACAATGAAAAAACATATAGTAACAACGGTATTGTGTTCAAAAATAGCAGCAGTAAACCGTCGGCTCATGAAATAACCCTTTTTATATTGTGCAATACAATAACATCTTAACCACACCATACCATACAGGTCACTATTCAGTTAAGGCTAATTTACAGGGAATTCAGTGTTTAAAGGGGCTTATGCTGGAAAATCAACTGGTTGACGTGCTTTATGGCGTCAATTTTTCACATTTTTAATCCAACCCCTCTCCTCGAATATTAACCAACTAAAATAAATATATAATTTATGTATTTGGAATGATTTTTGCGCTGAAGTACAATCACATATAGTGATGTTTTTCGCTGAGTTTACTATTGAACGTGCTCTATTTGACTTATTAGATCGTTACGGTAGCAGTAAGGCGAGAGTAGCCATTAAAGGTATCAATTATGTTGGTTCTATATTGTTCAAAGATAGGTTAATAACTTCTTATGTCTAAATCTAAGCCGTTAGTGAATATAAAAAGCGCGGGTATTTATAATCAATGGGATTCAGATGATAAATCTTTACCCAAGATTCAAAAATTTACTAATCAAGTTGAAGCGACTGTAGATGTAGAGTTTGGCTTTATCGTTAACATTAAAAAAGCCAAAGGCGAGAAAATACATTATTGTATTTATCACCCTCACATTACTGATGATGACGGCAAGTTACTCTCCCCTTTTGATGGTTTTGAATATGTCGGCAGTAATAATTGGGATTTTTATTTAGGCGATACCATTTGGCTTCCCATAGAAAATAAGCTCGGTGAGTGGCGCATGACCATTGAACTGAATGGTAAAATCATCGCAGATAAAACCTTCGAACTCATTGAAGAAGGTCCTGCAAGAGAAGACGGTTTTTGGTATTAGTTGCATTAACAGCCAAACAATTAACTAGTTATGCTAGTGCGAACAGGCTTAAAAATTTAATATATCATTGGTGTTGCTGTTTCAGGGTAGCCAATAAATAAGCCTTCAATCATCATGTTATTAACTGCCATTAATTCACTTTGGCTCACAGGTGATAACCTACGCTAAAACCATAAATATTACCCTGGGATTATATTCCTAAGCAGGACCTTGTAGTTTTAAATTCATTTTGGGGTCTTTTAACACGATCCCTTTTTTAAAAAGTAATTTATGCAGATGCTTTTGTAATTTGGTTTCAACATCGTTGCTCTGTGCAATACGCAGCTGTTGTTCTTCATGAAAATGACAATGGACTAATAGACTGCCAGGGAAGCAATCGAACTGAACGGTATGGCTTATATGGCTATAACCATCAACTTGCTTTGCCTCTTCATTTATTTGGGCTAAAACAGCCAATAATTTTTTTTTTAAACGTTGGCAGATTTTACTCATTTTCATGTTTTAGGTTCACCCAATTAAAGCTCAGATCACTAAGATACATTACAATTTTTGTAAACGTATATTTAATGCATTTTCGATATTATAGCCCACTATGATCTTAAGGTTAATGTTACTAACACAATGCCATGGTCGGTACTTTCGCCATCACGATCAAAGATAGGGTTTATTAAATGTCGGTCGTAAGTATCATAGCCACTGACTTGATAAAGGCTGTCGTGATAGCTAGCGTCAAATTCACATGACAATAAAATGTAATCGAGTACAGAGCCACCTCCGCCGAAATAATGTGTTGCTGTACGCGCTACTTCTTCTGCTTGATCTGTTTCATTAGTTACTGCCACTTGATATAAATCCCAAGCGTCTTTTAAACAATACTTACCAAGATAAGCATCACGGTCTATGGCGGAGACAAAGCGCAAAGTGTCGGTCAGTAAATGACTTAAAACACCATCTGCCAAGGTATTATTAAAATCCCCCATTAATACCATAGGGTGATCTGTACTCTCACGCCGTTCTATCATATCCATCATTAATAACGTCGCTTCGCTGCCACGTTGTATGGTTGATCCCCACCCTCCTGCCACTTGAGCTTTTAGGCTTTCAATAATTATTTTTTCTGCCGACCAACTTTTATTTTTCTCATCAATTTCGAATATTGACCGTTTAGATTTAAAGTGCACAACATAACAATCGCAGTTGCCCATATGAGGTACATCAACCGTAGCCCTTAATACTTTACGACTAAAAGAAAAATCATTGGCCAAACCTAATGCTTCTCCAAGATCTGTATTTGGCTTTACCGCAACAACGTCTACCAAAGGATATCGAGACGCAATTGCCACAACAGGACGTTGATAAATAAAGTCATCAATCACATGAGGTTGATCAACTACGGCAAAATATTCATAACCCTGAGCGGCAACTAATGCTTTTAAGGACTCAGGACTAAATACCTCTTGAAAACCAATAATATCAGGCTGATGTTCACTTAAATACTCAGCAATCCAGCGTTGTTTTTTTGCCCATTGTTCAGCACTATAAATGCGTTCAAATTCATAAAAGGCATTGGGAGGCTCAAGGTAATTAAACAAATTGAATGTAGCAATTTTAAGTTGTAAATTTGATACCGAAACAATCGGGATTTTCTGATTTACTTCTTTTATATCTTTATGATTGATGATGTTAACTCTAATAACCGATAAGTAATAATTATAACTGAGTTAGTAAATTAAAAACCAGCGATATAAGTAACCTCTATTGCCATGTAAAAATGAGTCATGCGTATAGCCCATTTCTTATTTAAAAGATCAAAATAGTCGTTTTAAATGATTTTACCTTTTATTACGAATGATTCTCATTTAGAATGAAGTTATATTCATTTGATAATTGCCACCCTTCTTTATGTCAACAACAGACCTCATTACCCCAACCCAATTAGTTAGCTTGTTAGAAAAGCAAGATTACGGCGTTGAATATCAGCCTATTATTGGCATAGACAATCAACAAATATATGCCTATGAAGCATTGGCTCGTTTCTTTGATGAAAAGGGCCACCCCATTAGGCCTGATATTGTTTATGCTTCCCTGCATGCAAGTCCATTAAGTTTGTATCAAGTGGAGTATCAGCAAAAAATACTGCAACTTGCCAATGCTCCCATCAACATTCCTATTTTTGTCAATTTGGATCAAGATTCATACTTCTCTAGCGGCGTTCAAGGGCCGAACAATCCGTTTTTGAAATTATTTACTGAATATAAGTGTTTAGACATTGTTGTTGAACTGATTGAAAACTCGGAGATAAATGACGCAGTCATGAGCCTGTCAATGATAGATAGCTTGTCAAAAACAGGTATAAAAACAGCCATTGATGATGTATTTAATCCCCAGTCTATGATATCAACCTCGGTGATCCAGTTGGTGAATTTTATCAAGCTAGACAAGCACGTCGTGGCGAATAAAGAGCACAAAGATTTTTTAGTACTGGTTGAGTGTTTAATCGATTATGCCCATAAAGCGGGGAAAAAGGTGATTCTTGAGGGAATTGAAAACGATGATGAGTTGTTATTTGCTCGGCAATTAAATGTCGACTTAGTTCAAGGATTCTTGTATCGAGAACAGTTTATTAATTTTAGAAAAGCCTAGGCATAGCACAGTGTTACTTATATACCTGTTCTACTTCAAGATACAGGATTCAGTGGGAACTGGAGAGCCTTCCCATTTTGTTGTTGCAACTATGGAAGGCAGTAAATAGTCCGAATAGTCTGTGGAAGCTGAAAACTAAATTAACTCACAAACGTTGAAACATGCACCTTGAAGTGAAAAGATTATATACGTTACGTCTAATTTTTTTTAAGCCAGAACAGTTGAATTAATAGGCTGAAAAGCATAACATTTGTCCTGAAAGACTAATATATTTACAAATCGTTAACATTTGACTTGCAAATGCGATTTAATAAGTCATTCAGCAACATTGGACTTTAAGGGACTAAAAAACGATGGATTGGCATAAAGTATCATGTGGAAAAATAGCTGTTATACGGTACGATGTTGCCGAAATAATGGTCGATGATGGCATTGATATAAACATTAAGATGGTTGATGAAATCCATCATTATTTATTATCTACTTTTCCTCATTCATTTTCATTGTTAATCAATAAAAGCAACTCTTACTCAACCCAGTTAGATGCCTTAATACGATTTGGCGCATTACCTGCCATTGATAAAATAGCGATATTTGCCCCCACCAAAATGGCGGAACTAAGCGCAAACTTTTCAGCTGGTATACCCAGTTCGGCAAAATTAGACATTCACGTTTTTCCCCTTAGAAGTGATGCTATTAATTGGCTGGAAAGTACAAAGTCAATTAAACTTCATCACGATTAACAGCTTGCATGTTAACTTCAACTAATTATTGAGCTTCCCTGTTTATCTTGAGCAAACCAACAACTTGATCGGCAACTTTTAATTCGATTGACTTCTGCTGTCCTATTTCAACATTCACCTCTAACACCCCATATTTAGGCATCCAAATTTTTATCTGGTTATATTTTTCAGGGTAAGAAGACATCGAAAATCTTTTGTAATTTTGTCCTTCTTCTAGTTCCACTATTTTATAGTATTTACTACTAATAGAGCCAACCCATGAACTCATATATAAATGTAAGCGGCACTTCATTTCCACAAAGATATCATTAGCCCAAAATAACTCTTGTTCAAAACTAGAATTGGGTGGCATATAACTTAACTGCCAACGAATCTTTTGCTTTTTGTCTTTAACATATATGGTGTGACCTACTTCATCAGAATTTCTTAAACTCATTTTACTGCCTTGATTTCCTAAAATGAGTTTATCGGTAAAATATCCATCTTGATGATCCATTATTGGTGAAGCATTCAAACTGTTATCTTCTGGCCAATAAATAGCTAAAACGGGGGGAATTAATTGACTGTTATAAAAAAGCACTTCCGCTTGCAAACCCGGACCTGTTAATGGTTCCCGTGTTTCAGGTAATGCATTAACCATTGAGGTGGACTTTTCTCGATGATCTTTATGAAAAGTAACATCATCGGGAGTAGGAAGTGTGAGTAACCACTGATGGATCAATGAGAGCGCTTGATAATCCACTTTTTCTGTTGCTAACGGCGGCATGCGATAATCTTCATCTCGACTATTCATTCTCAAATAAAGCGCACTTTTATACAGTGCAAGTTCATCACTATCTGCTCCTAAGGCAATATAAGGCACGGCAGTAAAATTACGCGTTTTTTGATTAACCGCAGTTTTATAAACATTGGTTTTAGCTAAGGTGTCAAAAGCCAGTTCATGTCTAAATATTAAATGCTCTGCTTCCTGCTCTGCAGCATAACCAAGCTTGTTATGACAATTTCCACAATTAGCATGTAAAAAGCCTAACACTTTTTGTTCTAAAGGTGTTCCTGGTAGAACCGGCATCGCTATAGGCTGTGTTAAGCGTTTATCTATGAGTAACGACTGTAATGTCCATTCATTGCTTTGACGTTTCGGGCCGTGACCAAAAGCAAACTCTCCTTGTTTATCACTCAATTGAATCGCGTCAAATCCCAAAATAAAATCAGTATTGCCTTTATGGCAATCAATACAGTTTTCTCTGGAGGGAATATCATGGTCGGTATCTAAAACATTTTTTGCCGCATCACTTAAATAGGCGTCTTTTTGTGACTCATCCCATAAGTAAGTACTTATCATCCATGAATCGGCACCAAAACCAGATTTGATTTTTTGTAAATGGCGAGTTTCTACTTTTATTTCTTTATTTGAATGGTTCGTTGTTTGACGAAATTCTTTAAAAACTTGCGTACCTACAGGAAAAATCCATCGATCAGGATCTGAACTATTGATTTGAGTATTATCAGGTAAATATATCCAGCGAGACTTGTTAGAACCATCACTCCATAATTGATAATTAGGAGTAAACATCTTTAATTGTGGTGAAATGTTTTGAAGATTCACATCGGTATATAAGCAAGACTGAGAAAGCTGATTAGGGGCTTTAGCAAGTAACGAAGTCATAGAGCAATGAGTATTGCTTTGATGCTGATTCACCAAGAATTGTTGACAAGAATTAAGTGCTAAGACTAGCAATAACAACATAAAGATATTTAATGATGTTTGCATCAAATCTTGATTTAACCATTTGCTTATTCTTAAGTTACTCATATTCATTTTATACGTACATTACTGTAGTAATATTCTTTAGGTGAAAATATGCTATTTCCACAAATCAATGCATGGTTTCAAACCTTAAACTGTTTAACTAATGAAGCAAGATGGTGAGATAACTTGAGGATGTTTTCACTTGCGCTCATTGTACTTTCAACAGCCGCGGTAGTTGTTGCATAGCTATCATGGATGTCGACAATATTTTGATTAATATCATCTGCAACCTTAGTTTGTTGTTCTGCGGATGTCGCTATCATATTATTGAGATCATTAATTTCATGAATTTTATGTTCGATGGTTTCAAATGATACCCCAGTATCTTCTGCTTGCTTCGATACATGAGAAGCTTCTTTATTACCTTCAGTCATCAGGCTTACAGCGTCATGAGTACCTGACTGTAAGTTCGAGATAATATCGTTAATTTCGGTAGTTGACTCTTGAGTTCTTTGCGCTAAAGTACGTACTTCGTCGGCAACAACAGCAAATCCTCTGCCTGCTTCACCTGCCCGAGCTGCTTCAATTGCGGCATTAAGTGCCAATAAATTAGTCTGATCTGAAATACTGCCAATCACTTCTAATACACTGCCAATATCATTACTGAATTTTTCAACATTTTGGATAGTTTCGTCGGCCCTAGAGATCAATTTTGATAGCTCTTGAGTCTCAGAAATAGAGCTATCGACCATTTCCCGGCCCTGAGTGGCCGCCCCCTGAGCTTCCGTAGTTGATTGAGTTGCCTGCTCGGTATGTTCGGCGACACCTTGGACGGTTGTAGCCATTTCATTCATCGCAGTTGCCACATGTTCTGTCGCTTGTTGCTGTTTTACCACACCATCTTTAGCCTGTTCCATTAAACTGACTAAATTTAAGATAGCCTGATCTAATTCCGAGCAAGCGTCACTAACTTGGCTCACTATGCTGGAAAACTGCTCCATCATAAAGTTGAATGCTGTGCCAGTAACGCCAATTTCGTCCATCGTCCTTACTTCAAACCTAAGGGTGAGATCTGATTGTTGTTGGATGCTTTCAACAGTGTTTCTTAACCTCTCAATAGGAATACATAATTCTCGACGCATTAAATAGCTAAAAAGCAAACTCAGTGAAATAATAAAAATTAAAATAAACAAAGATATGTAGAATAGAGATGAATTATTAGTAACAACCTTATCTGCTGATTGTTTTACTTTATGCCCCGACTTAGTAACAACTTGACCAACCTTACTCGCTTGTTGATTGAGTTGATCCAACTGTGCATGACTTTGCTGTTGAAAATCATGTATTAACAGTTCAATTTCTTCTACTAAAATTCGTGCATCTGATATTAATGAATTCCCTTTAACTCGATTCTCATCAACGTATGAATCAACAGCTTCAAGCATCAGGTCATATAAAACATCGACTTTCTCTGATAAATTTTGCGCTAAACTTGCATCGATTTTGGCTAGTTCATCTAATTTTATTTTCAATTTTTCAAGTGAATCATTGGCATTATCTTCGGCTTCATTTAACCAACTAACAGATAAGTCCAACAGCCAAGCACGTAAATCCCTAAATTCTTGATCTATTTGAATAACCAAAAAAAGCTTGCTTCGTTCGTTGGTTTGCAGCTTAAGAATTTGTTCTTGTTCTTTAATCGCTTTAACTTGTTGGTTAACAAATTCTTGTTGTTCTAGACTGATATCTGAAGTTGATTGAACACCAAACAATATATAAATAAAAGCAATAGCAACAATACTAGAAAAACTGATGCTACCGACAACGAGTTTAGTTGATATGTTCATAAAGTTATCTTTCTACTTTTAAAGGTTATTGATAAATAATTAAACTAATCGCACCACCTAACTCTCCTAAGACCCCACCTTCTTTTTTGCCGCCAGATATATCTCTTTCCCCTTTAGGTCCTCCATGACATGTTAAACAAGACTGCCCATAGTATTCAGGCAGAATAAAAC
>MAAB01007890.1_pt1 | contig 10618 bp, 9 predicted proteins | sample 1115991 | NCBI WGS metagenome assembly MAAB01 (sample SAMN04961124, study PRJNA320927) | seawater metagenome | isolation source: sample BD02T18 sea water enriched with oil for 18 days | place: USA:Gulf of Mexico | collected 2013-07-27 | reverse complement strand
GAGTACTTCTCTTCAACTAAAGCTTGTGCCGCACAGGCAGCAATATCTTGTGCATCTATGAAACTAAATATGGTGTCCTTGGAGAAAGGCATCATTATTTTGTTTTTGCTTTTCACCATAGTCGCTGCCTGATCTAGCAGGTTTTGCATGAAGAAGTTACACCTTAAAATGACGTGATCATTAGTGGACTGCTTTAAATGTTGTTCAATTCGGTAATGTTCGCGGCCGGTTTCACTTTTAGCGTGCAGACCAATGGAAGCTTCGCATCCTGAAATTTTTACAATACGTTTAATGCCCGCTCTTACGGCGGCATCGATGGCGCTATGTTGTTGCGCTTCCATGCCTTCACCGTGGCCAGACAGCAAAAATAAGGCGCTACCACCTTTTAAGGCTTCTATTAGTGAGTGGGGTTTATCCAAATCGCCATAACGAACAAGGTGAGCTGGAAAAATTTTAGCGGCACGCTCTACTGAGCGTGCAATTACCACATATTCCTGATTTCTTTGTTCTAACTGTTTTACTAATAGTTGGCCTATGGTGCCGGTGGCGCCTAATACTATGATCATAACTACCTCGAACTTTTATATGCTTGATTGAGAATGTGCTACTGTCGATTTTTTAAGAGACAGCCAACAGTTGTTCTTGACTAAACCCCACTTTTTCAAACACTTGTTCCAGTATTTTTTCAACATCTTCCATAGGCCCTTCATGCATAACTACTTGATCGGGTCTGACTATAACAACCCATCCCATGGGAACAGAATTGGGCAATAGATCCCCTTGTACATCTTCCCAGCAGCATTCTATATTAGGGCGGTTTAGCACCTGATTTCGGTGGCAAATCTGCAAGCTAGCTCCGCCAAACTCCTGCCAACGTTCTATCATGGTGGTGGATAAATGTTTTTCAGGATGAAAGCCAAATCCTAATAAACGAAATTTTCCTTTAGCAATATCATCGCTATTTTTTATCTCACCCATGTTATTGCGCAGTGGAGTTTGCATAATGGGATGACCACGTTTAATGCGGTTTTTACCCGAGATAAACAGCCCTTTGTGAAAGGCGTTTTTAGGTTTGATTTCCAGTTCTTGCAGCTGATTTTTTAGAATAGGAATAAAAGACATGATTCTAACAATTCCATGACTAACAAAGGCGGCCAATTTATTTTGTGGCATCACTACCTTACCCGCCAGTACCGCCAGTTTGATCATGGCTTTGGCATGGGGGCGACGTTCCACATCGTAGCTATCCAGTATTTGACTATGACTATTGCCTTTTAATACCGAAGCGATTTTCCAGCTTAAGTTGGCAGCATCGCGTAATCCGGCGACGAGTCCTTGACCCACAAAAGGTGGTGTCACATGAGCAGCATCACCAATTAAAAAGGTATTGCCTTTTGAGAACCTAGGAGCCGTTTTGGCTTGGAAACGGTAAACCGCTTTACGCTCTATGTTGGCATCGTGGTGAGGAAACCAGGGTTCTAACAATTTATTAATGCTTTTATTTTCCATTAATTTTTCAGGATCTTCATTTTTACGTAATTTAAATTCCCAACGTTCTCGGTCTCCTGGTGCCGGCATATGGGGTACCGCACGCTTAGGGTCACAAATAAATTCAATGTGGTCTTGAGGTTTATTGATTTTTGACTGATGAATGTCTTTTACATCCACAATGAGCCAATCTTCGTCGTATTTTTTACCGCCTTTAAAATCTAAACCAAGAGATTTACGAATCGATGAATTGGCACCATCGGCGGCAATAAGGTATTGGCAAAGCAAATGATGGTGTTCACCGGACTGGTTGGTGAGTTTAACTTGCACACCGCCTTCAACTTGTTCGCTGTGGCTTATTGAAATACCTCGGTGTAATGAGAAGTGATTACTTTTTTTAAGCTGCTTATCCAAAGCTTCTTCCAGTTCCGGCTGAAAAAATGTAACCAATTTCGGATGGCAATCAATAACGCCTGCGGCATTGGCTCGTCCCACCTCTCCAAACAACGGAGATTTAAAATGTACACTGGCAATACCGATGCGCTCAAAAGAATTGTCATTAAGACCTGTCCATTGCAATATGCGCAGGGCTTCGTTATCCAGGGCGATGGCTCTTGGCTGCTCAAATATTTTAAGAGCACGATCTACAATTATTCCACTCACTCCCTGACGAGCCAACAGGTTGGCCATGGCCATGCCTACGGGCCCTGCACCTACAATTAACACATCGCATGCTTTTGGTAATGAGTTCATAACTTAGGCCTCCAGGCATACAGTGTGATTTTGTTTGCCAAGATCGATCAAGCCATCTGAACTCTTGATGGTGACTTCAAGTTGATCGCCAACTTTTAAATATTGAGTGCGTTTTTTCTGAACCTTGTTAAATAAACTCCATTTTTTACTCTCGGGTAACAGGTGCAGCATTCTTACAAGGAAAGGGGCTGGCAAACCCAAAGCACAGCCTGAAGGGGTGCCTGTCATCAAAACATCGCCTGGTTCAAAATTTACAACCTGAGAAAATTCGGTAAGGGTTTCAGCGGGTTTAAACACTAGGTTTTTAGTGCTGTCTTGTTGGCGTACTTCGCCATTCACCGACAAGGTTAGATTTAGGTCATCTAGGTAATGGAATTCATCTTCTTCCAGTAATACTAGGTACGGGCCCAACGGACAAAAGGTGCGGTAGCTCTTGCCCTTGTGGAATTGCATTTGCGGAATTTGAATGTCTCGTGCGGATACGTCATTTCCAATACAAACGCCGGCTACAAATTGGGAAATATTGTCATTAGTGACATTAACGCTTTCAGAAGTACTCGCGCCCATTACTAGGGTAAGTTCTACCTCGTAATCTAGCAGTTCAACCTTCTTGGGTTTTACTATGTCGCCAGTGGGTAGGGTGATGGAGGCGGCACTCTTGGTAAAAAACATGTTGAAGCTTTTGTCGTCTGGGTTCATACCCGAATCAATCATATGCTGGCGATAGTTAGCGCCCTGACACAGTACTTTGGCATCCTGAGTAATAGGGGATAGCAGCGTCACAGCGCCAATTTCGTTGCTTGTTAGGGCCTGTTGCACACTTTTTTTGATGTCAGCTAAACCTGGTTCAAGCAAGGCTTTAGTAGAAGTACAGGGCACATCAAGCTTGAAAATTCGATTGTTGTGGAAAACGCCCCAAGCAGGGTCACCATTTTTTTCAAAACGAACAATATTCAGCATAAGGAACTCCAATTTAGTGTTGGTCCAGGGCAGTTTGATGGCGGCTAAAAAAGTAATATTCCGCCAAGTAGCCACTGTGATTATTATTTGATCAGCTAAGTGGATTTGAATTTATATCAAAAATGAGAGTCTGTCAATTTTATAGTGATGTTCAAAAATGAGGGTTTGACAATATAGTGTCAATTGTTAAAGTGAGCCAAATTCAGATAAGAGAGCTTTTTGTATGCTCCTGCCCAAGCGCCAGCGTACACGCGTCAAATTACTCGATATTGCACAGGAAATGATTCTAGAGAAGGGCTGTAAGGACCTGTCTTTGCGGGATATATGCTTTGCAGCGGATATGTCAGCGGGCACTATTTATAACTATTACCGAAACCTTGAAGAAATCTTTGCCGATGTGGAGCAAATGCTCATTTCGGCCTATTACCACAGCCTAAACGAGGCAATAAAGGGCATTGAAGACCCTATTTGTGTGGTGGCAGCTTCGGCCAGGCAAACCCTTTCCAATGCCTTGCCAGGCAGTCCATTTGGTAAAATCGTATTTGAAGGAAAATTACCCCATGACACGCTGATGAGCAGTATCCGTGACAACTTCATTCGGGATATGTTGGCGGCCGAACAAGCTGGGCTATTTAAGATTGAAAAGCATGTGGCGCTGTTGTCCATTATTACCGGTGGCATGTACGGGGCTATGACGGATCTCTATCAGAAAAAAATACCTGCAAGTGCCATTGAAGACTTGGCTGAAGTTCACCTGACTATGCTGGGTGTGAGTCGAGAGTTAGCCAAAGAGGCGGCTCGTATCCCCTTTGAATGCCAAAAGTTACCTGATCTACCCTTGTCTGCTGCGCAGTGGTTGCCAGATCTGGATAAGGCCCCTAAAAAAGCTAAATAAAGTGGCTAAAAGTTGGCAATGGGGTTAAGCACAGTTATTAAGGCTTCCCCAGCCGCTTTGTTCTCGGCCGAACCTGACAGCGCTTGTTTGGTGTCTTCGACAATATCCCCTATGTTCTCCAGTATTTGATTGGCACTGGCCAATTGGTTATTTACACTTTCAATGACCATTTCTGCAGCACTGGCACTTTGCTGGGAGAAATTATTAACGTTTTCCAGGCTTTGGCCTATTTCGTTTGAAATAGATTGGCTCTCACTAATGCTGTTCACCACGGTTTGTTGTTGATTAACAATGGCATTGGAGATTTCAATAATCTTGTTCATTTCGTTTTGAATTTGTTCGGCTGAACCGTTGGCGGTACTGGCCAGAGTACGGACTTCATCGGCCACCACCGCAAAGCCACGGCCATATTCTCCGGCGCGGGCGGCTTCAATGGCAGCATTAAGCGCCAGTAAATTGGTTTGATCAGCAATGCCCTTGATGGCCTCCACTAACTGGCTGATGACTTCGTTGTTCTTATTAAAGCCCGCCAACAGTTCACTGAATTCTGAAATGTGTTGCTCGGCCTGACTGATGTTGTTGGTCAAAGATTTTATTTGCTCCATGCTTTGGCCGCTGTGTGTGGCAGTTTGTTGAGCCAATGTGAGGGATTCTTTTGAGCTTGCCCCCATGTTATCGGCGTGGCTCACCAGTTGTTCTACCAGGTTAAAGTTAGCTTGTATTTTATCGAGTCGTTGTGAAGAAGCCTGGTTAACTTCGCTTGCCTTGTCTGCGATAAAGCGAGCCTTACTGCAAGGAGACTGGCTAATGAGTTGATCGAGAAGGGCTGCTTTTTGGGTGAGCTCGGCCAATTGCACCTTTTTGATAAGCGTTTCATCGTTGGCGATTTTCTTGCTATTGGAAAAAAACATATGCTTTCCTATGAAAAATCCATCACGGGCTACCTCGCTAGCATTAGTCTGCGTCACTAATTGTGAGGCCTAAACGATACTAACCGGAAAGTGCGCCCTTTATTTGGCTTTAGTTTCTTGCCAAAAAATTCAGTTACGTAAGATTAGTATAGGAGCATAAATATCATATTGCCCAAAACTTAAGTGGCGTATTGTGTCTTGTGCGGGTAAGGGATTTTAGTGGAATAAGTTGTTTGAGGGCAATCTTCAGTATTACGCACTTCAGACAATAGTCGCGCTATTGTTTTTCCTCTATGCTGAAAACACTGTAGCGAAAGGCTTTTATATCTAACAAATTATGATTGCCATTGAGGCCCGCCTTTAATTTAAGTTGATGTAAAAAGTTAATGGGCTCGGGCAGACTTTTCCATACCTGGGGTAAAAAGGTGGCGTGGTGCAGGGTATTTTCAATGGTGAGGCCATCGACTCCAGGCTTTAACTGCTTAAGTAAATCTTCTTCGTTGTTAAAAATAATTTCTTGCATTCTCGACAGTATGGAAATTTCAATGTGTACATTTAAAAATTCCTCCATAGAAAGCATACTAAATCGAGGGTCTGTAAAGGCTGCGCCGTGGGCATGTTCATAAACATCATTTATCAGAGCTTGATGGGCAAGCAGAGTACCAATGCAGCCTCTGAGTTCGCCATTAAGTTGCAAGGTGACAAAACTGGCGGCTGTTTGTTGAAGAGCTGAAGAGTAATCTTTGGGAGAAATATTGCTAGGGTATTGATGATCAAGCCCGTGCTGAATACTTAAGCGAGCAATATTTAACAATGTTTTTTTATCACCCTCAGTCATCGTATTTTCCTGATTAAATTATTATTTATCATTGGATCATTGGATCATTGGATCATTATTCGTAAAGAACAAACGAGCCATAACCCACAACTAGGTCTTTATCACCGCCACTATCTCCCGAATTTTTTAAATCAAGCATTTTAATATTCCAGCCTTGTTGTTTGGCCCAATGTAATATTGCGTTTAATGGCTGGCAACCACAGGCCTGATCTCCGCTAAAATTTTTCTCAAATTGAAGTATTTTTTCACAGGTGTCTTCATCAATTTCTTTTGCTTCTTGATAAGAGTGGAAATGGCTGAGATCGGTGCTGATAACAAATAGTGTGTTTTTAAGGTGTGAGATAACATTAAAAAATAAAGTGGACTGATCTAATGACCACTGGCCCACTACAATAGGGACTAATAAAAAATCAGTTAAGCATTCTTGAAGAAAAGGCAATTGTACTTCGAGACTGTGTTCTTGAGTGTGGGCATTATCATGGCAGTTTATTTTGGCTGATTTTTCCAGTTCGTTAATCAGTTTTCTATCCAGTGGAATACCTCCTAATGGTGTGGAGAATATATCAGCACTGCTGGTGGCGCATCCCCTTATGGCAACGTGATGAGACGGGCCCAATAACACCACACGTTCAATATTTTCTCCCTGGCTAGATAATAAAGAATAAGCAGTTCCTGCAATAGAGCCTGAGTACATATAGCCTGCATGTGGAACAATTAGTGCCTTTATTTCCTTTAAATTAATTGAGTCAGCTAGAGAGGGAGTTACTTTTAAGTATTTTTTAACGTCAACAATTAGTTGTGCAGGATCGGAGGGGTAAAATTGTCCTGAGACAGCCGGATTTCTTACCGTTTTGTTTATATTGGCACGCTTGAACATTGCCTTATCCATTGAGTTTTTCATTATTTAGCATAGGAAAAATATGCGTTAATTTCTATAATTAAGCTGTGACTTTTAAAGAGAGCCTTCTTTAAAAATAAGAAAATGTGGGATGTAGGTGACATATGTTGGAGTCGGTAATTTCAACTAAATACTGGCACACACTGGAAGACGGTCGTGTGCAATGTGATGTTTGCCCCCGTGCTTGCAAACTGCGTGAAGGCCAGCGTGGCTTGTGTTATGTGCGTGGCCGTGAAAACGATGAAATTAAGCTTTATAGTTACGGTCGGTCTTCTGGTTTTTGCATTGATCCCATTGAAAAAAAACCTCTTAATCACTTTTATCCGGGCAGCTCGGTTTTATCCTTTGGAACTGCAGGTTGCAACCTAGCCTGCAAGTTTTGTCAAAACTGGGATATGAGTAAATCGCGAGAAATGGACACCTTATGTGATGAGGCTATGCCGGAGCAACTGGCACAAACCGCAAAGCGTTATGGTTGTGACAGCATTGCCTTTACTTATAATGATCCGGTTATTTTTATGGAGTATGCAATGGATGTGGCAGATGCGTGCCGGGCTCAGCAGATAAATTCGGTGGCAGTGTCAGCGGGCTACATTTGCCCAGATGCGAGACGAGATTTTTATAGTCATATGGATGCTGCCAATATTGACCTTAAGGCTTTTACTGAACAGTTTTACAAGAAAGTTTGTGGGGGCAGTTTGGCGGCAGTATTGGATACCCTGCTTTATTTAAAACAGGAAACCTCGGTATGGTTTGAAATTACCACCTTGTTAATTCCAGGGAAAAACGATTCCGATACTGAATTACATGAAGAGTGTGAATGGATTTATGAACATCTTGGGGTAGATGTGCCTTTGCATTTTTCGGCCTTTCATCCTGATTGGAAAATGATGGATATCTCGCATACCCCACAAAACACTTTGACACGAGCCAGGGAGATTGCCTTAAAAACAGGGCTTCATTATGTGTATACAGGTAATGTGCATGACCCCGCTGGTAGCAGTACTTATTGTCCAAATTGCAGTACATTATTAATTGAACGAGACTGGTATGAGCTAGGGAAGTGGGCGCTAGATAACAGCGGGCATTGTAAAAATTGTGGAGAACAAATTCCTGGAAGATTTAAAGGAGAGCCTGGTAATTGGGGCGCACGGCGCATGCCTGTGCGTATCATGGAAAGAGCTGATAAATAAAAAATTAATAAGTATTAAAGCAAGCGCTAATTACATTGCCCCAGGCTTTGGCATTTAAAATACTGTAGATGTATTTTTTCATAAACCCCGTTCTTTTTGATTTGACGTAATCCAGAACGTAATTTTTCAAATAGTTTTAAATCCGACGTTTTACTTAAGGCCATATAGAGTTCATCACTTAGGTCTTCCAAGCGAAATACTCGTTCAAACTTACTGGGGTCTAATTTTTGTTCACGCACTTTATGTATGAAAGAATTCTCTTCATAGGCGATTAAATCCACTCGTTCTAAAATTAGCTTATGCAAATTTTGTTTATCCTCTGCCACCATTGCCAGTTTTTCAAAGCCTTTTTCCTGCAAATAAATGGTAATGACATCGGCCAGAGAGACACCGATTAGATAGTTTTTGGCGTCTTCTAGGTTAGTGACGTTTATGTCGGTTCGTGCTTTTAATTTATAAAAAGACGTTTTATAAGGGGATATGGCACCGACCCAGTGGAACAGGTTCTCCCTTTCCGGAATGCGGGCAATGGAGTAAATAAGATGGTTTTTCTGGTGTAACGCCAGCATATAAGCGCGAGCCCAGGGATAAAAAACTATCCTAGCATCAAGTTTGGCCTCCTTAATGACCGCCTGTACCACCTCGCTAGATAAGCCCTTGGCGATTCCATCTTGCTGGTAATTAAAAGGCGGGAAGTCTTCAGTCACAATGGAGAGCGGTTGCGCCATGAGTGGCCAAGAAAATAGGGCTAAATACAAAGATAATAAGGCTATTTTTAACATGTTAGTGCCTGGCACTTTCAATAGGGACTGTTGCCACCGATAGATTGTGTTATTCGTTCCTTACTTAATCATAGTCGTTTAATGCCGGTAGTAAACTGAGACCTATTCGCTATATAAAGAGCCTTCTTTATATAGGTATCTACAAACTTAAGTTCAGTTGCTACAATCCCGTCCCAAATTTACCAGTGGCCGGTTGCCAGGGACATTAAATGAAAACCAGATTTTTACAGGGATTGTTACTCTGTGTGGCTTTAGTGGGCTTTGCCCAGGCTGAGATTACTCCTAGGATTGTGGGGGGGGAAGCGAGTGGCCAAAGCTATTCCTGGATGGTTTCAATTCAAAGCAAGGCCAGTGGCCAGCATTTTTGTGGCGGAACCTTAATTGCGCGTCAATGGGTGGTGACTGCCGCGCACTGCACAGAAGGTGCAAGTGCAGCCCAATTACAGGTAGTAATTGGTATTCAGAACCTAGATGAGCCGGATGCAGGAGAGACTTTCTCGGTAAGTTCCATTACGGATCACTCAGATTACAATTCACCAGATGAATTGGATAATGATATTTCATTGTTAAAATTATCTGGTCTGTCAAATTTTGATCCAATTGAAACCATTAGTGCTGCTAATTTTGGCCAACTATCAGCAGGTGATTTGTTCACTACAATGGGCTGGGGGGCATTAGCTGAATATAACAGTGAAATTGAAGATGGTGATTTTCCCAATGCACTTAACGAAGTGCAATTACCAATGGTTAGTCCTGTTATCTGCCGTCAGGTTTACACAAATGAGTTTGACTCTACTGATGAGCCTCTGTGTGCGGGCTATGAAGCGGGAGGTAAGGACTCTTGTCAGGGAGATAGCGGTGGCCCATTAATTATTGAATTGGATGGAACCCCTTATTTAGTGGGAGTAGTGAGCTGGGGCTACGGCTGTGCCAGAGCCGGGCTTTATGGGGTATACACCAATGTATCTGAATATACCGACTGGCTAGAGCAAAACATGGTTACTCCATCGGAAGATTTTAAGCTTGAAATAGATAGTTATATTATTGGCGAGGGCAAAACTACTAGGCTTCCGCTTACTTTTACCAATCTTGGTTCAACTCCCGTAACGATTAGTCAGTTTAGTTCAGAGCAGCCCAATCAATATGTAGGGCTATCCGATAAAAATTGCATAGATAATGAGCTTGCATTTGGTGACAGCTGCCAGATTTTTGCTTCGGTGAGAATTAATTCTGTAGGCATACTTGAAAACGATATAGTTTTGAATGCTGGAACAACTTTTAATTTTAATTACAGGATTGTTGCCATTTCAGCAATTAGTCTTCCGTTCTTGAGTGATCTTGAGATAGATTGGTTTTCATTTGGGAATGCGAGTTGGTTCTCTCCAGAAGAAGCCTGTGAATTAAGAAGTGGAATCATCACAGATGATGAGGTAAGCGTTTTAATGGCGCAGTTTAGTGGTGAGATAGCCCCTAAATTTGATATAGATTTGAGCAGTGAGCAGGGTTACGACCAACTGGCTGTTTATATGGATGATAAGTATACGGGCCTAGTATTTAGCGGTGAAAAAAGTGAGCAGTTAGACTTCTCCAATTTGGAACTGGATGACGGTGACCACCGTATAATGTTTGTATATACCAAAGATGTTGATACCTCTGAAGGGCAAGACAGAGCTGCTATAACCCATACTGAGTTTAATGGGGTGTTGGTTTCCGACGATTGCAGCGTTGATGGAGAGTCTAGGGCAGACGTAACTCCCGAATCATCCATAACTAGCAGCGGCGGCGGTGGTGCAGCCTTTTACCTGTTACTCCCTTTAATGTTGTTGAGCTTTAGGTTTTCAAAAGCGCCTCGTAAATGAGAGCGCCATTAATTATTACTATGATGCTTTCACTAATGGCT
>MAAB01034895.1_pt1 | contig 10624 bp, 8 predicted proteins | sample 1115991 | NCBI WGS metagenome assembly MAAB01 (sample SAMN04961124, study PRJNA320927) | seawater metagenome | isolation source: sample BD02T18 sea water enriched with oil for 18 days | place: USA:Gulf of Mexico | collected 2013-07-27 | reverse complement strand
GATTACATTCGCTAGACTAACCTTTTAACAGTAGTAATGCATAATTACGTCAATTTACAGCGAGTTACTTCACATGGTGCACACTGCCCAATCTTCTAGATCTATTTGGCTCTTTTTAGCATTATTTATTAGTTATTTTATTGTTGGGCATTTGCTCTCTAATGTGTCTTTTCAGGCACAAATTGTACCAATATGGTTGCCGGCAGGTATTGCTTTAGTGGGCTGTTATATTTGGTGGTTGCGTTTTATTCCCGCAGTATTTATTGCGTCGTTTGCTTTTAATTATTCTGTTCATCCCATTTTTGGTCTTAATGATTTATTTGGCGGCAACGGCTATGAGTTAATTATTATCGCATCGGGCGCCAGCTTGCAGGCTTTGGTAGGCAGTGCTCTATTACGCTATTGGCTAGGCAACCCGCTAAAACTATCGTCTAATAAGAAAATTGTTTATTTCATTCTAGTGGTAGGTATTTTAGTTAATCTGATTTCTTCCAATATTGGTACTCTGGCGTTGAGTACGTTTAACCCTACCTATAGTGAAGAAAACTATTGGACCAATGTCATGTATTGGTGGCTTGGGGATTCATTAGGGGTATTACTGGCAACACCTTTTTTATTAAGCCTTATTAACTTTGATCGTTTAAAAGAGAAGCAAAGAAAATCAAGGCTATTAATTCTTTCTTCTGCAGGAGTCTTATTTTTATCAGTTTTAGTATTGACCGCATTTTTCATCGACTTTTCTAATGCTGCAGCGAAAGTCTCTAGCTCTAGGGAAATTAAAAGTATTGAAAATGGTCTCTATCGTGAATTGAATAACAGCATGGCGCAATTACAAAATCTCGCAGGTTTTATTCAGAATACACACTATCTCGATAGAAATACATTCGCTAATTTCGTTAATGAACTGATGTTGAATCAACCTACGATCAATGCAATGTCTTGGAATCCAGTAATCGATCAAACGGAAAAGATAACAAATGAAATTCAACTTGGAAAAATTTATGACCGAAAAATCACGATACGTGGAGAGCCATTATTCACGACGGATCCTATTGTGTATGTGAAATTAATCACCCCAGAAAAAGAAAATACTAAAGCTATTGGCTTTAATGTGTACTCCAATGAAAAGAGAAAGAAAACCCTAATGGAGGCGGAATTTAGCTTTCAGCCTAAAGCCACGCCCATCATTCAACTGGTTCAATCGCAAAGTAAACAACCCGCGTATCTTATGTTCTTTCCTGTATTTCAAGGTGATAAGAAATTGAGAGGTTATGCAACAGGAATTTTTCTAGTAGAAAATATGCTGGGCCGGGCATTAGGTCTCGAGGGAGGGGAGCGCTTTAACTACGAATTATATGAACAACATAGTAATAACTGGTTTTCTTCAAATAATGATGGTTTAGGTTTACTTAACGATGAAGAGGCGGAGCATCTAAATTTTCAGCTAGCAGGGCAAGTCTGGCACCTGTACTTAAAAAATAATAGAGAGTTTTTAATTCAGCAGCAAAGTGAATCTTATTTGTTGCTGTTCTCTTTAGAGTTCGTAATTGTCACCTTCATTATGATATTGATCTTGATGATGAATAGTCGTCAGATAGAGCTGAATAAGTTAGTGGACGAAAGAACAGCATCATTAGAAATAGCGATGAAAGAAGCAAAAAAAGCTAATTCAGCTAAAAGTCGATTTCTAGCCAATATGAGTCATGAAATACGCACGCCGATGAATGCGGTCATTGGCTTCTCGTCTTTAGCAAGACTCAGTGATGATCAGGGAGTTATTCAAGGCTATCTAGAAAAAATAGAAATTTCTTCAGATTTATTAATAAATATTGTAAATGATATTTTGGATATCTCTAAAGTTGAAGCGGGTAAGTTAATCTTATCTGATGAAACTTTCGATATGCGAAAAAGTTGTAAACGCATTGAAAGTTTGTTTCGTAGTCAGGCGGACAATAAAAAATTAACATGGCAGGTGACTCATAATATTCCAAAGTCTATGTGTTTTTCTGGAGATCAAGTCCGATTTGAACAAGTATTGGTAAACCTTTGCAGCAATGCTTTGAAGTTTACTCAGCATGGCGGAGTATCGGTGAGTATTGATGTAGAAGTACAGAAATATCCTAATTATCATATTCGCGTACGAGTGAAAGACAGTGGCATTGGAATTCGTAAGCAGGATCAAGAAAAATTGTTCAGCGCCTTCACTCAAGCGGATGATAGTACTTCGAAAAAATATGGCGGGACTGGCTTGGGGCTAGCGCTATCAAAAGAGCTGAGCCGTTTGATGCAAGGTGATATTACAATTAATAGTGAAGAGGGTAAAGGCGCTGAGTTTGTATTTGAATGTATAATGAAGACGGCTGATAAAATGGATACAAACTTGCATAATGATGCAGCTGAGACTGGAACTTCTTTCGCTAAAGCTGTGGAAAAAAATAATCAGCCAGCACCGCAGCTAGAAAATCAAAAAGAAAAGCGTGATATAAAAAAATTACGTATTTTAATTGCAGAAGATAATGAAATTAATCAGTTAGTTATAAAAGCCATACTTGAGAAACTCGGTATTAGCGCTGTGATTGTGGATGATGGACTGAAGGCCGTAGAACGTGTTCAACAAGAAGAATTTGATGTTATCTTAATGGATTGTCAAATGCCTGTGCTAGATGGTTACCTAGCTACTGAGAGAATCCGCCAATTGAAAGCTTTTACGGATTTACCGATATTTGCTTTAACCGCGGACGTGACGACTGAAGGGAAGCAAAGAGCTCAAGAAGTAGGCTTCACTGGTCATATATCAAAGCCGCTCATAATCGGAGATCTGGTGGAGAAGTTAGAAAACATTTAATTTTCTAACTTCTCCTCAGGATTTTTGTATTACAGCTTAAGCCGCAATTTTTGTATCTTGTAGGTAACCATTTATGCCTGCCAAAACACTGTTAATCGTCGCTGTTACTATGTCTTGGTGTTGGCAGACTCCAATAAATTTCACTCCACTGTGGCTATCGTTATTAATGGTTATCTGCACAAAGGCCATTGCTTGGGCATTTGTTCCCTTACTTAAAGCGATTTGATCAAACTGCTGTACTTGAAAGTCGATCCCTAAGGCTTTATGCAAGCCATCGCTTAAAGCTGAGATAACCCCTTTACCTTGACCATGGATTGTTTGTGTTTCACCATGAGCGCTGCCATCACAAATACTGGCTTGAATGGATTCTTGTTCTCCTTGCTTATGAACCTCATAACCCAATACTTGATATTGCTGTTCGTTCTGCTGATGAGCTTGCACAAACTGCTGTTGGAAAATACGGTATATCATCGCACTGTCCACTTCACAGCTGTGTTTTACACTGTAGTCTTGTACCGCTTTACTCAATTCAATTTGCATCCAGCGTGGCAAGTTGATGCCATATTCACTTTCCATAATATACGCGACACCGCCTTTACCCGACTGACTATTCACCCGTATTACTGATTGGTAATCACGGCCAATATCCTTTGGATCAATCGGCAAGTAGGCGACATTCCATTCCGTATTCTCTTGCTGCACCGCTAAACATTTCTTAATCGCATCTTGGTGACTACCTGAGAATGCGGTATATACCAATTCACCGTACCAAGGGTGACGTGGATGGGTTTTTATTTTTGTACATTCTTCCACCGTAGAGATAATTTCATCGGCGATCGACAAGTCGATTTGTGGATCAATCCCCTGGCTGTATAAATTCATCGCCATGGTGATCAAGTCCATATTCCCCGTGCGTTCACCATTCCCCATTAAGGTACCTTCGATACGATCTGCACCGGCTAACAATGCCATCTCAGCGGCGGCTACGGCGCAGCCACGATCGTTATGGGTATGAATAGAGATAATGATACTGTCGCGTTTATTTATTCCTTGGCAAAATGCTTCTACCTGATCGGCAAAAACATTTGGCCCCGCGCATTCAACGGTTGCTGGCAAATTGATAATGGCTTTATTATCGACGTTTGGCTGCCATACGTTGATCACGGCATTACAGACTTCGATAGCAAAATCAGTTTCGGTACTCGAAAAACTTTCTGGCGAATATTCGAAGGTCCAGTCGGTCATTGGGTATTTCTTCGCTTCGCTTTTTACTTTTTCTGCACCATTAATGGCGATATCGATAATACCTTGTTTATCTAAGCCAAAAACTTTCTCACGTTGCACTGGTGAGGTGGAGTTATACACATGAACAATAGCCTGTGAGACACCTTCTAAAGACTGATAAGTACGTTCGATCAATTCGTCACGGGCTTGGGTTAATACTTGAATCGTCACATCTTCAGGGATTTGATCATCTTCGATCAACCAGCGGACAAAATCGAAATCAGGTTGTGATGCAGAAGGAAACCCCACTTCAATGTGCTTAAAACCCATCTTCACCATTAAGTGCCACATCTGTTGCTTTTGCATCACTGACATAGGTTCAATCAAGGCCTGATTACCGTCTCTTAGATCAACAGCACACCATTGTGGCGCTTGCGTAATGACCTGGCTCGGCCATTGACGATCTACGATCTTGATCGCCGGCATCTTGTTTTGAAAAGAGGGGTATTTCGTGTGATTGAAGACTTTCATGTGAGCACCTAATTCGTTAACTAACTGATGAGTTAACTATAAATGCAAAGAAGGGGGGAATGATGGCAAAGTTACGGCTATCTTGCAGTGTTTGGGGCGTAATTCTTCAATATTCATTAGTATTTTAGAGAATTATTGCAGGCTGTGTGTTTGCTCTGCAATAATACTCTAACCACTGCCCTTATTTTAGGGTTAGCTGGGGACCTAGTATGAATTCTAATTTAGGAGCCTAGCTAGTCTTTATCTCAATGGTTTCATTTAAGGTTACGGTTTCTGCTTGGCAGCGTTCAATAATTTTCACGATAGCTGATTGAATTACTTCATCAGTACGCGCATCCGTTTTGCTGCTAAACCTTTCTTCCATAGGTTCAGCCCCTTCTTCTGGAATAAATCGAACCGCGACTTCTTCTGCGACATCTTGATTCTGGCCAAAATAGGAAATTGAGATTTCAGGGTAGCCTTTAAATCCTAACTTAACTTTTTTGGAAATTCTTTTTGCCGATTTTTCTAATTTCACAGTCTACTCCGTGTACTTGGTCTATTCATTCTGTATGGCTAGTGTGCCATAAGCTGCTCTCATATGACATTGTCCGCCAAAATCATCTCGGCGGCTTTCGCTGCAATCATAATCGTTGGCGAATTCGTATTGCCGCCAACTAGGGTCGGCATAATCGAAGCATCGACGACTCTTAAGCCCTTGATACCGTGGACCTGTAAGCGATCGTTTACCACTGCATCTTTATCTTCCCCCATTTTACAGGTGCCTACAGGGTGGTATACGTGATTGGCTTTTTCGCGCACGAAGCCTTCAATTTCCTCATCCGTTAGCTTGGCTTTACTTGGGAATATAGATTTTCCGCGGCCATCATCAAAGGCTTGCTGAGAAAAAATATTCAAATTTATCTTTACCGCTTCGACCATGGCAGTTAAATCATCAGGATGACTTAACATGTTTAATTCAATTTTAGGATCTTGTTGAAAATCGTTATTATGCAAGCTCACACGGCCACGACTTTTCGGGCGTAATAAACAGTTATGCAGTGAATAACCGTAGGTTAATAGCGTTGATTTTTTACGTCCATGATCTTCCATGACTAATGGAATAAATTGTAATTGCATATCAGGGTCATTAAGTTCGGGCTTTGATTTGATAAACCCGCCAGCTTCGACAATAGAAGTGGTTAAAAATCCTTTGCGCTGGCTTATATATTGCCAAATGTCTTTCACCATTTTAGCCATGCCCACAGGGCGTAAAGCTACGGTATTGGCTTTTTTGCTTTCGTTTACCGTGATGATATCTATGTGTTCTTGTAGGTTGCCACCGACTCCTGGCAAATTATGATTAACCGAAATCTGATGCTGCTTTAACTCTTCCTTAGGGCCTATACCCGATAACATTAATAGCTGAGGTGAACCAAACGATCCTGCGGATAAGATCACTTCTTTCGCCGCGTTGAGAATTTGTAACTCACCCTGGTGTAAGTATTCCACCCCCTGAGCCTGTTTATCTTCAATCAGTATACGAGCGACTTTCGCTTCGGTAATAATCGTCAGGTTATCGCGCTCACTAATAGGATGTAGAAAAGCTCTGGCCGCACTACAGCGTTCGCCATTGATTTGAGTCACTTGGTAATAACCAATACCTTCTTGCTGAGCGCCGTTAAAATCAACGTTATCTGAATAGCCCGCTTGTCGGCAAGCTTCCAGTAAAGTTTCCCCTAGAGGGTGGTTCGAGCGGCCTTCAGCAACATTAAGTTCGCCATCACTGCCATGATAGTCGTCAGCTCCACGCTCTTGATGCTGGGTTGATTTAAAATAGGGAAGTATGTCTTCATAAGCCCAGCCTTTATTGCCTAAACTTGCCCAATGATTGTAATCACTTGGGGTGCCGCGAGTATAGAGCATGGCATTAACTGCGCTACTGCCACCTAATACTTTGCCGCGCGGACAATAAATAATGCGATCGTTTTGTGTGGGTTCTGGTTCTGAATTAAACATCCAGTTGTATTTTTTACTGTCCATCAAACCAATAACGCCGATGGGGGTAGAAACTAGAGGAGTATTATCATGGGGGCCCGTTTCTAACAAACAGACGCGGTTATTGCTGTCGGCCGATAGGCGGTTGGCGAGCACGCAGCCCGCTGATCCACCGCCGATGATGATGTAATCGAATTTCGCTCTAGTTGTCGGCATGGTATTTCTCTTTTTTATAATATTTAGACTGCAAACAGTCTAAACGGGTTTAAAAAGAAAAACTTGTCTATTTAAGACGAAAAACATGTCTTTTTTGGCCTTAGCTAGCCGTTAAGTCGTTGCCTCTTCAGTCAGCTCTACGTTGCCATAAGTGGCTTCGTATTGCTCAACGCTAATAATTTTGTTGGTATGGTTATCCCAAATAATGAACTTGAAAGCGTGAGGGATTTCAGTCAGAGAAATACGTTTCACACGATCAAATAAATGCTGATATTCTTCATGGCACTTCACTAGATTGTAGTTTGGAATGCGCGCTGAAAGGTGATGAATGTGGTGAAAGGCGATGTCGGCGGTAAACCAATTCAACAATTTCGGTAGTTGTAAAAAGCTAGTGCCATCAAGGGCGGCAGTAAAATAATTCCAATCTTCATCACCGGTCGCGTAAGAGTCTTCGAAATTGTGTTGTACGGTGAACAGTACGATGCCTATGGCACCAGCAAACGATAGCGCGATGACATAAATAGTGAAAAATTCAATGACACCAAAATAGCTGGCCGCTAAAACCCAAGCGCTGAGTAATACAACGTTATTCGCTGCCATGTGGCGATATTCTTGCCAAGTATTCCAATAGTTGGTTTCAAATTCTGCATTGATTTCGCTGGCTGGCTTACTCATATTTGCTAACTTCTGTTTAACGAAGAAGAGTGCAAACTGAATACTGCCTTTCATCCAAGTGAATCTAGGGTTGAAGATGAAGTATAAAAATCCTGCCATTGGCGCTAATAGTAGATTACGGTTTTTGGCGTATGCTTTTCTGCCTTTTTCATTCAGCTCGCCATATTGATCAACGGACAAAACCGCTAATGGACCCCTGTATTTATTCCAGTTGCCATTCGTTGCGTGGTGATAGTCGTGGTGTTTTGACCAAACAAATTGTGGTACACCGCATAGAAGCCCGAAGATAAAGCCGGCAACTTTGTTTTCTCGTGGATTTACGTATAAGCAGTTATGGCCACAATCATGCAGCATGACAAAAACACGAATGATGAAAAAGGTTAATATTACGGTCAGCCCTGCTGATAACCAGTAGGAAATCTTTAAGCTTTCTATCGCCGCATAAAATAAGATGAAATAAGGCAATATGGTAGTTAAGGTTTGGATAAACGCCTTAACATTATTGCGTACGGCATATTCGGCAATGAGGGCGTTTTTTTGAGCTTTTAGCGTACTGGTTGCAATATCGGAAGCACTACTGGCAGAGCTATCGCTGGCCGCTTGATTAGTCGTTGCATTCATTGTTATAGGTATTCGCTCGGCTATAGAAAACAGGCGCTAGTATCGCAGTAATAGCAATCTCTGTAAAATTGTAAGGGCTTTAAGGGGCTTATCCTTGCCAAAAATTTAGATTTGTTCACATAAAGCAACTGCACATTTCACAAAGGCAATTTCACAAGGACCTGATACATGATAGATGTTCAGCTACTTACTCAGGCTGTACTCCCCATCACCTTAGCGTTGATGATGCTAACATTGGGGCTAGCGCTTACCTTGAACGACTTTAGACGTATCTTTAATGAGCCTAAAGCAGTGTTATTAGGGGTAACCCTACAGCTCGTATTGTTGCCTGTGATCGCATGGGGTTTGATCGCTCTTACTGGGTTGTTTATACCGTTATCTTCAGTGGTTGTTATAGGCCTCATCTTATTGGCAGCATGCCCTGGTGGGGCGACATCAAATGTCATTTCCCATCTATCCGGTGGTGATGGTGCATTATCGATCTCTATGACCGCAGTGGTTAGCTTAATGATTCCCTTTATTATCCCCTTTAGTCTCAGCTATCAATTGCAGTGGCTTGGTCAAGAATCGATGGCTGTACAGCTACCTATAATAAAAACTATCTTTCAACTGTTACTAGTGACGATTCTCCCAGTGATTGTTGGCATGTCATTACGCCATATCTGGCCTGCAACCGTCATTAATATAGAACCTTGGGTTCGCAAGAGCAGTGGTATTGTTTTCTTTTGCTTGGTTCTCACCTTATTAATTGTACAGTGGCCTCAATTAAGTGAGATGGGGGTCAATATTGGGGTGTTGTGCTTAGCATTATGTGTGTCGTCTATGTTTTTGGCTTATGGTATAGCGATTATTAATCAGCTTCGGGATAAGGTGCGTAAAACCTTGGCAATAGAAGTCGGCATTCAGAATGCAGGAACCGGCATGTTCATAGCTTCCGTTCTATTAGTCGAGCCAGAACTGGCTTTAGTGCCATTAATGTATGGCCTGGTCATGAACGTCCCCGCCTTTGCTTTGATTGCGGCTCATCAATATAAGCAGCATCTATAACAGATTAGATTAAAGAGCTCGGATTAAAGAGCTCAGGTTAAAGAATTCAAGATTCAGCGTATTGAGCTTCTAGCAGGTTAATCTGGCAAAATAAGGCGTAATTAAACAAAGCAATTCCTGACATCTCTAAAAATTCTTCACAAGTATAAAATACCGTATACATCAGATTATTTCGCCCATGTATTTCCGCATGTTGCCCACCGAGTAATTCAAACCCTATCGCTCCAATGACAAAAATACTGCCTGATAGGATAAATAGCCACCGGGTTCTAGGGACAAGATTTAGTAGAAATTTTGAATAAATAGCTACGAAAACCAATAAGGCGATACCGTAAGGGATAACCCAGGCATAAAAAAGCAGGCCTGAAGTGTCCAGTGTTTCTCTTACCGGAACAATCAAGTTTTCGTGGAGTACCGTGGCTTCATCGATAGCGAGAAAAACAAAAATACACCCTAACCCAAACCAAGAGATATAGGCCGCTTGATGCTTTTTGTGTAATAGCGCAATCTTAAACAAAAGTAAGCTCGCTAGTATTATCGCGGCTGCAGAATAGAGAGTAGGAACATTCATCTCTCGATCAAAACTAAATAAAGGGACTAAACCGAATATATAATCACGCTGAAAGAAATAAGTTGAAACAATGCCTGTAATATTTGCCAGTAATAAGAAGGCAATTAAAAGTGAATTTTTTGCTATAAAACTTTCGGGTGAAATCTTAATATTCATGTAACCCCTACTTAATACACATTTAATGTATTTCGGCTTCTAGATGATCAGAATGAGACTGAACTAGGAATCTAGTCAGGAAATCTCTTACCTAATTGACTATAGACTATTTGGCTATACTCAACTAGGTAAGGGCAGTTATGGCATCTTTATGATTAACCAGTTCCCCACATTCTAAGAGGGGAACCTAATAGAACTATTCGTAATTACTCAATTCCAACCCAGGCAATTTGATTTGATATCTGAGGAAGATTATCAGTATTGATCGAAATGATAATTTCTGAACCTGATGCTTTTGCGGCAAGAATAATAGATAAAAAGCCATCAAAAGCAGGGTGGTCTAAAGCTGCGTGAGCATGCTTTTTCCCACCACAACTTTGATCTAATTCTATTACCAGTTTATTCGAGAAAAAATGATTATCATCGCGAGTACCTTCGACTCTTACCTCTTGTACATTTATCTCGGTACAGGTTATTGTCGCAGAGTGTACTTGGCTCGACATTACTAGAGTCAAAGCTATAAGTAGTTTTTTCATTATTATTCCTTATTAAGTATGCAATTATACGTTTGCTGCATCCATTGCTAATTTTTTGCTTTTAAGTTCTATTATATTTTTAAATGCCGAAGCATCATGAACCTCATTTAGAAGTTCATTGCTGGGTAAACACTCATCTTCGACAAAATGGATAATACTGGGTTCTGGGTCACAAAACAAAATATCGAGTGAAAAACGGTCATTACCGTATAGACCTCGGTGAAT
>MAAB01007888.1_pt1 | contig 10637 bp, 9 predicted proteins | sample 1115991 | NCBI WGS metagenome assembly MAAB01 (sample SAMN04961124, study PRJNA320927) | seawater metagenome | isolation source: sample BD02T18 sea water enriched with oil for 18 days | place: USA:Gulf of Mexico | collected 2013-07-27 | reverse complement strand
CGTGATGATGTTATGGTGTTTAATGATTTACGAATCATTCACGATGAGGAGGTCGCACAAATTGATCATTTGATTGTGACAAGATTAGGGTTTTGTTTGATTGAATCAAAAAGCATCAAAGCTGAAGTGAACATCAACAAGCAGGGTGAATGGTCGCGCAAATATAACGGTAAAGTTACTGGGTTTAAATCGCCCATTCAGCAGGTTGGATTGCAGCAGAAATTGTTACTAGCCCTATTAACTGAAAATATAGGGCAGATTTTGGATAAGATGCTTGGGCTGGTTCGTCAAGGGGTTAGGGGGCGTAGGTGGGAATCTATTTGTGCGGTATCCAGTGATGCGGTAATAAATAGGAAGTATCTACCAGAAACGCTGAATGAGCGGGTGGTGAAGTCTGAGTTTGTTGCCGATTGGGTTGAAAAGAATATGACCTACGGTGAAGGTTTTTCGGCGAAAATGAAAAAACTCGCCAGCACTGAGCCACTGTTTAGTGATATCGAATTAAAGAGTATCTGTGATTTTTTGCTTGAGCGGCATGAACCGTTAGTGGCTGCACAACCTGCGTCGCCTTCAAAGAAAAGTACCGAAGTGGCCACTGTCGTTTCTGAGCCGTCGGTAACTTATGTTGCGGTGGATCCTGTTGAAGTTAAACTTGAGCCGAAGGTTGAAGTTGAAGTTGAAGTTGAGGATAAACAACAGGACAAACAGGACAAACAAAGTGAGTCGTCGATGTGTTGTAAAGGCTGTCAGCAATCGGACAAGCTGACGGCGATGTATGGTAAGTATGGTTATTACACGGCCTGCGAATGTGGTACCAACACCAGTATGAAGACCCCATGCACTCAGTGTAAGAAGCAGATGAAGGTATCCAAAGCGAAGACGGAATATACGGCAAATTGTGCATGTGGGCACTCCGTATTGATTTATTCTGCTGCTTGATAGCTTCAACTGAAAAGTTACTCATCCCTCACTGGATCGCCCGCTTATTTGGCGGTAGCAGCGCGCTCTTCACGCTTTCTGCCAACGGCATCACTGTTTGCAAGGACAATGGTGAGACCTTTACCGTACTTGCCGAATCCTTTTTACAGGATGTACGGTTAAGTAAGGGGTTGTTTCTTTGTAAGCTGACGTTAAAAACCGATCAAGGCGATAAGGTTTTTAACGGTTTACGAAAAGATGATGCTAACGCACTGTTTGTGTGGCTGCGTGATTACTGGTATCAACAGCTCGCGCCGGTTATCTCAGAGCAGGCCCAGGCCATCAAAAAAATACTGACAACGGGATATTTGCGATCGTCACGTTGGGCTAATGTTCAGAACCTGGCGCAACAGGCACTTGAACGCTTTGGCAATGTTCCGCGTAAGGCCTGTGTGGGTCGAGTACACCATCAGGATTTTGTTTTGGTACATCAGGTTGCTAATTGGCAGGCGCAGGATGTTGAGGCATTTCGAGAACGTTACGTGGCGCGGATGAAAGTAAAGCATCAACAGTACTTTGATACCGTGGAATCCAACCCGTTAACCGCAAGTCAGCAAGCCGCCTGTATTATTGATGAAGATAATAATTTGGTGCTTGCTGGTGCCGGTACCGGTAAAACCAGCACCATGATTGGTCGCGCTGGTTTTTTGATTAGAGAGGGCTTGGCGAAACCGCAACATATCTTAATGTTGGCATTTGCCAAAAAAGCCGCAGAAGAGATGCAGGAGCGTCTCGATGAAAAAATTCCAGAAAAAGGGTTCAAGGTAAGTACCTTCCACAGCATCGGTAAAACCATCATTGCCAGTGTAGAAGGCGCACAACCGGCTATCTCTGTGTTTGCTGAAGATCAAAAGCGTTTAGATTGGCAGGTAAACCAATGGTTTGAGGAGAATTTAACGCAAGATGCCTATAAAAAGACGGTATTAGCGTATTTTAAACACCATTTATATCCGGCGACAAACCCCTTTGATTTTGACAGTGAAGGGGAATATTTTGATTTTATTCGCGCCAACGATATCCGCACGTTAAAAGGCGAGTGGGTTAAGGGTGTGGGTGAATGTTATGTGGCGAATTTCCTCTTCAAAATGGATGTTGAGTATTGCTATGAGGCAAGTTACGAACATGCCACACGTTCGATGGATTATCGTCAGTATAAACCGGATTTTTATTTGCCTGAGTATGGTATTTACATCGAACATGTAGGGGTTGATCGGCAGGGGAATACTGCACCTTATATCAACCAAGCAACCTATATTGAGGGCATGAATTGGAAGCGTGCCTTGCACAAGATGCATGGCACAATACTGGTAGAAACCTATCATTACGACCTGATGGAAGGCCAACTACTTAATGGTTTAGAGCAACGTTTGGCGAGGGTTGGGGTTAACTTTAATCCACTTCCCGATGAGGCGGTGCTGGCGACACTCAGGGAGTTTGGTGCAGTGAGTGTATTTGCTGCGTTACTCGCCCAATTGCTTAATCGTTACAAGGCCAACTGGTTAAGTCCCGATGCCTTGCAAGAAAAAATTAAGGGCTTGGGTAACAATGCGCAGATGCGAGCGGCGCTGGATATTCTTACGCCTATCTTTGATGCTTATCAGCAATTGCTGAAAGATAATCAAGAAATTGATTTTGATGACATGATCGGAAAAGCGCTGGACTATGTGCAAGCCGGGCGGTTTTGTTCCCCTTGGCGTTATATTTTAGTGGATGAGTTTCAAGACATCTCTGATCCAAGGGCCAGATTGGTGAGTGCCCTAAAAGCATCCGCTCCCGACGCGTCGTTATTTTGTGTGGGTGACGACTGGCAAGCCATTTACCGTTTCACCGGTAGCGACATTCAGTTTACTACTGACTTTTCATCGGTATTTGGTGCAACTAAGGTGACCGCATTAGATAAAACCTTTCGGTTTAATAATAGTATTTGTGATGTTGCCTCCCGCTTTGTGCTGCAAAACCCCAGTCAAGTCAGTAAAAAACTAACAACAAATACAAAAGTGACTAAACCGGCGGTTTCTTTGCTACGGGTGGAGAATAAGAGAAAAGGGCAATCTTCCGATGAAGATCGTTTGGTTTTGGTCCTGCAACGGATTTCATACATAGCAAAAGCGAATAGCACTGTTTATTTGATCGCGCGGTTTGGCTTTGTATTGCCGGACAGAGCGGAACTCAGTGAGTTACGATCCCGATATCCGAATCTAACAATCGACACGCAAACGATGCATGCCTCGAAGGGTAAAGAGGCAGACTACGTTGTGGTGCTTGGTTTAGAGAAAGGGATGTTTGGTTTTCCTTCGAGAAAAGCTACACACCCGTTATTAGATGCATTATTGCCCACCGCTGAGGCATTTGCCTATTCAGAAGAGCGGCGGTTGTTTTACGTGGCGTTAACGCGGGCTAAAAAACGGGTGTACTTGATCAGTGATATGAATGATGCATCCGAGTTTGTGGATGAGCTGATGAAGGATAAATATCCTATTGAGTTGAATGAATTTGACATTACCTTTATGCAACGGTTCGCGGAACTGATCCGCTGTATCAAATGTGAGACTGGTGCCATGATGTCGAGAAGCGGTCGTAATGGAGATTTTTATGGCTGTAGTAATTTCCCATTGTGTAATTATGCAGAAAATGGATGCACCTCCTGTGGCAGCGCTTTTCAGCATGTGGGCCGATTTAAAGTCTGCACTAACCCTGACTGTGACTCTTGGGTGCCAACGTGCCGCAAATGTGGTGCAGAGATGGTGAAAAGGTCTGGTCGTAATGGGGAGTTCTGGGGGTGTCGTAATTATCGTCGGGGTCAGGAGGTTTCCTGTTCGGAGACCGAGAATACAATTGAGTATGCGGTATCAGAAGAATTGGTTAGTGCCAATAGTCAGTTGACGTTGATATAGCTCTATAGGCTGACAGGTTGTAACCCGCGCAGTTAAACCCTGTGATAGTAATTATAATGCTGACGGTTGCTGTACAGCATGCGCAGAAGATAACGTCACTCCTGGTCAGCTAGCATTGCGAGCGTTTAGTGAAACAGAACTGCGGATAGGTAATTGGTGGTGCTAATTGTCTCTTGCCGACCCAGAAGAGACATTGTAGATTCAACGATAGTTGGTAACTATAATTACCAACTATCGGATTTATTATTAATTTGACGTACCCGGGATTACACAAGGACAATATAATGACCACATCACACATTTTAGGCACCTCAATACTGACAACGTTGATGATGATGTTCAGCGTGGCCATCAGCGCTGCGCAGATGCCAGATTCAGCTGTATCCCCGAAGGAAGCGATTGGTCACATGCACAATGAGCTACATGATGATCAGGCACCTTTCAAAGCAAAAGAGACGCAGGCGCTAAAAGAACTCAATGAGATGACTATTCTCGAGGGTGTCAGTATTAAAGACGTGAATGCAAAAATTGATGAATTGATGGCTGCAAAAAATCAGATTATGCGCCTTCGCTATGAGCACCTGATTGAGATGCGGGCAATCCTTACTGTCGAACAAAAAGTAGGTTACGACAAAGCAGTGTTGAATCGTTCTGAGGTGAAATGACCTGTATTTGAATCCACAGCACATTTCAGCCCCGTACAGGAATGCATCGCGCTGCTGTGCAATGTTTCGAGCGCCATTTACAAAGCTAAGATGGAGACTGCAAGATGAGACGGTTTATTCTGATATTGTCATTGGTAATGGCTGGATGCGTGAATGCTGAGCCACCTTATAAGTACATGAGTGCAACAGATGCACAAAGCTACACAGGTGAAGTGATTATAGAATTACCTGGAAAGTATCGTTATGTCGGAGGCATTAAAAACGGTAAGCGTCATGGCCATGGTGTTTTGATCACCCACAAGGGTACTGTGATGTACGGTGAGTGGGTTGATGGTGAGCAAAGTGGTAACGGTGCCGTCTATACAGCCGCACCATTCGACTCTATAAAGGCGGGTCATTATGAAAACAGTACTCTTACAGGCGATGCCGTTATGATTATTGATGGTGAAGCAATTGAAGGTCCGCTTGGCAAGTTTGGTATTCCTCACGGCAAGAATGCTTGCACTAAAGATGGCGTAAAGAAAGCGTGTGAATTTAATCATGGTGAGAAGGTGGAGTAAGACTTAGAGTCTGTAGAAAAGCATCTTGCTTCAATGAAATGCCTTAATGATCACTATTTAACGCTGGCAGAGAAACAAACGGCTAAAGATGCTGTTGAAGCAGTTAAATGACGGTAACATTAATTTTGCACGATAACATTGCTACTGTTAGCGTGCGTTTTCAATGTTAAGTAGATGATATTTATGGGTTCATTGCAGGTAAATAATACTTTTGGTCGACTGAATGGTTATGTGAATGAGGTGTTTGCAGAGCTAAGCTTGGGTGGAGAATGGTCAGCATCTGCTGATTTACCTATGTTCTTGCAGTCGCGCTATACCTACGCAGAATCACGGTGACGTGGTCAACCCAAATTCATATGAGTAGGGGGGCGGCATGCATACCCACTTATGCTCAGCTGGGCATAAGAAGGAATCTGGGTGGAATCTATTCATCCCCAAAAAATCCCTTTCTGCATTAAGTCATGATTATTGGTGTTATCTTGATTTTTGGTTGCGAACTATACTTCAGTCTAATTACTTCACCCTAATAATGATTAATATGCTCTCAAATATACTTTTTGTGGCTTTTTAGGTATGCTCTACGTAATAAAACTCATCAAAATCATGAATTTCTGTTGCTGGAGTATAGTTTTGGTTACTGCAAAACAACAAATAGGCAAAATCGTACGCGAAACTGGTGAGGTGTTTACCGTCACAGCGGCGGCGCAATGTCTAGGCATAAGTAGTGATAAAATGGCTAAAACGCTAGCACGGTGGGCAAAACAAGGATGGTTAACCCGTATAAAACGTGGTCTTTATGTCGTAATTCCGATTGATGCATCCTCCGCTGACAGAGTACTAGAGGATATCTGGGTACTGATTCCTGAACTTTATGATTCCTGCTACGTCGGAGGGTGGACGGCAGCAGAGTATTGGGATCTTACAGAGCAAATTTTCCATGATGTTTGTGTTTTGACTGAATCTGCACAAACGAAGAAACGACTGAAAGTGCAAAACACAACATTTGTCTCGACTAAGGTTAGACCGCAAATGGTCTTTGGCACAAAAACTATTTGGAAACACAGTAAAAAACTCCAGATCTCTGACCCCCATAAAACCATTATCGATATGCTATATGATCCAAATTTGGGTGGTGGAATTCAGCATGTCGTGGCCTGTTTTAAAGAATATGAGCGTAGCGAGCATTGCGACTTTAATAAGCTCGGTGACTATGCCGAACGTTGCAATAATGGGGCAATCTTCAAGCGCTTAGGTTTTTTGGCTGAGCGTTATCTAGGGGATGACCACACCCTGACGCTTTTATGCCGTAACAACCTCAGCCAAGGTAACTCATACTTGGATCCTGCTTTAAAAAAGGGACCACTTATCACCCGTTGGCGTTTATTTATACCTGAGAGCTTTAGGATGAGTCATGATTCCTAAAAATGAGATTTTAGAATTTGCTACAAGTAGCAATCTACGCCCCCATGTTGTTGAGAAAGATTATGTTTTGGGATGGATTTTGGCAGGAATCTATCAGCATGATATTGGCAAAACCTGGGTGTTTAAAGGCGGAACATGCTTAAAGAAATGCTACTTTGAAACCTATCGTTTTTCAGAAGATTTAGATTTTACGCTAACGGACCCTGCACACCTTGACAGTGACTTCCTGCTCAATGCATTTAGTGAAATCAGTGCTTGGATTTATGAGCAGGCAGGTATTGAGGTACCTGTCGATAAATTAATTTTTGACGTCTATGAAAATCCGCGAGGCACAATATCTTGCCAAGGACGAGTTTTTTATAGAGGTCCCGTGTCTCCAGATTCATACAAGCGATGGCCACGTATAAAACTTGATTTAACAGTAGATGAAGTATTAGTCGAGCCTGCTGTCACCAATACGGTTATGCATGATTACTCCGATGTTCCGGATACAGGTATGTGTATTCAATCGTATAGCTATGAAGAAGTTTTCGCTGAAAAAACGCGTGCCCTTGCTGAAAGAACCAGGCCAAGAGATTTGTACGATGTAATCAATTTTTACCGGCGACCCGAGTCAGAGCCCTTGGCTGAGAGTGTGAAACAAATACTGGATGCCAAGTGTCGATTTAAGTCCATTGATATGCCTAGCTACGACGAACTGTTAAAGCATAAAGATGAATGTGAAGCGGGTTGGACACAGCAACTAAGTCATCAAATGCAAACATTGCCGCCGTTTGACTCATATTGGAAGGAGTTGCCCAACTTTTTCGAATGGTTGTATGCGCCCATTGATATCGTAAGTGAGCCATTGATAGCGATGCCTGCACAGCATGGTGCTGCGGCTTCTAGCGGGCCTATTGATTTTCGATCTTACAGTTTAGCGAATACTTCTGCAAATGGCTCAGCCGATTTCCCCATGAGTTTGATGGAGCGCATACGCTTTGCCGCAGCAAACCACCTCTGTGTTAATTTGAGCTATCAAAAAGCGGACGGGCAGATAAATACGTATTTGATCGAGCCCTATTCGCTGAATGAAACGTCGGCGGGTCACCTTCTACTTCATGCTTTGAAGCATGATACCCAAGAAATACGAGCATTTCGTACCGACCGTATGATTGATGCCGTATCGTCAGATATTTCCTTTACGCCAAGTTATCGGGTAGATCTCATACCAGGCGGGCCCCGCAGTATTACGAGGCGATTAGCGTCATCTGGTTTTGAGCAGCCCCGACATAACTCATTAGGAATACCAAAGCGGACGGTGTCCAAACCTGTTCGGTCAGCCACGCCTTCCTCTGGGCCACGATATGTTTATCAATGCCCGCTCTGCCAAAAGAAATTTACTCGTAAAACAATGAATGGGCAGTTAAACGCACATAAATCTAAAGACGGTTGGCCATGCTCTGGGCGAATAGGTATGCATGTTGATACAAAATATTGAACAGTTGTTGCTGGACCCAAAGAAGAATCAGGGATTTATAAAGCTGGTGTTTGATCGATTGGAAGGAAAGCACTGATTTTGGTACGCGGTGCGTACCAAAATCTCTGTAAATACTTTGCCGTAGGCTGAAAAAATTACTAAAGGAATAAATTATAAAAACGCTCGCACTAACACTGGCGGTCATCATAGTCTGCATTTCATTGTGTTTCTTAGTCTTGTATCTGGGGTTTAGCTCAAACATCCGTCCTTCGTTTACGGTGCCCAAATCCACTCTATTGAAGCCTGAATTCACCTCCGATGAATTTAAGTACAAGGCTGGAAGTAGTTTTGTCGTGACTTATGAGAAGAATATTTTTCTACTAACCGCCCATCACTTATTTGGTCCTGCTGCAGGTCTAAATAAGCGGTATTCTAGAAAAGAACTGGCCTCGCTTGCTCCTTCTGTCAGGGCTTTTCTCTTTGACAGTGGAGAGTTGCATACAGTGTCGAACCAATTTGTTCCCGCGAATGATGGCGCTGAATACAAAAGGGGCGATGCTACGCAGGATTTGGCTATATTCAAAATTGATAATACGCAGTTGGATTCGCTCACTCTTGCCAAAACAGCGCCTTCAAAAGGTGATGTTGTCTACTTATATGCTCGACTTAAAAATGACTCTGTAGGTGACACGCTATTGCACAGTGCAACCGTTACAGAATCGAGCGGGCAAATTCTTGAATACCGGTATCACAACCGATTCCTAAACCCCAGGGCCACAAGCGGAGCTCCCGTTTTAAATCAATCTGGCGAAGTTGTGGGGTTAAATGTTGCCGCGGCGGGAGTCCCTATATTTAACTGGAAGGGCAGGGCCAACCCAGTGTCGTCGATTAGACATTTGTTGGATGTCAGTCTTTAGGGTCTCAAGCAATGACCCAAGTTGGCTGTATAACCATGAGTGTAAAATAAGTTGTCCGTCGTTCTTCAGGTGCGTTCTACTTTCGCCTAAGTATTCCCCAAGACCTTCGTGAGTTCTATAAAGGAAAGCGTGAGCATTATTATTCACTTAAGACTCGGATTGAGAGCGAGACTGTACAGTGCTATCAGTGCCATTAATGCTACAAGAACCCTATAGGGATTGTGCAGCTGTGATAGTTCTGGTTTGTGCTTAGTCGGGTGTTCAAAGTGATAGGGTGCTTGTAAGTAACGACCTCTTCGTTGTAATAACCTTTCAGCCACACCTGCACGTAAAAGTGTGCAAGAATCCCACACTAGCCATCACCATAATTAACGAATAGACTGCCTGCTTACAAACCAATAAAAGGAATTTAGTTATGGCAGAGTGCCTAGATTACAGTGTTTATGTGAAACAGCGAATGGACGCCCTTGGGTTAAGTTTACCAAGCACATGGTTTGACGGATACGATCAGATGATGTCCAGACTGACACAGCTTACTGCTATCTCCACTTTGAACCCCACTGCCAGTGTTTTAGCGGTTAGAGGTGTATTACCTATTCTTGGTGTTGCCATACTACACAGGCACCCTTGCAAGCTCTCTGTTTATGGCTGGAGTAGAAGGCCAATATTGTAGAAACATGAATCAACTTAACTCTCACAAGTTGATTAGTTGGATGAGATCTAATGGGATATATGATGTTGAAGGTGTTGAAGCAGCGTTGATGCGTCACCCGCGACTTAGGCTAGCCTATGTTTGATACCTTCATAGACTTCTGGTTGCATCTTACAGAATATTGGGCAGCTTATGCTGTAGGTATAGCCTTAGCTGTTTGGTGCTTTGGTAGGTTAGCTGATTACTATCTCATTAAGACGGGAAAGGTGCTTGATAAAGAAACCTACTCCTTGGATGAGATAGTCATAATAAAACACCAGGTTTTTTTGTATAACTGGAGTGCTTACCGAAGGCTAGATAGGGTTAAGGGCTTAACTGAGGAAGGGAAAGGTTGGTATTCGAACTATCAGAAGAAGCAGAGAATCTACAGTGAGCTGTAGAGCAAACCAATAAACGCTATGCAGTCTTAACGCGCGAGTGGTACACCTAGTTGGTCAAGTGATACCGTAATTGCGAAACAGGCTGTTTCGCAATTGGCTAAAGCCGAAGACAATAGTGGAACCGCTTGTCCCACAATTGGGCAACAGCCTGTTGCCCAATTGGTTCAAATCCCTTGGGGGCATAACCTTAATATTATCGCCAAGTGCCAAAGCCAGCTAGAGGCGCTGTATTATGTAGAAAACACCCTACAACACGGCTGGATCCGAAACGACTTAGTGCATCAAATCGAAATGAAAGTAAAATGCTGCTGCTCACTTCTTCCGTTGGGCTGAAAAGAATTTGGGCGGCCCGTTAAAAGTATCTATGGGAAATTGGGCTGCAAGATGAGACTGTTTATTCTGATGTTGTCACTGGTGATGGTTGGGTGTGTTAATGCTGAAGCGCCCTATAAATTCATGAGTGAAAAGAACGCTGTTGGCTATACGGGTGAAGTCATCATGCAGAGTGTTAAGTCATGGCGTTATGTTGGCTCGATTAAAAATGGTAAGCCCCATGGTCATGGTGTGAAAATACTTGAAAGTGGCATGGTGATTTATGGTGAATGGGTCGAGGGTGAGTTGAATGGTAATGGTGCTATGTATACGCCAGC
>MAAB01039173.1_pt1 | contig 10640 bp, 7 predicted proteins | sample 1115991 | NCBI WGS metagenome assembly MAAB01 (sample SAMN04961124, study PRJNA320927) | seawater metagenome | isolation source: sample BD02T18 sea water enriched with oil for 18 days | place: USA:Gulf of Mexico | collected 2013-07-27 | reverse complement strand
ATGCGGCTTATACTCTTCAAGGCCATGAATTTATTCAAGAGTTTTTAAACGAATTTAAATTGGCCAACAGTGAAGACAAGCAGCTTAGTGAAATCCAACAAGATTTTGATAAATATTATCAACGTCAATATATCCAAGCATGGATGTCATTTGCTCAGCGTTTTGACGAAGGAAAAATACAGCAACGCGACCGCAAAGAGTGGCAGCAATTACTAGAACGCATGGCCACTGCTGACAACCCATACTTTTCTTTATTGGGTGATATGAATACACAACTCAGTCCGTTCTCTGATGCTGAATTCAACTCTAAACAACAGCTAGCATTCTTTAAAGATGTACAATCATATTCTGTATCCGATGGCCGTAAAGGCAAAGGGAATGGCAAGCTGTTGAAAAAAGCTTTGGGCAAATTTGGCAAAGTTGGCAAGCTCGCAAAAAAAGCGTTAAAAGTTCATAAAAAAGCCACGAAGGGTAGAAAAGGTGAAGACATTAGCTCGGCACTAGACGATGCAGTAGTAGCCGTAGACGCTTACAAACAAGCCTTGGCCGAAATTGCCTTTAAAGCAGATTCGCGAACCCAATCTTTAAGTTCATTGACCACCCTATTTCAAACACCAGATACACCAGAATCAGGTAATGGTTCGGTAGCAGAAGCATGGGCCTCAGTTAAACAATTACAAGCACTCATCGGTAAGCCAGTTTCAACCTCTAAAGTCTTTTGGCACCTATTTGTAGGTCCCATGCATGCCATCTATGACTACATGGAAAACGAAAGCAGCTGTGAGTTACAAGATCGCTGGCAAAATGATGTTTTAGCTGCCATGGACGGTGTTGCTGGAAATCAGATGGGTAATTTAGTAGTTGGTGAAGGTGGTGTACTTTGGAATTACCTTGATACTGAACTTGCTCCTTTTGTGCAAAAAAAGTACAAACGCGGAATTGTACGCGCTAATGTAGCGCAACGCAGCCTAGGGTTAACCGAAGAACTGCTAGAAGTACTTAATCAAGCTGAGAACGGTAAGTTTATTGTGGGTAACACGTTTGATATTGCCATTAACGCACTGCCATCAGGAACCAACCCTGGAGCACGTATTCAGCCATATGCAACCTTTGTGGACCTTTACTGTAGCGATGGCACCCAAACTCTTGCCAATTATAACTATCCTACTCAACATAAGTTCAAATGGGCTCTAGAAACCTGTGGAGATACCACGCTGAGAATTGAAATTGGTCAGTTAACTCTACTTAAAAACTATGTGGGTGTTAAAGGCTTTAGCAAGTTCTTGAAAGAGTTTCAGGATGGTCGCCACATATTCACGTCAGCAGATTTTCCAAATCAGCAAGCTCAACTTGAAAATTCAGCTGTTAACTTCATAGATGTTAACTTTGAAATAAGAGGACAGCGCCCTGTCATCCAAATGCTGGACAGTGTTCCATTACAGTTGCCCGAGATGGCTGCACATTGCTGGTAGGAATTTATGAGTATTAATACGGTTAACGAGCGCATTAAATTAACGTTTCAGGATCACGAGAGTAATGATGTTGAGCTTCCATTTAAAATGCTGGCGCTTTGTGATTTAACTCAAGATAAGCGCAGTGAAGAAATAAACCCTGACTCGCTTATAAAGGTAGATACTGATGTAAGCAGCCTCTTGGCTGCCCTTAATGTCACTATATCTATGAAATTACAGAACCATTTAAATCCAGACTCTAATGGTACTATTGATATTGATTACGAACTAAATTGCTTAGAAGACTTTGAACCCGAAAGCGTATTATCTGGTGTTATGATTCTAAGTAATGCTTATCAGTTACATAATCAGTTAAGTGATACCACGATTAAACCAATGAAATTGATTGGGTCATTGTCGGATTTTGGCTTTACAGTAAATGAATCTCTTGAATTCAATGAGCGTTTAGTTATTCAAGCTGAATTACAGCAACGAATGAATGAACAGTTAGATTTAATTATTCAAAGTGACAAGTTTAGAGACCTAGAATCAAAGTGGCGGTCACTTACCTACTTACACGAACATATAAATTACAAAGAAAACATTGAACTTATAATTCTAAACTGCTCAAAACAAGCAATATTGGAAGATTTTGAAGACGCACCCGATGTGACTCAATCCAGTTTATATCATTTAATATACAGTGCTGAATTTGGTCAATTTGGTGGTCGGCCTTATAGCTTAATGATTGGTGATTTTGAGATAAATCAAAGCTCTATGGACATCGCGTTATTACAAAATATGGCAAAGTTATCTGCTATAAGCCACTGCCCACTGTTAACAGCTGCTAGTGCCAAGTTATTTGGCATAGATAGTTATGCTGAATTCTCAAGAATTAGAGACATTAGCTCACACTTTGACCAGCCTCTTTATGCTAAGTGGAACTCATTCAGACAAAGCGAGGATAGCCGCTATGTTTGTTTGGCCTTACCTAAATTTCTGTTACGCCCAAGTCACAATGGTAACGAACAGGGCTTTAATTATGTTGAGACAACAAGCAAAAAGAATACTGGGTTATGGGGGAATGCAGCATTTGCTTTAGCTACACGCTTTGCAAATAGCTATGCACATTACCGTTGGTATATAAATTCAATGGGAAGCGAGTTTGGTCTTCTTGATGAATTAAGCATTAAAACTGGGCAAGGCAGTATGCGTACACAAATACCATGTGAAGTTATGGTCTCTGATCGCAGTGCTAATGAACTCAGCAAGAATGGTTTTGCTCCAATAACAATACATAAAGCAAGCAAGCAAGCCGTTTTTATGTCAGTTCCATCATGCAAAGATATCATTAACTTCAATGAAACTAGCGATGGACAGCAAAATGAGCTAAACCAACGGCTAGAGTCACAGCTACCTTACATGTTAATTAGCTGTAGGTTTTCACAATACCTTAAAGTTATGCAACGCGAGAACATTGGTTCGTGGCAAACCCGCAGTCAGATTGACCAATCGTTAAATAAATGGTTAAAACAGTTTGTATCTGACATGGATAACCCGGCTCCTGCTGTTAGAGCACGTCGTCCACTTAGAGAGGCTCGTATCAATGTAAGAGAGATGGACGGTAAATCTGGTTGGTTCTTATCAACTATATCTATTACGCCTCACTTTAAATACATGGGTCAATCTTTTACATTAACCGAACGTGGCCGTTTGGAAAAAGCATAAATAAAGGGAGATTATTATGGCAATACCTGGATACATGAGTATTAATGCAGAAAATCAAGGCGCTATTGAAGGTGACTGCGATTTAGACGGACGCGAAGGTTTTATTGTTGTTCATGCAATGGATCATAGTGTGAAATTACCAACCGATCAGCGTGGTTTACCTAATGGACGCAGGATTCACTTACCTATTACCATCCTGAAAGAAGTTGATAGAACCAGCCCTATGTTGTATCAGTCCCTATGTGACGGTGAACTGTTAACGGCTGTAAGCATTAATTGGTATCGTACCGATGGCGCAGGAATGGAAGAACTGTATTTTAAGCAGACACTTACAAATGCGCAAATTACGGCTATAGACTTTGATGTTGAATCGGACTCTGACCTAGCTAATTCACGTATAGGGCATATGGAAAAAGTTTCTTTAATTTATGACTCTATCACTTGGTGCCACGACATTGACGGCATTGAATATGAAGATAGTTTTGGGGCTACTCCTTAATGAGCCAAGTTCGTTTATTAAAAAGACTTACAAGTTGGCAACAGGGTAAGATTGCGAAAAGTGACTCATCAAGTATTCAAGACTCAATTCTATTAGACATAGAATCCTTATTGAATAGCCAGCAGGGAAATATATTAATTGATGAAAAAATGGGCCTTAATGATTTACAGGGCCATTTTAATTCTCATGGTACTCCCGATCTTGAAGAGCTTACAATTCACATAAGTACGCAAATAACACAGTATGAGCCGCGACTAAAAGATATCAGTGTAAGTTTAGATGAAGAGCATAAAAGCTTGTCTTCATTTAGTTGGCGCTTAGTCAGTATGACCCATGACGAATTAGACGTATTCGCTTCAATTATTATAAATGCAGACGGACGTGTTAGCATTAAATCGGCAGTTTAAATATGAAAACAGAAAGCTATCAAACGGAATTGCAAGCCTTAAAGGAAAATGCCAGGGAGTTTGCAAAAAAGTATCCAGCCCTTGCACCACACTTAGCTGGCAGTAGTAACGACCCGGATGTAGAACGAATTTTACAAGGCACCGCTTATCTAAGTGCTGGCATTCAAGACCGTTTGGACACCGACTTTCCTGAATTTGCTCAATCCATATTACGTTTGGTGGCACCTGATTACCTAAAAGAAATCCCAGCCACAACCATTATTGAATTTAAACCAAGAAACATACTAAACAACGCTGTTACCATAAAAAGACAGTCCAAAGTTGACTCTCAGAAGGTTCAAGGTGTGAGCTGTCGATTTCAAACATCAAGTGACGTTATTGTTCACCCACTGACGATTAATGCCTGTGAATTAACACAAACGGGTAACAAATCTGAACTAGATATCATTATCAACAATACAAGTTTATCCAATACAGAAGTCTTTCTTGATCAACTCCCACTTCATATCGCCGGTGATTATGTTAACGCAAGTCAGTTATATTATTTATTAACCAACAAACTTGAATCAGTATCTATTGTACATGGCAACAATATTACGCCTTTACTTGGCGCTAAATTAGAACCCATGGGCTGGAAAGATGACTATAACTTACTAGAAAGTAGCAAAACTAGTTTAAATGGTTATAGACGGCTACAGGAATACTTCGTTAACAAATACAAATTTCTATTTGTAAATCTAAGTGGTTTCAATAATAAAATAGCGTTACCTAAAGCATTTAAATTGCGCTTTAAACTCTCAGAAAATAGCGAAAACACCCAAGTAAACATTAACAGCTTTAAATTATTTTGTACTCCGGCCATTAATTTATTTGATACCACCGCTGAACCTATTGCGCTTGACCATAAAAATAGTGATTTAACTCTTAAACCTATTCGCAACGTTAATAGCCAAAATACAATATATTCGGTCTTAGATGTTCAAGGACAAAATAGGCGCTCTACGCAAAAAACAAAATATATTGATTTTTCCCTTAATTCTAAACAACAAAGTAGCCAACCAGTTTATGAGCTTATTCAAAAGTCCACTAACGGTATCGATTCTTCGAATGTATTAAGAGTTAGTTACCCTCAAGGTCTTGAGTTACCTATGCGTGAGGTATTAACAACCAATATACGCTGTTCGAACGGCCCATTAACTCAGCAACTTAAAATTGGCGACATTAGTGTCAACACACCGGATGTAGCTGATTTAGTAAGCTTTAAAAATATATCAATGGTTAGTGAGTACATACCGCCTCAGACAGACGGCCGAGTTCTATGGAACCTATTAGCACATCTTACGGTTAATTATTTACCTATTACAGACCTGGCTAATCTTAAAGTTTTATTAAACTTGTACAATCCAACCAATCAAGCTGACGCTAAAGAACAAGCTGCAAATAGGAAGCGAATTGACTCTATTAAATCAATTTCAGTATCTAGTACCGAGCGCCTATTAAAAGGTTATTTAATAAGAGGTGAAAAGATTGAATTAAGTGTAGATGGTGCTGGTTTTGCTAGTAATGGCGATTTGTATTTATTTGGTGAGCTCGTATCAAAACTTTTTGAGCAGTTCTGTGACATTAATAGCTTTGTTGAATTGATTGTCAGCAATGAAAATACGGGAGAGCAGCTAACATGGCAGCCCAACCTAACGAATCACTAAAGGTACTTGAAAAAAGCATTCTTGAAGAGAGTTCTGAGTATGATTTTTTTCAAGCATATCGACTACTAGAATCCGTTAATGATAGTTACCCTGTATCTGCGAGGCGCCCTGCTCGTAAAATAGAAGTACGCCCAGAATTAACACTTAGCTATTCTGAAACCGACATCAGCGAGATTAAACCGTTAGCCAAACAAAGGGGATACGAGATAATCTCTCAATTACCCGGTCTGTATGGTGTCGCGTCTCCGTTACCTGATTTTTATAATGAAGAACTATTAGATAATGAATGGGATGAACTTGATGCGCCCAGAGAATTCCTTGATATTATTCACAAACAACTTTTCCCTAAGTTGTATCAGGCGTGGCGTCTTTACAAATTAAATTTAAACACACTAGAAAAATCCAACGATAGTTACTGGAATCTTCTATTTAGCTTAATGGGAGACCCTAACACTAAAAATGAGGAAATAAAAAAATTAAAACTAAGATATTTTTCACTTTTTACTAATAAAGAGCGATCTACAGCAGGCTTAAAAATAATTATTAGTGACATTTTGGATCTTGAAGACTTAGAAATAAAAGAATTTCAGCAACAGACTGTCGCTATTAGTGATAATTTACTTTGTAGGCTCGGGGAACAAAACCATAGGCTTGGGGATGCTCATATTGGATCACACATTTTAGATAAATCGCTAAAGGTTAAGGCCATTGCCAGTGATATTTCATATTCTCAGTATCAACTAATCATCACTGATATTAAAAAACGAGCACAGCTAAAGCTATTATTGCGGGAATTTTTGATTAAACCGTTACAAATAGAACTTCAGCTAAATATACAGTTGGAAAACTCCGACTTATGTTTGGGGGAAAACTGGAACCAATTAGGTGTAACCACTGTACTTGGTGTCGCAAGTAACAATAGAAAATCAGTTACCCTTAATTTACTAGATTATTAATATACGTGCTTTCAGCAGTGTCGTATCGGAGTTGTAAGTGGATATTATCCAGCCGTTGGACTTAGAAGCAGGTTATAGAACGTTTAGCTTCAATAATAAACATCATTTAGTGGTAACTTTAAAACTTTACTTCCCTTTATTGGGGGGGGACCCGTTACTATTTTGCGATGCTTACCAAGAGATGTCTAAGCTTGACATGCCTTTTATAGATGAAGGACTGCCTAAGTTAGCGGCAGAGTTTTTTACCGTGGGTGATGCCATTAGCCCCCAAGGGAAACCGGTGAGTGCACTTAATGTATCAACCCAATGCGCTGACGTTAAAAAAGAGTTACATGTTGTGGGTGACCGGTATTGGATGGGGGGACTCACAGGCACCTCTGTTGCGATACCATTTACTAAAATGGCACTTAATTGGCGTAATGCATTTGGCGGAAAGGATTACCCTCTTAACCCAGCAGGCAAGGGTATAGATAAAGAAAAAACAGATATTGGTGAAGACTTAATTTTTATGCCTAATGTTGAATATTCCCATAAGCTTATGACCAATAAAGGTCAAACACCCCCTGCGGCTAGTTACGCCCCACGGCTAATCGACCACCCTGAACGCAGTAAGCATTTAGGTACCTATGATGAAGATTGGCTTGCAAACTGTTTTCCAGGTTATCCAAAAGATTTAAATTTTAGAGCATTTAATTGCGCCTCTGACGATCAAATACTCAAGTCACCATTACTGGGTGGAGAAAAGTATGAGCTTAAAAACTTTCATAGTGAACACCCTACCCTTACCGGTACTATTCCACAGTTTAATGCTAGAGCCTTTATGGTGAAACCCGGCATTGAATTAAAAGATATGTTAGAAAGCGACCTAAAGGAAGTTAAAACACACATTGATACTGTAGCTTTTTTTCCAAATCAGTTAATGGGAATGGTGGTATATCGTGGCACCCTTGAGGTCACACAAAGAGATGGCAGTGACTACAAGCACCTTTTATGCGCTTACGAATCACTAGGTACTGTTACAAGGGGCAAGGACCATTATTTACGCTCATTGGTAGGAAGACTTCATCCTGATTTAAATATGCAATATGCACTTACCACTAAGGATTTGATTCCCGACACTATTCCATGCGGCATGGCGCGATTAACACAACAAGAATCAACACCTACGTTTCTATTAGCCGATCACCTGAAAAGCAAAATGGATGAGACAGTATCGGATAAACTCGCAGATACCCTACAACAATTAACTACGTTACTAGAACAACAAAAGATCCAAGGTTTGGATACCAGTATAATTGAGCAGCAGCTTTATAATCTAAAAAACCCCATAAAAGATGAATGGCAGAAAAAATTTGAGACCGTTATTGAAAAGTTAGCTCCAGGCAACTCCGCTGGTGGCGAGGTTGATTTACAAAAAATTGATTTTTCAGCATTTTCTGATCTTGAAAAACTAAGTGAAGAATATGCTATTTTTCAAAAAAACAAGGCCCAGGAGCAACTACAACAGCAGATTCAAGATGCTATAGATTCGGGAAATAAAGATTTAGCCAATAACCTAGAAAACGCATTGAATAAATTTGAGCTCCCCCCTGTATTACCAAGGACCAGTAATCCACAGTTAAAGCTAAATGAACTAAAAAAGGCATTTAACCAACAAGATGAACAGGCCAATTTTGATGAAATAGAAAGCAAGTTAATTGAAGGCTACCACTCACAGATTGAAAGCTACAAAATGGGGGCTCATATGATGGACATGGGCACACCTCCTTTAGCATCACAATCTGATAAACTAAAAGCTACAGCTTTGGAAGCGATTAAAAACGGTGAAAGCCTAGAGAATCAGGATTTAGCCGGATTAGACTTTTCTGGCGAGGATTTGCGTGGGGCAAATTTTTCAAATTGCTATCTTGAACAATGTGATTTTAGTCAATGCAATTTAGAGGGCGTAAATTTAATGAGCGCAATTCTGGCTAGATGCAATTTCTCTCATGCGAACTTAAAATCAACGAACCTTGAGCAGTCAAATATTGGGGCTTGTAACTTTAATTACTGTGATTTAAGCCATGCCAACACCAAAGGGGCGGAATATGGAAAATCTGACTTTTCACATGCCACTCTGACCAATTTAGACCTTACACATAATTTAAACACTCTGGATGTTTGTTTTCACAATGCAAATCTTACTGGCGTGACATTTGGAGATGCAAGCTTCATAGAAACCGACTTTAGCGAGTCTAATTTAAGTGAAAGCCAGTTTATTTCGGCTACCTTCTTAAAATGTAATTTCAGATCATCTCATGGAAAACAAGTACAGTTTCAAGGAAGTAACTTTATTGAAGCTAACTTTAGTTTATGTAAATTTGAAAAATCAGATTTAACAAACTGTAGATTTTTAGACAAATCAACGCTTAACGAGAGCCACTTCGTTGATTGTATATTGGCCGATGCAACCCTAAGAGAAATATCACTTAATTACAGCCAATTTATAAATTGCACGTTAAGCGGATGTGATATTAGTGAATCAAGTTCAATGCACAGTGTCTTCGATGGTTGCCATAGTTTAAAAAGCCTTTTCATTAACACTGATTTTAGCCATGCTAATTTAAGCAACACAAACTTTATGTATAGTAATTTTTTACAAGCAACGTTAAGTAAAGCCGACCTTAGCCGCTCTAATTTATATGGATGCGAATTCATGGGTGCCACTGTATCAAAAACGAATTTTTCTCATTCAAACCTAGAGGGCACTAAACTTGAGGATTGGAGGCCAGCACAATGGCAATAAACATAAGCCAAATAAAAGCGTTAATTAATCAAGGTCATATATTTGAAGATGAGGATATGTCTAACCTAGATTTCTCTGGTATTAATATCGGTGGCGCTGTATTTACTAACTGTTTATTTACAATGTGCAAATTCAATAAAACACTTATGGATCAGGTTAACCTTATAAATTGTGACTTTACTGATTCTATATTTAGTGACGCCTCATGGGTTGACTGTAACGTTATAGACAGCACTTTTGATAAATCAAATTTTAAGAGTATCGATTTTACGGGCACTAATTTTGTAAAACCAAAGATTAGTGAAAGTAGGTTTAATGATTGCAATATGGTGGAAACAAATTTTATTGAGGCTATTTCAAAATCTACCGATTTTTCAGGTTCAAAATTTAATTTTGCTAGTTTTTTGCAGTGTGACCTTACTTCCGCCAATTTTAGCTTATGCACTTTAGAGCGTACTAATTTTATAGAATGTGAATTTGAAGATGTCATTTTCAAAGGCGCACACTTACAGCAGACTTTATTTGAAAAACCTATTTTGAATAATCAAGACTTCTCAGACATGCACCTTTGCCTAACACAGTTCAGAAGTGCCGAGCTTAATAATTGTAATTTTTCAAATTCCAATCTTACACAAGTTTCATTTGTGGAGGCACAACTTAACAATTGTGAATTTAATAAAAGTAATGCGGCAATGGCTTTATTTACTGATAGTCAATTATCTATGTCAAAATTGACTCACTGTAATCTAGAGAAATCCAGCCTAGAAAACTGTGATTTAACCGGCTGTAACTTTACAAAGAGCAATTTAACGCAGGCTCAGTTGGCATACAGCCGTTGCATAAATACTGTTTTTTCTGGTTGCGAGTTGTCTTATGCTGACTTATCTAATGCTGTATGCAGTAATACCGACTTTAGCAATACCGCTCTATTTAGAACAAACTTACACAGTATTATTGACTCCGGTAGTATTTGGAGTGGGAGTACAAAAAGCCTAGCGCTGGGTACAGATGATAAATTGGAAAAGGCACAAAAATGGCAACCTAAGGCCGTTAACTTTACGCCAGCACACTAATACTAGATTAAGGATGACAATTATGAACATAAGCC
>MAAB01007887.1_pt1 | contig 10643 bp, 16 predicted proteins | sample 1115991 | NCBI WGS metagenome assembly MAAB01 (sample SAMN04961124, study PRJNA320927) | seawater metagenome | isolation source: sample BD02T18 sea water enriched with oil for 18 days | place: USA:Gulf of Mexico | collected 2013-07-27 | reverse complement strand
ATGTTTTATGGCAGCACTATAACGAATATTGATGCTACAGGTAATTGGTGGGGAAGCTCGGATATTGCGCAAGTTCGGGTTTCGATTTTTGATTTACAAGATGGCTCTTATAAACCTCTTATAGATTTTAGCGGTCTATTAACTAGCGAAAATGGAAATCCATTACCCGGTACTCATATCTTAGGTAGTTTAGTTGGTGAACATCGTTGGCAATTTAATGACGGTGTCGTGTTAGGTGATATTTTAATAAAATCAGGTGCCAGTGTTATTGTTGAGTCAGGCAGCCAGCTTGAATTTTTGGCTGGATCCAAGCTAGTCGTTGAAGGTGGTGCCAACTTTTCTGTGATTGGTGAAGAAAGCAACCCTATTATCTTTACTTCAGGAAAGTCGACTAAATCAGCGGGAGATTGGAGTGGCATTGAAGTGCAAAGTAATACCAATGTTCACATCTCAAATGCTGTGATTGAATATGCTGATAAAGGGGTTTTCTTTAACGGTATTAAAGCCTCAGGTAGGGTGACAAATAGTAATATTGAAAATAATAACACGGGTATTCATGTCAGTGCTGCTTGGCAATCACTAGCTAATCATCCTACGCCTATTGTTACTAATAATGTGATTCAAAACAACGTTAACTATAACTACTATGCTGAGTTTTTTGGTAATGCGAATAGTCGAATACTTAATGCGAAGGGGAATTTCTGGGGAGTAGTTGACACTACAGCTATTGCCCAAAGTATCTATGATAATAGCGATTCTGGCAACTCTCCAATAGTTGATTATGGCTTTGCTAGAGCAAGTGAAGTATCAACGGTAACTGCTGACGCAGGCTTTGATACCATAGGTTATGGAACTGTTGAAACTGAGCTGTCAGGAACAGGTAGTAGTAATGTTACTATTACAAACTATGCTTGGGAGCAGTATCTAGGTAGCCAAGTGACATTAAATAATGCAACATCCTCAACTGCTAGCTTTACTGTTTCGGACGTTCAAAATGATGAATTGATGTCATTTGTTTTTACTGTGACAGATGTAAACGATATATCCGCGTCTGATAAACTTAATGTCGTGATTATGCCATTTTCTGAATACAATCAAGCACCAGTAGTTGATGAATCAAAAGAAGTATTGGTTACAGGGGGTGATGCAGTATCAGTAATGTTAACAGCTACAGATAGTGATAACGACCCACTCACTTATACTTGGCAGCAAGTAAGTGGCGAAACAATCACCTTAGCAGCAACAAATACTGATATTTTAGCCTTTACCGCACCAAGTAATACAAAGAATAAAGTGTATAGCTTCAAGCTAGCGGTTAGAGATGGTAACTATACCGTTGAGCGCGCGGTAGTGGTTGCTGTTAAATCACCAGAGACAGCGGCTGGCACATACTATTATCATAATGACCATTTAGGCACTCCACAGGTAATGACTGATATTAGTGCTGCTGTTGTTTGGCAAGCGAATTACACCCCCTTTGGTGAAGCTGATATAGTGGTTGAAGCTGTTACTAATAATATCCGTTTTCCTGGACAATATTACGACCAAGAATCTGGCTTACATTACAACTACTTTAGGGATTACGATCCTGAATTGGGACGCTATATTCAATCCGATCCTATTGGACTGGCAGGTGGGATTAATACGTATGGGTATGTTGGTGGCAATCCATTAACGTATACAGATCCTCTTGGTCTAGCAAGATGGACTGGCAGAATTGAAATGTTTTCTGGTGGGGCACTTGTTGGTGGAACAGCCGGGCGTGCAGTTTTAACATCGGATTGTAATGGCGGAAAGCGTTGGAATGTTCAAGTTAACTTTAAGGCTGGAGGGGCTACAGGAGGATTACCATGGTCTATTACCGCATCAAAAATTGAACTTCATGACCCTTACCCGACAGCGAAACCTATAAACTTGATAGGTGACTTTAGTTCTTCTGGTGTAACTGTCGCTGCTTTATTAGGCTATAGCATTTCAACAGTGCAAATAGGGCAAGCTTACAGTGTTTCTAGAGGTGTAGTAGTTGGCGTAGATGCTAGTTGGTCAGACTTTACCTTAGGCGAAGCTTCGGTTGCAGATGCTTACGAATCAAATTGTGGATGTGAGAAATAAACATGAGTAATTGGTTTTTTGTATTAATAGTTATTATGTTAATTAGTGATGGCATTGGAATACGTATGCTTAGAAAAAAATACCCTAAGGAACACGACTCGTTAGGGTCGCCAGTTCATTATTGGACTGATGTAAACAAAGTATCTTATATAGTTGGGTATGTTGGCTTATTTAGGTTCCTGTCTCTTTCAAATAATAAGATTAGAATCGTATTAACAATACAAGCTATTTCATTCTGGGCAAGTGTCGGCTTTTTATTTCATGGCTTTTATGATCGACTGGGATAATGGCAATATAGGTTAGTTTTGAATCCAAAGCCTAGCTAGCCGGGGCTGGGATTCAACTAACGTTAGTGGTAAAGCTCGTAGTTGATATGTTTTGGAAGAAATTAAATGGATTTATATGACATATTAAAAAAGGTAACTAACAGTGCTCTATTGTTACTAGGGATAGCTTTGGCTCTAGCTGCGATTGATCATTTATATTTTGATGAAGCTTATAGAAGCGCTATAAGCGTAATTGGTATTTTTGCATTACTTATATTTTTTACTGGCATTGTTGCTGCTGTGATTAAAAGCGCATTGGATAAAAGTAAAAATGATGGATGAGTAGCTAACTTTGAATTCAAAGCCTCGCTAGCCGGGGCTTTTTGCTGTTTAGTATCAAGTTTCTTTGTGGTTTTTACTGATATATTTTAGCTAGATTTATTAATGTGTTACTGTCATTATTCAATTGTTGGTACAAGTATTTTCCAAAGCCTCGCTTGCCGATGCTTTGAAATATAGAGTCAAAATGAGGAAGAATTCATAGGGAATTGCTAATGGATGTACAACAAAAATTAGATGTACGTAAAGCCTTTAAACTGCGTATCCATGAGTCAAATGGAAATGCATTCGAAGATTTATTTTGCGATGTGATGCGTGCATCAAACAAGGACTTTAAAAAAGTTAAACCACAAGGGCGTATTGGTGATAGAAAAAATGATGGATTCATCCAATCTGAAGGAAAATATTATCAAGTTTATGCCCCTCAATCTCCGACTGGCAATCCGACTTCTGCCACTTCAAAACTTGAAGGCGACTTAGACGGTCTAATTGCATATTGGGGTAATAAACATAACTATGAAATTAAACATTTTTATTTTGTATTTAATGATAAATATCATGGTGCTTATCATTAAATATACACAACACTAAGTAGTGTTAAGAGTAAGTACAATCTGGAAGTTTGCGATGTATTTCTTTCTTCTGAATTAGAAGACATTTTCATGGAATTACCAGAAGATAATATCGCAGCAATATGTGGGTATTATCCAAAGCCAGAAGATATTGGGTTTATTGATAATTCAATCATTGCTGAGATTGTAGGTTACGTATCTACGAACTACAGTGGTTTTTCCGACACTCAAACCAATGAACCGCCTGATTTTTACAACAAGATACACTTTAATGAGTTGGGTGAAAACACTGCGAGGCACCTTAATTTAGGGGCATATCAAGTAGGTTATGTTGAAGACTACTTTCGAACCAACAGTAAGTTTTCTCGCCAGCAATCTAGAGATTCATTGAATAGGATGTATTTACACCATTTAAAAGCTGACAATGTGGAAGCTTCGGTAATAACGGGTTTATCCGAGTCCGATATAGTTTTTAAAAGTATGGTTGATGAAATGTTGCCTGTTAATTTATCTAATATGCAGAGGCGCGATTATGAAAGAAATGTGATTGCTGTTATGTCTTTCTTTTTTGAGGCATGTGATATTTTTGAAGAACCACCTGAAGGTTATGACCCAAAGGTGAGTGTAAATGCTTAGACCCCAAAAACATATACGATTATGTGCGTAGATCTGGTGTTACAACTGTGGGGGCATGCCACATACTTAGACATGCCACTGGGACACATATGTTACGCAATTGCGCTGATATTCGTTATGTGCAAGAGATGCTAGGTCATGAAGATCTAAATACAACACAGAGATATACTCATATTGTTATTAAAGATTTACAACAAGTGCATGGGCGAACACATCCTTTTGCTAGAAAAGATTAACTCAGGTTTGGGGAATAAGTAGGCAGAAAGTTCTATAAATTTGCAGGTATTAAATGATCCATCATTTGTAGTGGGGTAATACGCCTTTTAGGGAGGTTAATTAATGTTTATTTACATTAAAACACCTTTAAAGGTGTTTTAACTTACCCTTTGTTGACTGATTGCTTGCTTCATGTAATACTCCTTAAAAGGGTTGTACTGGCGTATAACCAATACAAGCTATCCTTTAGGGGGGATTATGGGTTTTGAACAATTAACACCTCATGCTATTGCAAACGAACTTGGCGATCGAATTAAAACCGCACGGCTCAATGCTAACCTCACCCAAAAAGCATTAGCTAAAAAAGCGGGAGTATCTCTCAAAGCTGTGACAAATGGCGAAAAAGGGAAATCAACGCTTGAATCCATGATAGCCATTCTAATAGCGCTTGAAATAACAGAGCAGTTGAATTTCTTTATACCAAAACAAGAAATATCTCCCTTGCAATTAATTGAGTTGAAAGGAAATGAACGAAAAAGAGCATCTAGCTCTATTAAAAATACCATTCAAAGTAAGGACACGCCTAAATGGTAACCGAAGTAATAAGGGTTAAGTACAAAGAATACGACGTAGGTGCTGTTAGTTACAACACGGATACTCAAATGGGGGCATTTGAATATTTTCCTAGTTTTATTAAAACTGGTATTGAATTATCGCCAATCAAAATGCCCCTAGCAAAAAAGATTTACTCATTCCCCCACATAGATCACGCGACTTTCAAGGGGCTACCTGGGCTAATAGCTGATTCATTACCCGATGATTTTGGTAATGCTGTAATGAATGCATGGATAGCCAGCCAAGGTAAATCAACAAGCGATATCACGCCATTACAACGATTGCAGTATACTGGCATGCGCGGTATGGGAGCCTTAACATATTCTCCAGCTACAAAAAGAAAAAACCTTAATGCTTCTCAGCCAATACACATTGAATCCCTTATTTCTATCGCCCAAGAGGTATTAGATAAACGTGCACAGTTTAGCGTGAACCTGACTAATAATGGGGAAGAAGACAAAGAAGCAATGATGTCTCTAATGTCAGTTGGTATGAGTGCAGGTGGAGCAAGACCAAAAGCTGTTCTTGCCTTCAATAAAGATTTCACCCAAGTACGCTCAGGCCAAACCGATGCGCCAACTGGCTTTACTCACTATCTTATGAAATTTGATGGTGTTAGTGAACATAACCAAAATCAGGAGACTTTTGGCGACCCTATGGGGTATGGCGCGATGGAATATACATACCACTTATTAGCTAAAGAGTGCGGTATTGATATGATGCCATGTCATTTACTTAATGAAGGGAATAGAAGACATTTCATTACCGAGAGATTTGATCGTAATGGTAATGAAAAAATACACGTACAAACCCTGAACGGGCTAGAGCATATAAGCTACAAGCAAATAGGTTCGTACTCTTATGCTGAGCTATTTAGCACAGCAAGAAAGCTAAACCTTAGCCAAATTGATGCCATGCAGCTATTTAGACGGATGGTCTTTAATGTAATCTCTCGAAATCATGACGATCACGCCAAGAATTTTGGATTTTTATTAGATAAAGAAAATAAATGGCAATTAGCTCCTGCTTACGATCTAGCTTATAGCTACAAACCTGATAGTCATTGGGTTAGCAAACATTGGATGACACTAAATGGAAAACAAGATAACTTCACAAGAGATGACTTCTATAGTTTTGAAAAGCTAAGCCCTATCTTCAGCAAGCGAAATATTGATGAAGTTTTAAATCAAACTATTGAAGCTGTATCCCAGTGGGAAAAATTTGCATCAGAGCAAGAAGTACCCAATTCACTTATAAAAGAAATAAACCGAAATTTAAGGACATTCTTGTAGTAAAGCTCAACATAATTACTAACTGAAAATATTAAGAACAAGAGAGGTATGAAGCAGCCTATTGTGGGGGCTTTAAATTATACAAATGACTTGCAAGGTAGTCATTTTGTTTTAAATTAAAACCTTCGTATCGGCAGTTAGTGTTACGCTACGACAGGTTAAGCGAGAAACCCTTGTCTTTTCTATTTATCAAGCACCATTACGAGACTGTAAAAGTTTGCAGTCAAAAATTCCTTTCTTTCATGTTCTATACTGTTAAAACACAGTCTAAGCTAGAGAAGCCATGTGCAACTATCTCCCCACTTTCAATGCATCGCTGAGAGTAAGTATTCAGAGCTAATTATCCACCCAATGCTTGATATACAGGATCGCTATATTTTTACGTCTAACCGTCTTCTCAATGATCTTAATTATCTTGCAAAAAAGCATGAAGTATCGATTGAAATAATCAATGTTGAATATGATGATGAATTTGCTATACCAAAATTCATTCTTGTAACTGCTGCTGGCACAAAACAATCAAACTTTAATGAAGAGCTGGAAGTTATTTTTGATAAGTGCCAGGCTGGGTTCATTAATGCATCTTTGAAAAGTAGATTCTCAAACCCTCATGATCCTTTAATTTAGGTAGCAGATGTGCAAATATAGACTAAAATGATACAAGGATATGTATATGTTAACTCAACTGCCAAAATCCCCCCTAAATATCTGTAAATCAAAAATTTAAACCTCACGAAAATGCATGGACAATCTCACCTAGAAGCTAAATTAGTTTACAACTACTTTCGAGATTACGATCCTGAATTGGGGAGGTACATTCAGTCAGATCCGATTGGTTTAGCGGGTGGGATTAATACGTATGGGTATGTATTAGGTAATCCTATCAATTTTGTTGACCCAATAGGTTTACTAGCATGGAGAGGAACTCAAACAACTACCGCAGCAGGCGAAGGTGGTGGAGCTGTAAGATTTAAGTTCACATTAGAGTCTGATTGTGATGAAAATGGAAATAAAGCTAATATAGAAGTAGTCGCGGGTGGAACAATGTTGACCTTAGGAATTCCTATGTCATTCACATACAGTCGAGATGTAACTTTTAATGATGGAAAATCTCAGGTTGATCCTTCTGTTTTCGCTGGAGAAGCTAGATATGGTTATGCATCATGGGCAATGTCATTTACAGGTGTTGGATATCAGTGGCTACAAATAGGAGATGCTGAAGCCATTGGTGGTGGTTATCAAATGGGTTGGGATTTATCCGTTGCTGCTGGAGCAGGTGTATCAACAGTAACAAAATCAAGTATAACTAGCTGTGGGTGTGAATAGTATGATTTTTACATTTTCTCAAAATATTACATTAAGAAGAAAAGTAGGCTATTTAGGTGTAATGTTTATCGTTGCTGCAATGTTATTTTTATCTATGATTAGTTCAAGTAAGAGTGTTGGACCTTATTTTTACAATTGGGTTATGGTCGCGATTGTTTCAGGTGTTTCTTTGTTGATAGTCGCGACTTTTAGTAGAAGATTAATGCCTGATTTTGGTAATAAGTTCATTGAACTTTTAATGTACGCGAGCTTACCTGTACTGATTTCAATTCTTTTTTATTTAGTTTGTATTTTTATAAATAAGGAAGATTTTGGGTATGAGTACCTGATACTGAACTCATGGAGGGTGCTAAGTTTGAACATACCATTAGTCTTAATTACTTCTTCGATATTAAAAAATAAGAAAGATAATTAAGTGATTTATCTTTATATAATCATAAGTCGCTCCCTGATATTTAGGCTCTGACTCTATTACAAGAATTGCTTTAAGTTATGTTTAGTGTGGGTAATGTAAAGGCTAAAATTGTTAGGGTCACTGGTTTAAATGGTGACCCTATAATTTTGATATCATTTTTGTGGTATCTTTTTAACGTATATATACATGTAAGTCATGGCTTGTCTTTTGATAGCGATACGAAAGACTTTAGTGGTTTTGATAGCTTTGAAGGATTCATGCTGTCCGCTGTTTTATTTACTTTTATTCCTCACTTATTATGCATGGAAAAAGGCAAGCATGATTTTCTTGGCGTAAAGGTTGTCAATGAAGCAATAATCTTAATTCCAGCTTTTCTATTACATTATGTTTTGTCAGGGGTAATCCTTAGGTGATGGTTTTAGTTGTATGAATTTATAAGTTGGAGTAACAGTATTTACGTCATAATTGGATTTATATTGTGTGCTGCTCTGATTATCTGGGGTTCAGGTTTGAAGAAAGGTGCTATACAAATATCATTTATTTTACTGATGTTAGTTTTGTATGGTGGCACACAGTTGATTTGGCCAGAAGCTGGAAAAAATATCTTTTTAGGTCTGTTGATAGTAGCGGGGCTTATAGGTTTTTTCTTAAAAGATAAAATTATGCACTTATTTGGTACGGCCAGGAAGAAAAAAGGGTAACACTTTGAATCCAAAGCCTTGCGTACGGGGCTTTGCTTATTCTTATTTGTTGAGCATCAAATTAAGTAGTTGATACATGAAAGAGATATTTTTATTTGTTTCCAGTTTAGTGTTAATTGGCGTTATATACATAAACCGAAATTATTTGGATGGTATTTTAATGGCTATAGCCCTTTATAGCCTTTTGAGTTATTGGGTGTTGGGTGGTTTACGCCCTATTAAGTTAAATTTATTTTCCCTAGTTGTTACTTCAAAATCTAAAATGTCATTTATCTTAATTGCATATTTAATTTTGAATTATTTTGTTATTCGAAACGCGACTAATTTACAGTGGGAACATATATTATATGGTGTACTGTGGTTTTTGATATCAAGTGGACTATTGATTTTTAAGTGGATGGGACTAAAAGAGCATCGTAATCATGAGCCACTTAATTCTAATTAGAAACACTTGAATATTGAAATGTACCTTGTGCAATGAACTAATGAAAATATTTATTCGAATTTTAGGAAGTGTAGTAGGTTTATCAATGCTATTAATGGGTGGCTGGCTGATCATTAAGCCAGTTAACGATACTCTATTGGAGATCTTAAATGTGGTCACTTTTATTCTTTTAGGCTTGGTATTTGTTTATTATGGCGTAACAGGAAGAAGTAAGTTTTTTGTTAAGCGATAGAGCAAGAATAAATATCTATTCTTTGAATCCAAAGCCTCGCGTGCGGGGCTGGGATTCAATTAACGTAAGTTGTAAAAACTTATAGTTAATATGTTTGGCAGAAATTAAATGGATAAATATGACTTCTTAAGCAAAGTAACTAATTGGGCGTTGTGGTTATTAGGGATTTCATTTGGGCTTGCCGTAATTGATAATATCTACTTTGATGAGGCGTACAGAAGCACTATTGGCATTGTTGGTATTATAGCGTTATGTGCATTTTTTATTGGAATTATTACTGCTGTCATCAAAGGTGCAATAGATAAAAGTAGCTGATCTGATGACAACTAGTTAAAAATTGAACTGGTATTTACTTACGGTTGAATTTTCAACTAGTTGCCCTAATAACTAACAGTAACAATCTCGCAACGAGTGAATCATCTAATGTTGTTGATTTGCTGCGTAAGTGTCTTGTTGTATCCAAAAAAACTGAAGCTGCCTGATTTTGAAACATGGGTTAATAGTGAGTTGAATGGTTACGATACTCCCGCAGATGTTCCAAAATATCGAATTATTAATTGTACCTTGCACCTTCATAACCCATACAACGGCTTGATACCTTTGCATATCGAAGATGCTAAGATAGACAAAATACTTTACCAGTATACCTATTGTGCAATCTGTTGGTAGCCTTAAAGCACTATTGGATAAGCACGTTGATGGCTACCTCACCTTGCCATTATCAGGTGAGGACGCAGCTTACCTCAACAATAATATTGGCGGGTATAACATGCCACCAGTAAGACGATCATCTGTATCACATTTACACGGTATATTGGATAGTATTCGCAATAAGATATTACAGGTTGCACTTGGTTTTGAAGAGGTCGGAATAATCGGAGAGGGTATGAGTTTTTCAAGCGATGAAAAGAAATAGGCTGATGGTCTTAAAAATATCACTATTGAAAACTTTCAAGGCGTGATAGGTAATGTAACCGACAGTACGGTTAATCGGTACAGCACTTATGTTAATGCTTACTATGGATGCTACTGAGTTACAACCATTGTTTATTTTGGGTGTGGAAATCTTGAATTACAATATCCCACTTTTTAGTTATGGTTTTATTTTTCTTGTTGCTGGTGCTGGTGGCGGAGTTGGCCTATCCATTCAAGTGGTAAAAAGCATTTTAAGTAAAGATGATATGAATACTAACGCCTCCATCAGTATGGTGAACGGTATGATGAATGCAGCAATCGCAAACCTTCTAGGATTGTTTTTGCTTTATAAATTCTTTCAATCATTGATTTACTAACTAAGTTCATTAACCTAGGGAATAGTATAGGCTGAAGTTATCTGTTTGATGTTATTAAACTTCATTAATTACACTTAGAGAAGAATTACAGGGGAAAAAATGAAAGATAAGTTTCAATCTCAAACATTAACGATGAAACAAGCTTTATCTCGAGCAAAAAAGGCAGGTAAAGAAAAAAAGACAG
>MAAB01007886.1_pt1 | contig 10648 bp, 9 predicted proteins | sample 1115991 | NCBI WGS metagenome assembly MAAB01 (sample SAMN04961124, study PRJNA320927) | seawater metagenome | isolation source: sample BD02T18 sea water enriched with oil for 18 days | place: USA:Gulf of Mexico | collected 2013-07-27 | reverse complement strand
ACTTCATAATGACGCATAAAATGCTCCCTATGGGTTAATAGCCTTAAACTGACATTCTATGTATACAAGAATGGCTCAAGGCAAGGAGGCCTGTGTTTGTAGAGGACACCAAAAATGTCGACCTATAAAACAGGGCCGCGCATTATGCACAAAAAACATCCAAATAGCAACTAAAGACCAACGCAAAGCGAGCTTAAACGAAAAGGCATTCAGGATAATTCTAAGCATGGTAATTACCCCCCAACACCGTTAGTTAGCCCGAGGGGAGGTTCACCCTAGCAGGTGCAAAAAATACAGGTGCTACCAACACGACTCAATAAGTGAACTAAAAAAAGACTTTGTGTATAATCCGATGCCGAATTAGAAAGCATTGCACTGAAAGGAAATCCAAGCCCTCATTAGCTCTGTTATGTCTCATTAATTAGGATTTTTTTGTGCAATACAGACCAGAAATTGATGGATTGCGAGCTCTTGCAATAATACCAGTAGTACTTTTCCATGGCGGCTTTAGTCTAGTTAGTGGCGGCTTTGTAGGCGTAGATATTTTCTTTGTCATCAGTGGCTACCTTATAACCCTCCTGATATATAACGACCTATCCAACAATTCATTTTCGCCAAAAAGATTTTATGAAAGGCGAATAAAGCGTTTATTTCCAGCCCTCTTTTTTGTAACAGTCTGCTGCTCAATAGCCGCATGGTTTTTATATCAACCCTATGACTTAGAAGACTTTTATGGAAACCTAGCTTCTGTATTTGCTTTTGCTTCCAATGTCCATTTTTACCACCACAGTGGATATTTTGACCCCTCCTCTGAGTTAAATTCTTTGCTTCACACATGGAGTTTATCGGTTGAAGAACAATTTTATTTTGTGTTTCCATGGTTATTAATCTTAGCATTTAAGATGGGAAGGAAAGCTGTCTGGATCGGGGTATTCGCCTTAATCATCGTTAGTTTCTGCCTTGCTGAATGGCGATTAGAAAGTAAGCCCATGGCAGCCTTTTATCTTCTATACGCCAGAGGGTGGGAGTTAATGATAGGTTCTTTATGTGCGTTATTAATTTCCGATTCCAACCTTATTACTAAAGTTTCGAAAGCCCATAAGGAATACTTAGCCTGGCTAGGTCTATGCCTTATTTTGTTTTCTATCTTTTTCTTTAATGACGCAACACCGACAGCCGGTAGTTATACGTTAATACCAACCCTTGGGGCGGCTTTGATTATTTTATTCAGTCATAGCAATGGATACCTAGGAAGGTTACTTAGTCACCGATTATTAGTATTCATTGGACTATTATCCTACAGCACTTATCTGTGGCATCAGCCTTTACTTGCCTTTTCCAAATACTACCTAGGGGAAAATTTTGACTTAGGCGTATCAGCTGCTTTATGCCTACTAAGCTTTTTCTTAGGGTATCTCTCATGGCGGTTTATTGAAAAACCTTTCCGCTATGGTTTTTTTGGATTTAGCCGTCAGCGCCGGGTATACATTACATTCGCCACACTCTCGATCTGCATTGTTACTCTCAGTACCTATGGTAAAAATGAGCGCGGATTCCCTGAACGCCTAGACGTTAGTGTTCGTTCTATTTACCAGACTACGGGAGAATATGAACAGGTTGAGAAATGCTTTGTCACAGTTTCAGGTACATTTGATTTATCACAGTGCCTTGAGACTAAAACGGGATATAAAAATGCGCTTATTATTGGCGATAGCCATGCTGCTAGTCTTTTCCCAGTTTTAAAGCGTGAATTTGCCAAGCAACACTGGAATTTATCCATGCTAGCCTATGCCCGATGCGTTCCCTTTATCAACGAGCAATATCTACAAAAATATAAATTTGACTCTAGATTTTATTCGAAACACATCACCCCACGCTGCAAAACCGTAAAGGATAGTTTCAAAACTGGTGTAAAGAATAATAACTTTGATCTTGTTATCGTTTTGAATCATTACAACAACTGGATGGGAGATTATGAAAATCATTCTTTCCCTGAGTTTTGGGATATGTACATAGAAACTGTAGTAGAGCATTTTGGAAAGGAAAAACTCCTAATATTAGGGTCTCTGCCCATCTGGATGGATGACCTACCCAAGCTTATCGTTAAAGATTATGTAGAAGGAGAGGATTTCACAGAACCCTCTTTTACTGGGCTGTTTGACAAAGAACGTAACCTCGATAGGTTCATGATTCAAGACCTAGAAGAGCGTGAGATTCGTTTCTTATCCTCAATGGCTGCTTTCTGCTCCCTTAATGGTTGCAAGCGAACGGGACTATCTGAATCAGGAAAGATTATGGCTATGGCTTATGACAACGCCCACTTGTCACCCGCAGGGTCACAAGCTCTTACCGAACACATTATTTCTTCAACGGACTCACTATTGTTCGAGAAAAATAGCTTAGCGAGCGACTCATTATAAATGAACCACTCAATAAAATTGAATCTACAGAATGTAGAAAAAGATTTCATTACGAAGCCATTGAAACATATTAAATAGCAAGAATAGCTATGGCTTAAAGTAGTAACAATTTTTCAACAACGAAAATAACAATTGATTAAAGTCGACATTAAACTTTAACCTCAACTTATAAGAATAATGAAATATGCTTGAAATTATTAAAAGTTTTAAAGGTGGGTCATTAAGCTCCACTAATTTAATGACCGATGGAAAAAATAAGCCTTTTGTCAGAAAGTCCGTATCACTTGTAGAAAACAGAGAATATGGTTTTCAAAGGTGGTATTCGCAACTAAAAAAAATGCAACGATATTCGATTCAATTTCCAGGCGTTTTTCCAAACGTCATTAGCTTTGGGAGGAATGATGACATTGCTTACTTTGACATTGAGTATTTTCCAGATGGCGTAAATGCCCAAGAGTTCATATCGTCATGTAAAGACAAGAGTCAAATTGATACCTTTTTTTCAGCATTAATTGACACAATGCAAAGGCTTCACTCCACAGCCATCGAGTCACATAGCGGGGCAGTTGATCTATACATACATGAAGAAATAGAACAAAGATTAGAAGACTGCAATAAAAATAAAGTTTTTACAGACTTTTTAAAACATAAAGAGATTGTATTCAATGGTGTAAAGGTTAATTCATTCATCCATTCAATAGACCAATACAAGACTATGTTTAATGAATGCTACATCAATGCTTCAGAAACATTTACACACGGCAATATAACTCTTGAAAATATTTTATACATCCCAAATGAGGGGCGCGTCATACTTATTGACCCGTATGAAGAGAATGTAATTGATTCCGTCCTCGCTGAATACTCACAATTACTTCAATCTACAAATTCAAAGTATGAAATGTATAACAGTGAAGACTCTATTATTGAGGGCAATCAAATAGCCCTGGAACTTAAGGAGTCCTTTGGGATTAATTACTTAAATGATAAAATAATAGCCAAAATGAATGAAAAGTTCACCAAAGAAGAAAACATTGTTATCCGCTTACTTGAAGTGTCTCAATTCATCCGTATGCTGCCATTTAAAATGGAAGTTGACGAGAGCAAAATGATTTTTTTCTATGGGTTAGCATCCTACCTCTTTGATATTGTAAAAACAGAATATAGTTTAATGAAAAAGGCATCATCTAAATGAATAAAGACATAAATGGTGAATGGCATATAGAAACAGCTCTACCTGTAAGTTTCTATATGAAGAACTCCCCTAAAATATTCAATTTCGCCAACAGGGATCTATTAAGCATTGGAACGCAAGGGCCTGGGAGTAGACGATTAGTTATAATTGACTCTGCTGTTAGCAAATTGTACCTAAAAGAAGTAGTCAATTACCTAGATCACCATGAAGTGCATCATCATATTGTCATTATAGACTCCATAGAAAGTAAGAAAGATATGGATACTCTTATATACTTACTAAAAGAAATTGAGGCGTTTGGTTTATCACGAAAAAGTGAACCCTTAATTGCTATTGGTGGAGGTGTCTTGTTAGATATCGTCGGTTTAGCGGCAAGCCTATACCGTAGAGGAGTTCCCTACATTAAAGTACCTACGACACTTTTAGGAATAGTTGACGCCAGTGTTGGTGCTAAAACGGCTATCAATTTTGAGGATAGAAGAAACAGGTTAGGTTCATATTACCCACCAGTAGCGGCGTACTTAGATAAGAACTTCTTAAAAACGTTAGAGCCTATAGAGATTAGCTCAGGGCTTGGTGAAATCATAAAAATGGCCATAATAAAGGATATTAACTTATATAAAATCCTAGAGACTCATGGCGCTGAGCTATATCAATCAAAGTTTTTAGAGTGTGAACATGCCGATGAAGTAATTAATCGTGCTGTCGAGGGAATGAAAGCTGAACTTCAAGACAATTTATGGGAAAAGGATTTAGAAAGATGTGTTGATTTTGGTCATTCATTTAGTCCAATTCCTGAAATGCGCTCTCTTTTTGATGATAAAGTTAACACCCTAACCCACGGACAGGCTGTAACGCTTGACGTTATCTTTTCATCAATCATCTCTTATATGAGAGGGATGCTCGAGAAAGCTGACATCGAAAGTATTTTCAGAACAACTCAGAGCCTAAATTTACCAACTGGCCATACTTATTTCTATGACCCCAATATATTGATGGAGGCCTTAAATGATACAGTCAAACATCGAAACGGAGACCAGAATCTTCCAGTTCCTAAGACAATTGGTAGCTACGTATTTATTAATGACCTAAGTTACGATGAGATAAAAAAGGCATCTCAATTAATGCTTGAGTTTAATAATGAATTAGCTTATTCATGAAAAAAAATATTGTAATTTCAGGGGTCTCAAGTGGGCTTGGTAAAGAGCTAGCAAAGAAATTTGTATCTCTAAATTGGAATGTGATCGGCCTAGCTAGAAATACAAAAACACTGCAAAAACTGTCGGAAGAATTAGGAGATAATTTCACCTCCTATACTGTGGATCTTCAGGATGAAGCAGGGGTTATCTCTGCATTCGATTTCATTGATAGTCAGTTCAGCCATATAGATGTCATTGTAAATAATGCCGCGCTATTCACAATGAAACCTTTTATAGAATGTTCCTTCGAGGACATCAACTCTATCGTGAATACCAATTTGAAAGGTGTTATGTATAGCACCTTAAAAGCAATTGAAATCATGAAAAAAAGTAATGGCAGCGGGCGAATAATAAACATATCGTCTGTTGCAGGGGTTCATGGCATTGAAAACCAGGCAATATACTGCGCTAGTAAATTTGGACTCAATGGATTTGCGGAAGCCTTAAATCAAGAAATAATTAAATACAATATATCTATAAGCACAATAATTCCCGGTGGAATTAATACCCCCTTGTGGAATGAAGACAACCCTTATCCAGGTGGTGATACTGAGCAGTTACTACAATGTTCAGATTTAGTTAAAACTGTAGAGTACATTTCAGGGCTTGAGCCAAGAATTATCCTGAAAAGTTTAACGATTTTTCCATCTAACGAATGGCACTAAAGAGAGGTTACGATGAATCTAATTTTAACAATGGCAGGTAGATATACTCGCTTTATAAATGAAGGATATAGAATTCCCAAGTACCTACTACCTTGGGGAGACCATTCCATTCTAAGTGAAATCGTACGTGAGCTAACTAAAGGCGGTGAATTCACGAACATATACTTGGTAGCTAACAAGAGGGATGTAATATACATGCCCCATGTTAGAAAAATATTAAAAAGCTTAGATATTTCTGAAGATAATTTATTTTTAATTCCAGATACATCAGGCCAAACTGAAACCGCTTACCAAGGGATTCAGGAAATACAAAACAATTTTGGTGAAATTACAGGACCAATAGTTTTCCATAATATTGATACTATTTTATACAATAGAAACTTTAAAGATCTACCCAACATATTAGAAAAGTTTGACGGCTTCGTGGATATATTTGAATCAAGCAATCATAACTATAGCTATGTACTAATGAAAGGTGAGGTCGTAGAGACCATAGCTGAAAAAATTGTAATTTCTGATAATGCATCTTCTGGTCTATATGGGTTTAGCAGCATTGGAAAGTTTCTAGAGTATTACAGCTCAGAAGAGCTATACATGAGCCATTTATATCAAAAAATGATAGAGGGTGGCGCTAGAATAACGGTTAGTGAAATGCATACTGAAAAAGATACTGTTGTTCTCGGAACTCCATCCGAGTATCTAACCACTGCTTATATTTTAGATTTATAAGGTATTTTTGGTACTAGCCGGCATGTGTAGCTAGGTTGCTTGATAGTGACCTAGCTACAGGAAACAAGACCAATTTGAATGACGAGACTACTTATATAATACACAAGAGTGAACTTTGTTTAGGTTGTCGCTCAATATCAAGACAGGAAACTCTCTACCCTGAATACTTAAATTCAAGGTTAAGCTAGGCTAATACAGAGAAGGCATATTATTTACTTACCTGCTAATTCAATTATCACTACAACCCTACAGATTAACTTGCTAAATAATAAAGACTAATCACTTCACTGTTGGTAAAAATTCAGGGTAATTATCTTTTATATACTTGTTTAATCGAACATTTCTATCCCTGTTAATCTGAAAGTCCTTCAATGGAATCTTATAACTAGGCAGCCCAACAAAAGAATCCCTAAACAACCTAGACTCAAATTCATAGGGTACAACATCGACATTGCAATGCTCTAAGAGATATTTTTTTAATACTCTTTCAGGTAAATACCCTTTCTCGCCAAAATCTTGAAGAAATGACTCTTTTATCCAATTAAATAGACTGAGATATTTAATCATTGCCTCTGGCTCTCCAATGGCTAGGTGATCACTAAATCCACCGTGCTCATTATAGTTTGGATCTACAAATATTGAATTCTTAGAAAAGCTTGTTATATCCATAGGCTTAATAAAAAAATTGTCGAATCTGCACCTGCAAATAGCATCATATTGAGAAGCAACATCGGGATTATTAATTAAATATTCCACACTTTTATACACGCCATACCACATGGGATATAAATTTGGCGATGCATTTGCAACCAGCAAACCATCTCTTTCAGATTTAAAGCCAAATCTCTTAAACCCTTCAGCCTCTAACTCTCTAAATGATGGGTCAGTATAAGGAAATAGGTTATTCGTATCATACTTCGCTTTCAAATCTTCATTAACGCGTTCATTTTTACTGGCGATATAAATATCAATATCATGACCATGAAAAAACCGTTTAAATGATTCAATACAATGAGCATAAGAGCGAGGCTCACCACTCAAGCATATCGCTATTTTCATCTTAACGACTGGATCTACTCGTTTACCTTGATCAAATTTGTTGATTTCATTAAATAAATGCTCACACTCTCGCTTAGTAAATTTATTTCGATATTTACCAAGAAGTTTTCTCGCATTTGTCGGAGTAATGAAGGGCAGGATTGATATGAATGTACTTTGATTTACTCTAGAAAAATATAGGTAACCACACACGACTATATTCAATAAACTAAAATACTTTCTTTTCTTTAGCTTTTTTAAAACAACTACAATATCGCTCACTTATCAACCAACCCAGTATTAAAAGTTATTTAGCGCATTAAATTTAGCCCACAGCATACACTCGTGAATTAGGGCTACCAAATAAGTATATTTTGATATCCCTAAGTAGGAGATATATTTCAACTGATTCTAGCACTAAATGTGACCCCTCAATAGCTAGGCACTCTTACATTTACACTGAGGGTATAAAGGTAAGTTACTTACAGAGCTTTAAATTACTTATAGCAGTCCAACTTCAATTAGCCCAACAAGAGGCCAATACTGCCAGGATTACCCCCTATTAATGCCAATATAGGGACAATAAGAAATACATAGAATTACACTCTTTAAATCTTTGGACTAAAATGCTCTTTGGGTAAGGTGCCCGTGTAAAACTGAAACAACATGACCCAGTCAGACAGGAAGCTATATAGAGGGTATTTAAAGGTAGCGGGCTTATTGTGTTCAAAAAAGAAGTGCCCCACCCAAGCAAATCCATAACCAATTACCGGCAATAGCCACAACATGGAGTATTGCCCAGTGACCAGCGCATAGCCAAGCACACTTAAAACCAGCGTGCTACCTACAAAATGCAGGTTACGACAAACAGGGTTACTGTGTTCACTTAAGTAAAAAGTGTAAAAATCTTTAAAACTTTTGAACTCTTCAACCGTATCCATACTCTCACCTACTTTGTTATTGTTGGTACATTTATTATGCAGGCATTTTATTGATTGGCCAGTTGCATTTTAGGACGCGGATTTCTCATCCGGGGACAAAATTGCATACATGTGAATTCATCAGCAAAACCCATCTAAAAATACGATTAAAAACCCCAGATTATTGCCATTTATTATCTACTGGCATATATGTAAGCTTATGAAACTCTCCACTCAGGCTGAGCAAGATGAATAATATTGATGATTTTAAATGGCCCCTAGGCACTCGTATTCTGCATTGGTTAAGCGTCTTGTTTATCTTTGGGTTATTCGGACTTGGTTATTGGATGCGCACCCTGGATTATTATCATTCCTGGTACCAGCAAGCACCCGACTTACATAAAAGTTTCGGAATGATCTTTGTTTTTATTTTATTGACCCGATTAGTTTGGCGCTTTATATCCGTTACACCCAAGCACTTGGAAAACCACAAGGCTTGGGAAATTAAACTGGCCAAAGCCATGCATCGGATATTGTACCTGGGCATCATTATCATTGTGGTGAGCGGTTATCTCATCGCCACATCAGAGAATAGAGGCATTGAAATATTTGGAATATTTAACTTTCCTAGCATCATCACTGCCATTGAAGATCAGGAAGATATCGCCGGCGTCATTCATGAATGGGCCGCCTATGCATTATTGGCATTTGTGGGGCTACATGCGGCAGGCGCATTGAAACACCACTTTTTTGATAAAGATAAAACCCTAAAGCGCATGCTTTAACTAAACTTGAAATTCACTCTGGAGAAACACATGAAAATTCAAATAAAAACCGCATTACTGGCTCTGGCATTAAGCATGAGCAGCTCACTTTGGGCCAGCGAGCAATATCAGATAGATACCAAGGGTATGCACGCGTCCATCGAATTTAAAATCAAGCACCTGGGCATTAGCTGGTTAAAAGGTCGATTTAATGATTTCAACGGTGAATTTAATTTTGATGAAAAAAATCCAGCGTCTTCAAGCGTTGAGGTAAGCATCGACACGGCTAGCCTTGATAGTAATCATGGTGAACGTGATAAACATTTACGCAGCAAAGATTTTTTAGATGTTAAGAAATTTCCAAAAGCTACATTTAAAAGTACTAAGGTAGTAAGTGATGGTAACGGCGTAGCTAAAATTCACGGAGATTTAACCTTGCATGGAGTAACACGTAACATTGTAATTAATGCCGAGCAAATTGGTGCTGGCAATGATCCTTGGGGTGGTTTTCGTCGCGGCTTTGAAGGTTCTACCAAAATTTCATTACACGATTTCAACATCAATTTTAATCTAGGACCAGCCTCTAAAGAAGTTGAATTAAAGTTGTATATCGAAGGTATTCGAAAGTAATCGTTAAAACAAAGCACAGTCCTTCTTGGGCATAAAAAAAGGGAGCATGTTAATCATGCTCCCTTTTTCATTTTTTAACTGGTGATCTGTTAGAACACCTTAAGCTATGCCTGTGCGCCAACCGCCACCCCGCCTTTACGATTTAAGATCCAGGCAAAGATTGCCCCGGTAACAAACATGATTAAAGAATAACAAGTAGCAGCAATGGCCATTTCTGTGTTTTGTAACAAAGTTAATGCAATCACAATAGCCAGGGTACCGTTTTGAAAACCCACCTCGATGGAAATTGCCTTGCTTTGTGCTTCATTTAATTTAGCAAGCTTAGCAATAGCGTAACCCATAATCATGCAAGATAGATTTAGTACCAGAGCCGCCACACCCGCTTGAGAAAAATAATCGGCCATGTGATTAATATTTTTTGCCACAATGCCTATCACAATCAACAATAAAAACAGCACAGAAAAAATCTTAACCGGGTTCTCGGCCTTGGCTGAAAACCCAGGCTTGTAGTGATTTATAGTCATACCTAGGGCAATTGGAATAATAGTAATGACCACCAATTGAATAATGGTCTTTAAAACAGGTAACTCAATTTGCTGTCCTTCGCCCATTACTAACCCCATAAAAATCACGATCATAAAGGGCACAATAAACGGCGCCAATAAACTCACCACAGAGGTAAGGGTAACTGATAGTGCAATGTCACCTTTGGCAAGATAGGTATACAGGTTTGATGTAGTACCACCGGGACATAAAGCCAATATCAATAGCCCCATGGCCAGCGCACCTTGTAAATCAAGAGCTAAGACAATGAGATAAGCCATGGCAGGTAACATAAGCATTTGTGCCAGAAGACCTAATGCCACGGCTTTAGGTTTCGATGCCACTAATTTAAAGTCGCCGAGTTTAAGCGATAAGCCCATCCCCAACATAATGATAAACAATGCCCCAGGTAGAACTACCTGAATTAGCAGGTCGGCCTTCATAATTCTCTCCAACTATTATTTTTATGAAAGCAGCATAACGATTTAGGCAATCCGTGCCAACACCCTGTGGATAAACTGGCCAGATATACCCTTAAAACAACA
>MAAB01030535.1_pt1 | contig 10651 bp, 7 predicted proteins | sample 1115991 | NCBI WGS metagenome assembly MAAB01 (sample SAMN04961124, study PRJNA320927) | seawater metagenome | isolation source: sample BD02T18 sea water enriched with oil for 18 days | place: USA:Gulf of Mexico | collected 2013-07-27 | reverse complement strand
AACACCTATTCTTACCTGATTTCCTTTAACGCCCAAAACAGTCACGGTGACTTCGTCACCAATCATTAATGTTTCACCTACGCGCCTTGTTAATATAAGCATACTTTCTTCCTTATCCTTTAAAGTGAGATCACTAAATAAATATATATAAGCTAGTAATATATTAAAATTAGTTACTTTTTTTTAATCCATTCACTATAACTAATAGTCAATTTTTTATAAAAAGTCATTATCCACAAAAAACACCATATCCCATGGTAGTTTTCTGTGAAACTTCAAGTATGAGTAATAATAAATATTATTGCTCATACAAACGGTCGTATTTTAGCAACATTTCCTTATCATTGAATAGCTTTATAGCTTACTTTTCCAACCAAAGCTGTGTTCATTTGTAACCTTTTCTGTGTTTTATTTAGAAACTAGCAACATAAAAGCAATTATTAATTTATTTTAGAAGCTTTTCAGTGCTCCGATAATACAAAAGGAAGCATAATGCTTCCTTTTTAACTTATTCCAATCAGTATAAGTTTATACTTAATTTTAAAAAAACTTACTAACTCAACTTGTCAGTTAACCATTCTGAGACGCTGTCAAGGGCTGAAGTTATGTTTTCAGGTTGACTACCACCTGCTTGTGCCATATCAGGGCGGCCACCACCTTTACCACCGACTTGTTGAGCAACCATATTAACTAAATCACCCGCTTTAACACGGCCTACTAAATCTTTGGTAACACCAGCAATTAAGCCAACTTTAGGACCATTAGCTGTTGCCAACATAATTACGCCAGATTGCATTTTGTTTTTAAGTTCATCAACCATACCACGTAATGCTTTACTCTCCACGCCACCTAAATCAGCAATAAGCACTTTAACACCGTTAATTTCAATAGCATTATTAACCAGATCTGAGCCAGCTTGCGCAGCAAGCTCCTGCTTAAGTTGACCTATCTCTTTTTCAAGCTGCTTAGAACGGCTTATCAGTAGCTCAACTTTGCTGCTCGCGTTAGCTACGTCACTTTTAACTAACGTTGCAATATCAGTTAACGACGCTGTCTGTTGATTTATAAAATCAAGTGCGCCTGTTCCCGTGACCGCTTCAATACGGCGAACACCAGCTGCGATACCCGATTCAGATACAATTTTTAATAAACCGATATCACCCGTTCTATTAACATGCACCCCACCACAAAGCTCTATTGAAAAGTCCCCTAGTGTGACTACACGAACTTCATCGTCGTACTTTTCACCAAAGAGCGCCATTGCGCCTTTGGCTTTGGCTTCTTCAATATACATTGATTCCGTTTTTTTCGCGTGGTTACGTCTGATTTCATTGTTAACCATTTGCTCAACATCATGCAGTTCCTGAGCGGAAACACCTTCAAAATGAGAGAAATCAAAACGTAATTTTTCACTATCACATAATGAGCCTTTTTGAGTAACATGCTCACCGAGTATTTTGCGTAATGCTTCGTGCAATAAATGTGTTGCGGTATGGTTTTTAACAATTGCAGCTCGGCGCTCAACATTAATTTCAGCTTTCACTCGGCGGTTTAAACCAACATCAGTATGTGCTGTACCTCTATGGGCAAAAGCATTACCTAACTTGATGGTATCCGATACTTCAAATACTCCACCGTCAAGGTGTAATAGCCCACTATCTCCCACTTGACCACCTGATTCAGCGTAGAATGGCGTATGATCTAGTATCACAATACCTTGTTCACCTTTGCTTAATTGGTTGACTGCATGTTGATCTTGGTTGTTAAATAACTCAACGACTGTTGCTGAATATGAATCATTGTCGTAGCCTTTAAATGCTGTTTTTTGATCAGACTTGAGTTGTTGGTTATAATCAGTACCAAATTGACTCGCTTGTTGAGCACGTTCACGCTGTTGGCCCATCGCGACATCAAAACCATTATGATCAATCTTCAATTGGCGCTCACGAGCAATATCTGCCGTTAAATCCGCAGGGAAGCCATAAGTATCATATAGTTTAAAAACATCATCGCCCTTGATAGTATCACCCGCTAAGTTGCTTAAGATATCTTCAAGTAAAATCATGCCGCGATCTAGTGTGCGACCAAACTGTTCTTCCTCAATACGTAAAAGCTTTTCGATAATCGCTTGTTGTTGCAATAATTCAGGATAAGCATCACCCATTTGTTCGATTAATGAAGCAACAAGTTTATGGAAAAAATGTCCTTTAGCTTCTAATTTATGGCCATGGCGGATAGCACGACGAATAATACGACGCAGCACATAACCACGACCTTCATTTGACGGTACAACACCATCAACAATTAAAAAACTACACGAACGAATATGATCACTAATAACACGTAGTGATTTATGTTCAAGATCATTGCAATTAAGTAATGCAGCAGTATCTTTAATCAATGCTTGGAAAATATCTATTTCATAGTTGCTGTGTACATTCTGCATAATAGCTGAAATACGCTCTAACCCCATGCCGGTATCGATGGACGGGTTAGGTAACGGCTCCATAGTACCGTCATTTTGACGATTATATTGCATGAATACTATGTTCCAGATTTCAATAAAACGATCGCCGTCTTCATCAGGTGATCCTGGAGGCCCACCAAACACATCTTCTCCGTGATCATAAAATATTTCTGAACACGGTCCACATGGGCCAGTATCACCCATAGACCAGAAGTTATCTTTAGCACCTATACGAATAACACGTTCTGCCGGTACACCAACTTTTTCAATCCAGATACTTTCCGCTTCATCATCTTCATCAAAAACGGTGATGGTAAGTTTTTCTTTGGGTATTTGTAATATCTGCGTTAAGAAATCCCAAGCAAAGAAAATGGCTTCTTCTTTAAAATAATCACCAAAGCTGAAGTTACCCATCATTTCGAAAAAAGTATGATGACGTGCCGTGTAGCCGACATTTTCTAGATCATTATGCTTGCCACCTGCTCTTACACAACGTTGTGCGGAGGTTGCTCGGGTATAACTACGTGTCTCAGCACCTAAAAAAACATCTTTAAAAGGTACCATGCCCGCATTGGTAAACAATAATGTTGCATCATTTCCAGGAACGAGTGAGCTACTTTTAACTATTTGGTGTTGTTTGGTGGCAAAAAAATCTAAAAATGCCTGACGGACTTCGGCGGTGCTTCTAATCATGGGATACTCAACAAATCAATTTAGGTCTATGTTAATTCGGGTCTATTTTCATTTTATTTTATTCTAATATGGCAGAAATTTCATCACTGGAATAACCACGATATAATAAAAAAAGAATCTTCTTGGCATGTTCTCTTTGTGCTGTTTTTATATCAAGCTTACATTCTGTTTTTTTCTCAACAGAGTGCTTGCTACCAAAACGCTTATTATACGCAAGCTGAGCTTGAAGATACCAATCTATTTCACAACTTTCGCGCAATTATTGGATAATTGTTGTGCAGACGCCTTTTAATTCGAATGAAATATACTAATAAGACAAACTTGAAGAGCACCTAGCGAGGGTTAAAAGGCTTAAGGCAAACTATTGCATGAATAGAATGGTTATTATCACATCATTATATTTAGACGAAAAGTCACATAAGAAGAGCTATTGTTGTACCCTGAGGTCAAATTGTCACTTTGCTTTAATACAGTAATTGCACTGTGTTATGCCTTTTTTCAACTTAACTTTTGCGTGGCCATAAATATTAAAGCGAAAGCAACAACTGATGGCTTTCGTCTGGACTATCAGCAAAACCAAGAGTTAAACCCACAAGCCGTATACTTCGTTTATTTGCCCTACTGTAGGCCTTTGATAATAAACTGACAAAAAGAGCTCGTTGACATGCGTTACTCTGGGTTTCTACTGTTGTTTGATTAAAGTCAGTAAACTTAAGCTTGACTCCTTGCCTAATGATTTCTCTATTACTGTGAGGCGCAAGTCGATTAAGTAATTTTTGATACAATGAATCGATCACAAGCATGCATTCATCTTGGCTAGATATATCTTGTGCTAATGTGGTTTCGATTGCGAGCGACTTTCGTTGTCTGCTGACTTCTAACGCTCGATTATCAACACCGTGCGACTTTAAATACAGACTATTCGCAAACTTTCCGACGATATTTTGTAGTGTTCTAATATTACTTTCACGGACATCTGCACAGGTTGCATAACCATGCCGATTAAGTTTTTCAAACGTTTTCGGACCAATACCCGGTATTTTCTTTAGTGAAAGTTGTTCGACAAAGCTAGCAACTTTATCAGGCGTAATAACGCATTGACCATTAGGTTTATTCTCGTCACTGGCAATTTTTGCTAAAAATTTATTCGGTGCAATACCTGCCGATGCCGTTAAGTTTAATTCATTAAAGATATCAGTTCGAATCTGCTGGGCTATAAGAGTTGCACTGCCCTGACACATAGTTGCATCAGTTACATCAAGGTAGGCTTCATCTAAAGATAGCGGCTCAACAAGATCAGTATAACGAGAAAATATTTCTCTAATGTGTTTAGAGGCTTCTTTATATACGTCCATGCGGCCATGAACAATCTTAAGATGTGGGCAAAGTTGTTTTGCCTTAATCGCAGGCATAGCTGCACGGACACCGAACTGACGAGCTTGATAATTACTCGTACATAAAACAGAACGAGGTCCATCACCACCAACAGCCAAAGGAATATTTTGATATTCTGGAAAATCTCGCATTTCAATAGCGGCATAAAAGCAATCCATATCAATATGAATTATTTTTCTCTGGTTAGCCATCTTTCACTCGCCAAGAACTGTACATAAAAACAGTATACTATTTTTACGTCGCTTAGCAAGTAAGTTTATCTATTTGGTTGGGCTCTATCTTTTTAGCTACCGCTGTTACCATTATCAAACAATAGGCGTGTTTAAGCATGCGCTCAATTAATGATGAGTATATAACTAATTAAGGTCTGGCTATCCTAACGTTGGTGCTAATACATCAAACAACGCATCAATATGATCATCACGATCATTCAAGGCTGCAATATAATGGTATCTTTCACCGCCCGCTTCTAAAAAGACTTCACTATTTTCATGAATTAACTCTTCAAGCGTTTCTAGACAGTCAGCACTAAATGCAGGACTCATTATCGCAACATGTTTTATACCTTGCTTAGGAAGGTTCTCAAGGGTTTCATCTGTGTAAGGTTTAAGCCACTCAGCTTTACCAAAGCGCGATTGAAAAGTCATGATAATTTCATCATCAGTAAAACCTAAATTAGTTTCAAGTAATACTTTTTTTAGCAATAGCGTCGTTTCCTGACAGAAATCATAATACGGATCTCCCCATTTACGAAACTGCTCAGGCATGCCGTGGTATGACAAAACTAAGCGCTCAGGCTTTCCATGGTTTGACACATGCTCTTTAACTGTTTCGGCTAATGCTTGAATATAGAATGGATTATTATGATAAGTGTTTAAAAAATGGATAGACGGTATATAGCGCCACTTTTGTAACTCTTTACTAACAGCATCAAACGTAGAAGCTGTTGTTGGCCCGGCGTATTGAGGGTAAAGAGGCAATACAACAATATTATCAACACCTTGTTGCTGAAACTTTTGTAAGACACTGGCTATTGATGGATTTCCATAACGCATGGCAAAATCAACAATGACATTATCACCGTATTGCGATTTAATTTTAGCTGCCATTTTTATTTTTTGTGCAGCCGTAATAGTGATTAAGGGTGCACCATCATCTTGCCAAATCGTTTGATATAATTTGGCCGATTTCGCCGGCCTAATACGTAAAATTATGCCATGTAAAATTATAAGCCACACTAGTCGTGGAATTTCTACCACACGAGGATCAGATAAAAATTCTCGTAAATAACGACGTACTGCCCCCGTCGTTGGCTCATCCGGTGAGCCTAAATTAGTTAACAATACCGCTGTTGTTGAGCTTTTCTTTCCTTCAACTGAATTATCACTATTTTGTTTACGTGCACTAAAGCGAGATTTCATGTGACTTTTTCTTCTTTTTTAAGTTATAGCGTTAAAGTCGATTTATTACTCAACTAGTTTATTTACCACTAATTCAAGTATTTCACTGCGATTTACACCAATACCAAGCGCTTCTGCTTTATAGTCACCTGACTTAATACCAACGCCACCTTGCTTTGAAACAATGGCATATATATGCACTTTCTCTACGCTACTTAAATTATTCTCGCTAGTCATCGCTTGGCTATTATTCAGCACTACAACAGTAGGTAAATCGCTCGCTTTCATTTTAACTGCGGCAAGTGGCATACGCTGACCATTAGTAGGCACAGCATAAATAAATACCACACGATCTTCACCTTGTGCCAGCTGCTTAGCAACATCATCAGATAAACTCACATTCACTTTCAATTGTGGTCCCAAACCTGGCTCGACTTGTGGTTTCTGTTGCGAATTTTCTGCTGCTATGCCAAGTCTATTTTTAGCTTCAGCGACAGCTTCTTTTAGCGCAGTAATATTGACACCTTGATTATTTGCATCAATAACACGCTGCCAGTGAGTGATTGCCTTTTGGTATTCTTCACCAATAAAACTGTGCATACCTAATAAAATATTGGTTGAAGGGTCATTGATATCTAAAGCTAATGCTTTATCAATATACTCTTGTACTTGGGCACTAATTTGTTGATCATTTTTGTAATAAAGCGCTTGTGCAATAGCCCCCAAAACATCAGCATGCTCCCCTTCAATTTTGATCACACGTTTAAAAGCAATAACCGCTTCATCGAAACCGCCAACAGCTACATAAGTTTGTCCTAAGTTATACCAAGCTTCGCTATCGTCAGGGTTAGAGTCTATATGTTGTTGCAGTTTTTCAATATGTGCGATAGCCTCAACTTCACGTTGTTTTAACATTTCTTCTTGTGATTGAGCGGCTTGTTGACCATGCCCTGAAGGCAATTGAGTTATGACTTTATAGCTGCCTTGTTTGTTATAAAGCGCAACTGAGAAAATGATAATAAAGACACTCAAACCTAGCGGCCAAAAAGGTGAATAAGTTTTACTTACCTTAGTGATAGCTTTTTCTTCTGTTGAGTTACTTTCAATATCTTGCAATAGAGTCTTATCAAGTTCAGCTAAGAGATATTGATAGTTTTCTTCATCAATCCCCCCTTCGCCGTAATCTTTTTCAATCTCTTTTTTGTGCTCATGATATAAGCGGATATTGGTTTCATCACGCAAACTGCTATCTACACGAACATCTTGTGTCTTCTGTTTAAAGAAAGGACGCCATACAATCAATAATAATAAAATTAAAAATATAAGGCCTATTACTAAAAATTCCATAATGCTATCTACTACTTCTTTTAATTTATCGCGTGCTAATATCAATCAGAGTTATTAATTACTTAGTAAGTATTAATCCGATTGCTATACCTATTTATCGTTTGTTAAGTTTTTAAGCTTCTCTTGCTGTTCTGATGATAGAGACAAGTTTTTTTTATCCACAGGTTTTCTGCGAACAATCACAATGACTATTATAATCCCTAACAAAATCAACACTGCTGGACCAAACCATAAAACGTAAGTCAATTCAGAAACTCTTGGTCGATATAAGACAAATTCACCATAACGATCTACCATGAAATCAACAATTTCACTGTCCGCTTTACCTTGTTGCAATAATTCATAAAGCTCTCTACGAAGATCAGCAGCAATAGGTGAATTTGAATCAGCTAAGTTTTGGTTTTGACATTTAGGACATCGTAACTCTTTACTTAGTGCTTGAAAGCGAATTTTCGTCACTTCATCATTAAATTCATAAGTATCTACAGGGCTTGCAGCAACGATATTAGCACTCAAAGAAAACATCAAAGTAGCTATAAATATACTGAGTAAACGCATGTTATTTCCCCTGCTTTTTTTCTTCAACTAGCTGAGCAATTAATGGCTCAAATTCACGACGCCAAACGCGTGTATCTATCGCACCAGCAAAACGTTTACGGATAATACCATGATGGTCAATGACAAACGTTTCTGGCGCGCCATAAACCCCAAGATCTAAGCCTAAAGTGCCCTCTTCATCAAAAATAGAAAACACATAAGGATCTTCATAATTTTGCAGCCATTGCATTGCACCATCACGATTATCTTTGTAATTCAAACCATATAACTTAACTTGCGGGTCTTTGGCAATATCAACTAAATAAGGATGCTCATATTTACACGTTGGACACCAGGTAGCCCATACATTAATCAGAACAATATCACCAAGGAGATCTGCCTGAGTGACCATTTTTTCACTATTATTAAGTGTTTGCAGTGAAAAGGCTGGCATAGTCTTACCAACAAGTGCTGACGGCATATCTTGTGGATTAAGTGATAAACCACGATATAACACGACACCTAACGCAATGACTAATACTAAGGGTAAAAAACGAATTAACTTACCCATAATTATGTCTCCGATACTTTTACTGTATTTGTTGGCGTTGCAGCCACGGCACTCGTCAGTGAATCAGCAATGACAGGCGAACTAGCAACTACTGATTTTCTACGGCGATAACGCTTATCAAGCATTGACATAATACCACCTACACTCATGAAAATTGCCCCTAACCATATCCAACGAACAAATGGTTTGTAATGTACTCGAATAGCCCATGCTCCTCCTGGTAATGGGTCACCTAAAGCAACATATACGTCGCGGAACAAACCAGGATCAATTCCTGCTTCAGTCATGCCCATCGTTTGTACACGATAAGAGCGTCGTTCTGGTTTGAGTAAGCTAACAAACTCACTTTCGTTAGGACCCGTAACCTTATAAATATTTAATTGGCCTTGCTCTGCACTATAATTTGGTCCTTCAACATGCTTAATGCCCTTAAACTCTATTTCGTAACCTGAAATAATTACTTTTTCATTTAATTCCATTTTGACATTAGTTTCGCTTTCATACATTGAAACTATTGTTACACCAACAATCGTGATAGCAATACCCGCGTGGGCTGTTGCCATACCTAAATGACTTGTCGTTAATTTTCCGGCTAGTTGATATTGGTTTACAACTTCTTTGACAACCACTAAGAAAACCCAAGTTGCTAATGCTATTCCCATGGCAACTAAGGCATTAAACTCTCCACCGTAGATCACTGGAAATAATAAACCAAAAGCAATACTAAAAACTGAAGGGCTTAATAATCGCTTACGTAATTCGCCTTGTTTCGCCTTTTTCCAACGAATTAAAGGCCCTATTCCCATGATGATAAATAAAATACTCATGATAGGAACAAAGACAGCATTAAAGTACGGCGGACCAACTGAAATTTTTCCGTAACCTAATGCATCAACTAATAATGGATATAATGTACCTAGTAGTACAGTTACCGCTGCAACAACCAAAATAACATTACACAAAAGTAGTGCCGTTTCACGTGAATAAAAGGCAAAGCGTGAAAAACTCGCTACTGTGCTTGCTCTAAAAGCGTAAAGCGTTAAAGATCCACCTATAGCAATAGCAAGGATCATAAGTATAAAGATACCGCGAGAAGGATCTGCGGCAAAAGAATGTACCGAAGTAATTACCCCTGAACGCACCAGGAATGTACCTAATAAACTCAAACCAAAAGCAAATATTGCCAGTAAAATTGTCCAGTTTCTAAAAGTGCCACGCTTTTCAGTCACAGCTAAAGAATGTATTAGTGCTGTACCAACAAGCCAAGGCATAAAGGATGCATTTTCCACAGGATCCCAGAACCACCAGCCGCCCCAACCAAGTTCATAGTATGCCCACCAGCTGCCTAATGCGATACCCATAGTTAAGAACATCCATGCGCCTACCGTCCAAGGACGAGACCAACGGGCCCAGGCAGCATCCATTTTTCCAGCCATCAAAGCGGCCACAGCAAAAGCAAAAGCAACAGCGAAACCAACATAACCCAAATATAACAATGGCGGATGAATGATTAAACCAACATCTTGTAGCAATGGATTCAAATCACGTCCTTCCATTGGCACATTCGGCCACAAGCGATCAAATGGATTAGAAGTTAGCAAAGTAAAAGCAATAAATCCGATAGCAATCATACCCATGACGGCTAGAACACGAGAGACAAACTCTTCATCAATATCTTTAGAATAACGTGCAACAGCAGCTGTCCATGCAGTTAATGAAAACACCCACAATAATAATGAGCCTTCATGTCCCCCCCAAACAGCACTAATTTTAAAATAATAGGGTAAATGAGTATTAGAATGACTAGCGATATACTTAATGGAAAAATCGTCTACGACAAAACTGTAAGCAAGAATAACAATGCTGATACCAGTGAAAAAGAACATACCGTAAGTCAGTGGTCTAGCATAAGTCATGAGTTTCTTTAAAGAACTCTGCTCAGGGCTATGAACACCTATTAATGGGATTATCGCTAAGCAAATAGCAAATGCTAAAGCAATTATAAGGGCTAAGTGACCAAGTTCAGGTATAAGCTCAGGCATTTGTGTTGCTACCATATCGGGTATCATTGGGTTCTCCGCTTTACTTCAAAAAACTATTAACCATGTGTAATTAGTAAGCAATACTAATTAGGCTAAAAATTATCGCGTCATACTAACATTTTATAGATTCAAATATTAATGTAAATTAACGACTCAAGTTGTTTCATAATGTTACAAGTTTCTTGGGCTATGTTAATGT
>MAAB01007884.1_pt1 | contig 10661 bp, 11 predicted proteins | sample 1115991 | NCBI WGS metagenome assembly MAAB01 (sample SAMN04961124, study PRJNA320927) | seawater metagenome | isolation source: sample BD02T18 sea water enriched with oil for 18 days | place: USA:Gulf of Mexico | collected 2013-07-27 | reverse complement strand
AACCTAACCTGACTTTTTATGGCGGCCCTTGGGCTTCCTTTCTTCCTATTATGAGCTTTGTAGTGGTCGCCATTTATGTGGCCATGTCGCTTGAAGAAGCGAGTATTCAAGGCATGTGGGTCGGTATTCTTGCAGGCCTGTTAGTGACCTTTTTATTAGCCAAAGATAAATCTCTTTACAGTGAAACCATCATGAATGGCATGGCCAGTAAAGTGGCGGTAGCACCTGTTGCGGCTTGGATATTTGCAGGTATTTTTGCCACTGTATTACGCTCTTCAGGCCTTGTGGATGGCATCCTTTGGGCGGCCTATCACACGGGCGCAACTGGGACTGTTTTTGTGGCTGTTAGCTTTATCGCCAGTGCGCTTTTTGCCACAGCGGCGGGCACGGGTTTTGGCACGATTGCAGCGGGTATGGGGGTCTTGTATCCAGCTGGTGTTTTGCTCGGCGCTGACCCTTTATTAATGGCGGGAGCTATCGTGGGTGGTGGAGCATTTGGTGACAACTTAGCGCCTATTTCAGATACCACTATTTCATCTGCAGCGAGCCAAGATACGGATATCGGTGGTGTTGTACGCTCTCGACTTCGATACTCGTTAACCGCGGGAGGCATCACACTTGTGCTCTTGGTGGTTTTTAGTTTATTGAGCACTGGTACTTCAACGAGCGTCCCTTACGAGCAATTAGCTGAACATATGAATGCCAAAGGTTTGATCATGTTGATTCCCGCTTTTGCTGCTATTTATGTGGCCATGAAAAAGGGCGATGTGATTTTTGCCACCACGGTCGGCATTTTACTGGGCATGGTTGTCGCTGTGGTCTCGGGATTAAATACGGTGGAAGCCTTTGTATCCGTTGAAAATGGTGTCTTAATTAATGGTGTAGCAGGCTGGATGGCTGACTTGTCTATCTTGGTGTTATTGCTGGCGGGTGGTATTCGCCTCATGCTGGACGGCGGGGGCAGCGATAAGTTAATTAACTTATTAAAAGGCGTGGTTAAAACCCCCCGTGGCGCTGAAGCCTCTTCAGCAGGCTTGTCTCTTTTACTGTCTTCCATGATGAGTATTAATGCGCCTGCTATTTTAGCTGTGGGTCTTTCTTATGCAAAACCAGTGGGCGAAAAGTTTGGCCTGCACCCTTATCGTCGTGCCAATATTATCGACAGCATGGCCTGTACTTTGGTGTATTCCCTACCTTGGTCAGCAGCGCTTCTGTTTGCTTCTGGTTTATCTTCAAAAGCCGCTGAATCCTTTGTGGGAGTGCCTGCTTTAACGCCACTCGAAATGACGCCATGGATCTTGTATGCCTGGGTACTACTGGCAGTAATGACATTTTCGATTATAACCGGCTGGGGACGTCGTTTCGTCGATGATAAGTCTGCGACTGAGTATTCATCAGATGATGTGGAAGCCGCTTCGGTCGAGGTAAAAGCATGAAACAGATGACTCGAGCTAGCCTTGGTATTATCACAGGGTCAGGCCCTGAGGCGGGTTTGGATATGTGGTTTAAAATTCTTAAAGCGAATAAAAACCTAATGGGCGAACGCTTTGAAGGAGACCTAGATGCCCCCACTGTTAGTATCATTTCTGAGCCTCAGTTAGGTCTTTCTATGGAGCTTGCTCAAAATGACTTAAAGGTATGGCAGACCTTATCTCGGGTCGCTAATGATGTTTCTCAAAAGGTGGATTATTACGCTATTGCCTGCAACACCCTTAATTATTATCAGCCTCATCTAGATGGTTTATCGTTAAAGTCTAAATTGGTTTCTTTTGGTGACGTGGTTCAAAAAAAATTAGAACAAGATGGCATCAAAAAAGTCGCCTTATTAGGGGCAGACTCAGTGACAGATTTAGGCTATTGGTCGCCCTACAGACAACTTAAGGATGTTGCTGAAGTGGAGGTACCTGATCCGAGCTTAGGACTGCATCAACTTATTTATGATGTAAAAACCTATGGCGGTGAGATGCCTTTTATTGTGTCCTCTTTTACTAAGCTGGTGAATTCATTGGATGCAGACTTCGTTTTGCTGGCCTGTACCGAGTTGCCCTTGATTCCCATTAAGACGGGTAAGCAGTTGATTGATGTGACTGATTTAGTGGCTCAAGAAATGGCCAGATTGTCTCAGGCCAAATAACAGTTTTATGTTCTGCTTACTAACAGGCTAGCACCCACTGCTTGTTAGTAAGATTTTGGGGGCCTTAGGCCCCTTTTTTTGTATATAGCCTTGTTCATGAGTTAATGATCATCTTGCTTTTGCCAACTTGCGTAGATAGGGTCAGTCTCTTTCATATCCATGTATAACCACACCATGCGATCCACAAACCAGGCTTTAAAGACCATGATCCAAACATTCCCTAATATCAGAGCCCAGATATTCAAACTGTATAAGGCATAGATAAAAATAGGCAAGCCAATAGCAGATAAAATCTGTAGCCAATATGCTGCTTTGAGGTGGTGTTGAGGGATTGTCTGTGTATTGCGTGCTAGATAAATACGTTCGCCAAAGGTGCCCATAGATGCCCAGTTATTAGTTTGATTTGGTGCGTTAAAGAGTCTGGGGTTCAGCCATATCCAAATGAAAGAGAGAAGAATGGGGAGCAAGCTGTAATAGCCAATCCATTCTTTTGAATAAAAGGCAAGGGACATGAGAGGCAGTATGCTGAATCTGGTATACACGCTCCAAGGATTAGAATGTCGTCTCCAACTTTCATCATCCATTTTCATTAAGCGCTCTGCAAAACGGGTTAAATCCATTTGTATTCTCCGAATGATGATACTCTGCCCTAAGATATTAAACCTCTTTTTATACCAGAGTAGAATGTGAATAATCGATAAATCTAGAGATGGGAATAATTAAGCAAATTATGACAAAGGTTTTGTGTTTTGGTGATTCGAATACCTGGGGGACCAGACCAGAGGCGGGTCGTTATGATGAGGCTCAGCGTTGGACGTCTTTATTAGCTGGCGACTTGAACTTTGCAGGACACAATGTTGAGGTGATTGAAGCCGGCCAACCTAATCGCACCTTAGTTCATAACAGTCCTTTTTATGGTGACAAGTCGGGAGTGAGTTACTTAAAACCCTTATTGGCACAACACCAACCTGATGTGATTATTTTGTTGTTGGGCACCAACGACCTTAAAGCCAAATTCAATTTATCGGCACTCGATATTGCATTAGCCGCAGCTGAACTGATAACACAGGTTCAGACTTTTGTTCAAAGTGGAGTGGTGGGGACAAGCCCTATCAAGGTGTTATTGATTTCACCACCTGTGATCAAAGAAGTAGGAGCTTATAAAACAATATACCGCGGCGGCAGGGCCAAGTCTGAAATATTAGCCGATGAATATTCAAAACAGGCTATACGTCTAGGGTGTCATTTTTTTGATGCTAATGAGGTGATAACAAGCAGTGAGTTAGACGGTATTCATTGGGGCGCATGCGAACATAAAAAACTGGCAAAGAGGCTGTCATCTATTCTACTTGTCATACTAAAGCAAAAAAAAGCTGAGCGATAAGTTGCTCAGCTTAGTTTATTAAGCCCTTTATTGAGGGGATTTAGCAGCAATCACAGAGATTTCAACCAATAACTCAGGGCTGGCCATTCTTGCTTCAACGCAGGCACGAGCAGGCGCGAAACCTTCTTCAACCCAGTTGTCCCAAACCGCATTCATTTCTGCAAAGTGGCTCATGTCTTTTAAATAAATGGTGGCAGACAAAATTTGGTTTTTTGATGAGTTTACAGACTCAAGCAAGGTAACGACTTTAGCAAGCATGGTTTGAGTTTGCTCGGTAATACCTGCTGTTCTGTCTGCTGCAACTTGTCCACATAAATAGATAGTTTGGTTATGCTCAACAATGCGGCTCATACGTGCACTGGTTTCATGTCTTTCAATCAAGATCTTCCCCTATTAGTTTGTTAATAGCTAAATATTATAAGCTAATAATTTATTTATCTAAATCAATTAGTTCACCTAGTGTAATCGGTTTAATGGGACTACGCACTTGGTAATAGCCTACCTCATCAACAGGACGTTGAGTCTCCTCTGCAATAATATTGCTTACGGTTAAGCCACATAGGCGCCCTTGGCAAGGTCCCATACCCACTCGACTAAAGGCTTTAGTTTGATTAGGGCCGGTGCAACCTTGCTTGACCATATGACGAATGTCCTTGGCTAGGACTTCCTCACAGCGACACACTAGGGTGTCATCTTCGGGTGTTAAGAAGGTTTGAGCTGGGTAATAAAGTCTATCTAAAAAAGGGCGAATACAGGTTTCTTTCGCAAGTTTCTTGGTGGGAGATTGTGCCAGTTTTGTTAATTGTCTTGGGCTGATTTTAGCCAGAGATTGGGCAATTTTTAAGGCGGCTATTCTGCCCGTATTGGCGGCTCCTTTTGCCCCCGTGATCCCACTGCCATCCCCTGCGATAAAGATGTCTGGATGACTCGATTGGCCCCATGTATCTTTAACCGGATGCCAGCAAGCCTGATCTTTGTGCCATACATGATCAAGCTGTAATGCTCGACTGAGCTGTACATCAGGCACCACCCCTTGATGGGTTAACAAGGTTGAGCAGTGAATTTCTTGGTCTTGATTGTTGGCCTTAAATGACACCTTACCTAAACGATCAGATGAATTTGCTAACGCCGCTAAGTCAGTCACATTTTTATAAATAGGGATATTAGCCTTTTTAATTTCGGCCATTAAGGCCAAACCTTTGACGAGTAAAGGTAGATTATTCAAGGCACCGGCTAAATGCGCTAGAGCCTCGAAATAGCGGCCTTTAGGGCGAGTATCGAGTAAACCACTGATGGTGACACCAGCCCTTGTGAGTTGAGCGGTAATGAGTAATAACAGTGGGCCGCTACCTACGATAACTAAAGGTGAGGCGGGTATCATGGCGCTGGTTTTTAACAAAATTTGAGCCGCACCACAGGTCATTACACCGGGCAAGGTCCAGCCAGGAAAGGGTGTTGGCCTTTCTTGGGCACCAGTAGCAATCAAGAGTTTTTTCGCTTTTAGCTGTTGGCCTTGTTGCTTGATGCTCAGGTTGATCTCAAGGGATGTGCTGTCACTATTTTCAGGGCAAGTGACTTGCCAGACGCTTGCCTCAGGAAAGTAGTCTAGTTGGCTTTGTTGTACCTGAGTGATTAGGTCTCTGCCTTGGTAATAATCGGCTCCAAGTATGGATTCATCCTTTAAGCTCGGTTGGTAAAGCTTACGGTATATTTGTCCGCCAAGGTTGGCTTGCTCGTCTAATAAGGCCACCTTAAGGCCTTGCTCAGCGGCACAGATTGCAGCGCTCATGCCAGCGGGGCCTGCACCAATAATTGCGAGATCGTAGAGGGTATTCTTCATCATTTTTTGGCCTCTAGCGTATTAGCCGCGTTAAGATCAGGTGCTTGTATTTGTTTGCTCACACGCATGCCGTCTTGAACTTGGGTCATGCAGGCTTGGATGTTTTCTTTACCATCTATGGTGACAAGACATTCAAAGCAAACGCCCATCAGGCAATAGGGCGCTCTTTGGCTGTTGCTAATGGGCGTGCTTCGGCTGGGTAACAAGCCAGCACCTAATATGGCGGCGGCAACCGTATCCCCAGCGGGAACTTGTATGGCTTGGTTTTCAATATACAAGGTGATCCAGGTGTCACTATTGCTTTCTAATCGATTAAATGGCGAAGCGTTTGGCATGGAAAGCCTCCAATTCAACGTCTTGTTTATCATTGGCGATCCAATCAGCAATCGGGCCGTGATGGAATGCCCCTAAGGTGACACCACTATGACAGGTAACAAGGTAGGCCCCTTGATGTGTTTGTGAGGCTTGATAAATAGGGTATCCATCTGGGGTCATAATGCGCAGGGCTCCCCAAGCTCGGATAAGGCGAATATTTTTAAGTAAGGGGAACATCTTGCTTGCTCTGGCGGCAATGGTCGCCATCACCTGTGTGCTTGTGCCCGTATCAAAGCCCACATCTTCTTTGGAGTCACCTAACTGAATTGTGCCTTCATTGGTTTGTCTCACATGGCCTGTTGGGTAATGCAGAAAAGGTTTTACTCTTTCACAGATTAGTACTTGGCCGCGATTTGGGGTTAATGGCGCATGTAGACCGACTTGCGGGGCGAGCTCTTTATTGCCAAGGCCCGCAGCTAGCACAACTTGATCGCATTGATAGCTTTCTGTTGTTGTCTCAATACTGAAGGTTTGGCCTTGTTTACTTAGCTTGTGGACCTTACCTGAGTGGTGAATCTTGCCACCTTGCTTGATAAAACATTCGCTAAGGGCGCGTAATAATAACAAAGGATTAACATGGCCATCTTCAGGGCCATAGGTGGCGCCCACCACATCAGGGCCTGCTTCTGGGATAAAGTCCCTAAGTTGCTGTAGGTCTAGCATCTCAAAAGGGTAATCCCCATTGGCTTCTTTTTGTATTTGGGTGAGCAGGGTTTTACGCTGATTAAGTTCGTCGTCGCTCAAGCAAAGAAAGAGTCCACCTTTTTGCTGTAATTCAATATTAATGCCCGTTTTAGCCAATAGATCTTGGGCAAATTGAGGCCAAAGCTTGGCCGATAAACGGGATATTTTGGCATAGTCAGCCAAGGTGTCGCCTTTACCTTGTACCCAGACTAGGCCAAAGTTTCCACGAGAAGCGCGAAGGCCAGTATCGCCTTCATCAATAATGCTCACATTAAGTCCATTGCGTTGTAAGCCTAAAGCGACTGACAAACCGACTATGCCGCCACCTAAAACACAGACGTCAGGACGATATGAATTGTCAGTTGAGGACTGAGTCATGAACAAATCCTTTGAAAAAAGGCCCAGCGAGAAACCCTGGGCAATGGGATAAAAACTATTGTGAGTAGGCTTTAGTTTAGAGCGTCATCTAGAACACCTTGGGCCCAATCAAAACCGTTGTCATTGATTATTTTAGGCCATACTTTAGCGCGAACTATGTTGGCATGAGCTTCGATTTGATCATTCATCAGACTCTCTTTTATTATGTTTATCGTTGAGGTTTGAGCTTAGAGAAATAATAATGACTTGATTTAATAACATCAAATCGTATATTTGCATCACTTGATAACATTGTATTATTAGAGGTGAAGATGGCTCGTATTACTTATCGTCAAATTGAGGCATTTAGAGGAATCATGATTAGCGGCACTACGAGCGGTGCAGCAGAAATCTTATGTGTATCTCAACCTGCTGTAAGTCGTTTGTTGAGTGACTTTGAAAGTGCTGTGGCAGTCAAAATGTTTGAGCGGCAGAAAAAGAGATTAGTGCCCACACCTGAAGCCCATGTTTTTTATGCGGAAGTTGAGCGCTCCTTTGTTTCACTGGAAACCTTAGCAAGAGCCGCTGATGACTTACGTGAGTGTCATATTGGCTCTTTACGTGTTGCTTCTATGCCTGCGCTTTCTGTTGATTTCATGCCGGGCGTTATACAAACATTTAGTCAACTACATACGGGTGTTTCATTTTCCTTTCAGGTGAGAAGTACGCAGCAGGTCGCTGACCTTATCGCAAGCCAGCAATATGATTTAGGTGTGGTGTCGGCTATCCCTATGATGGATTCAGCAATAGAAGTTGAAGCATTGGCTGAAAGTCGCCTAGTGTGTATTTTACCCGCTGATCATAGCTTGATTGATAAAGATGAAATAGTCCCAGCAGACCTTGAAGGGGAAAGCTTTATTTCTCTAGGGACAGAGCAAGGTTTACACCATAAAATTGACAGTGTATTTGATTCCGCTGGTGTGAATCGGAAGCTGTTGATGGATACTCAACTCTCTTATAGTGCCTGTGCCATGGTACTTGCAGGTGCAGGGGTTTCATTGGTTGAGCCGATAACCGCATTGCATTATCAAAAGCTTGGTTTAGTAGTGAAGCGCTTTTCCCCTTGTATTAGTTATCGTTACAACTTGATATTCCCGGCCCAGAAGGCCCGCTCAGACTTAACAAAATCTTTTGTTAAGTTGTTAAGAGAAAATATTAACAGCCTCTATGCAGACACGGATTCCTTATTTGAAAGGATAAGTTAACAGAGCGTGTTTATGAGGGGAGTGGTAATGAGAGTACTATATCTGCTTTTATCAAATTTTCGGATACTAATTTGATATTAAACGCGTCATTAAGGTTTACCTTATCAAGGGCCGCTTTTGGCTCTAGCCCTAAATCTAACCAGCGTTGTGTGAGGCGTGCAATGAGTGTGCTTTCATCCACCTCAATGAAGATACTGATATCCAATAAAGGGTTTAAGTCTCGCCACCCAGTTTGGTCCAACAGCAGATAATTACCTTCCACTAATATGAATTTATCCGAGTTTTTTATCTCGACAGCAGAACCGATTGAGGCATCCAATTCGCGATTAAATAGGGGCGCATAAATTGAGAGTTTATGATTTGGAGTATTAACGGGGTTATTTTTTATTCTGCTTAACAATGCGCTAAAACCTTCCAAGTCAAAGCTATTTGGTGAGCCTTTTCGAGATAAAAGATGACGTTCTTCTAAAATCTCATTGGTCAGATGAAATCCATCCATTTGTACTATTTTAGCCTGACCAAGTTTTGTTTTTAGATAATGGCTAATGGTCGATTTACCTGCCCCAGGGCAACCTGCAATGCCAATCATAATACGATCTTTCTGGGCTGACTTCTGCTCAATAAGACGATATAAATCATCAAGATTATTTAGGGATAGGCTGCTCATGTGATTCCATTATTAAAAATTTGTGAACACTTACTTCTTCTATCTTTTACCAGTTATCTGAGTGTGTGCCTTTTTCTTGGGCGGCAAGCTCAGCAGGAATGAGTATATAATTAGGCTCGACCTTCTTGCCTTGTAATAATTGATAACCAATTTCGATGGCTTTCTCTGCCATTAAAGTGGGTTTTTGCATGGCGGTGGCTGCCCAGTTGCTTTTCCCCGATTTAATTACTTTGACAGCAAAAGGCGCGCCATCAACCGAGGCCAATACAAAGTCATCACGACCTGCTTGTTTTGCGGCACGAATTGCGCCTAATGCGGTGGGGTCGTTGATGCTAAAAACACCGTCAATTTTAGGATAGGCTTCCATCAAGTAGGTCATGGCTTTCATGCCGCCATCTATGCTGCCAGTGCCATTATATTGGTCACTTAACAGGACGATTTTAGGGTAATCGCGAATGGCGGATTTACAGCCTGCTACACGTTCGACTACTGAGGATACTGCCACCCCATTAATAATCACCATATTGCCTTCAAAATTCATGCGTTTGGCCAGGTATTCACAGGCAATCACACCAGCTTGAATATTATCTGTGGTAATAGTGGCATCAGCACCACGGGCTTTTACATCAACCGCAATCACCTTAATGCCGGCTCGTTGGGCTTTTGCAATGGTTGGCGCTATGCCTTCTTCATCGGCAGCAGTCAGTAAAATAAGATCAACATCTTGCTCGATAAAGTAGTTTAATTGGGTAATTTGACGCTTTAGGTCATAGGCATCTGAACGAATCAGCATTTTTACAGGCTGACCGACCAGAGACTCAGCTCGGCTGGTGGCTGATTCGATAAGCTGTACGAAATAGGGGTTACCTAAATCTGCAACACTGATACCAATAGACTGGAGTTTGGGGGGATTTGAGGCAGTAGCGGATAAAGTAGGCAGACCTAATACCATCAAACCGCTAATAAAAAGAGCCATTAAAAACTTCAGTTTTTGCTTGGCTGACATTTTCATTTTATTTAAGCCTGTTTGTTGCTGGGTATTAGGAGCGTGATACATTCGAAGGGTTATCCTTTGTTCGCTGAGCGAGACTTTTGCTTAGCTTATTCGTTCTGATAGAAGAATAAACCATGATTCATTGTTATTAGACGATGAATCATGGTTTAAGCCAAGGATGATTTTAAGCCGCCTCAATATCCATAGCACCCGTCATAATCGCGACCGCATCCGACATGCTGTGACTTTGAGGGGTGACTATGCCAGCACATTGTCCAAGGCGATGGATATGGATGCGATCGGCCACTTCAAAGACATGGGGCATATTGTGACTAATGAGCACGATAGGCAAACCTCTATCACGTACTTCTTTGATTAAGTTTAGTACACGACGAGATTCTTTAACCCCTAATGCGGCGGTGGGTTCATCCATGATAACAACCTTGCTACCAAACAAAGCAGAACGCGCCACGGCAACACCTTGGCGTTGTCCGCCTGAAAGTGATTCAACCGCCTGACTCATGTTTTGAATGGTAAGTAATCCCAGCTCGGTCATTTTAGCTTTGGCATTAGTCTCCATTGCTTTTTTGTCCAGCATTCGTAGGTATTTACCCAAAAAACCTGGTTTAAGGATCTCACGACCAAGGTACAAATTATCGGCAATATTGAGCGCTGGAGAGATGGCTAAGTTTTGGTAAACCGTTTCAATGCCCAGCTCACGTGCTTCCATTGGCGTATTAAAATTAACCGGATTACCGTCTAACCAAATTTCACCTTCGTCTGGCACGAGTGCCCCCGAAAGGGCTTTAATAAGGGAGGACTTTCCGGCGCCGTTATCGCCAATAACCGCTAATATCTCACCCGGGAAAAGCTCAAAATCAGTATGATCTATGGCCGTCACACTGCCATAGCGTTTGACTAGGCCTTTGGCTTTTAAAACAGGCGTTTGTTTATAATCGAC
>MAAB01007882.1_pt1 | contig 10678 bp, 10 predicted proteins | sample 1115991 | NCBI WGS metagenome assembly MAAB01 (sample SAMN04961124, study PRJNA320927) | seawater metagenome | isolation source: sample BD02T18 sea water enriched with oil for 18 days | place: USA:Gulf of Mexico | collected 2013-07-27 | reverse complement strand
TCAATAATCTGAGTATCCACCCAGCCTACTGCACCCTCAACCCAATCTACGGTATCTGCAACTGCAGTCTCAACCCAGCTTACTGCATCGTCAAACCAGCCAGCCTGGGTAGGTCCGGCGATGGTTAATCCTGCGATGGTCGATAGTGCGAGTATATTTTTTTTAAATTTCATTGGCATGTTCCAATTTATAATTATTGTTTTGACGTGTTTTATAAGTACTTATATGACTCAGCAAATCATTAGCTATCCTTGCGTTGACCTGTATAAGACATCTTGAGTATTTTTATCATTTTTTATTTTTTTCTTATCGTTATAAAAATGATTACTCTAAACAATAGACTGCAACATAATGCCAATATCCGTCTATAAACTATCACGACATTAAACCTGCAAAAACACGACATGGATAAATACCTAGATTAATATACCGATAACACCTAAGGTGAATCTAGCCGCATGCCATCTAACACACTAATATTGAATAACACTCATGCCGGAACTAAACTAATCCTATCTGATTATCAAATAATGGAATCCTAGTGAAATTATTCGTTACAGTCATATTTTTATGCCTTATTTCACCATTTACCCTAGGTGCCGATACTGTTGTTATTTACCCTAAGCCACAATCAGAAAAAGATATACGCACAAATGATCTAATTGCACTGCTCAAGCACTCTCTGGAAATAACCAAAGAAACTCATGGCCCTTATCGCCTGCAAACTTCAGACTCTGTTATGACAGAGTCACGCCAACTTGCTGCCTTGCGCCAAGGCCAAGGAATAAACATTGTTTGGTCTTCAACGTCTAAAGCACTAGAGAAAAAACTATTGCCCATTCGAATCCCATTACGTAAAGGTCTACTAGGCTACCGAATATCACTCATTGATAAAGCGAACCAAGAGAGCATAGATAAAATAAAAACACTTGCCGACTTAAAGTCAATCAGCATTGGTCAAGGACGCGGCTGGGGTGATGTCGATATTTATAAAACCAATGACATTGAAGTGCAGCAGGCTCCCTACAACTCACTGTTTAAAATGGTGGCTAATAATCGTTTTGACCTTTTCCCTCGCGGCATAAACGAAATCTTTGATGAGCACAATGCTCAGGCCAAAGTCACACCTAATCTAGCCATTGAGAAGAATCTTATGATTGTTTACGCTTGGCCTTATTATTTTTTCACCAATCCAAAAGATAAGGCAATAGCAGACCGTATTGAATATGGATTACGCAAAATGATAGCCGATGGCTCCTTTAATAAAATTTTCTTACGCTACCATGGTAATTCAATTAAACAGGCCAATGTACACCAGCGAAGAATCATACGAATTAACAATAATTTATTGCCCACTACAGTCCCCCTCGATGATAAATCCTTATGGTTCGACCCGCTTAAAGATTTATAGCGCCGAAGTTGTTCAAGCCCAAAACAAAGAGCAGACAAACCTCAATTAAGGTCTGCCTGAAACTCCGCTTAAGATTGACTATCCATAGGTTATTGAATATTTCCCTGATCCACGGTTAACTGGAAGCTTCCGTTTTGACCAGAGCTATAAGTCGCTGCTACCAACACATAAGAGCCAGCAGTCAGAGATTGAAGCAGCCGAGAGTTGTAGCCGGCGCCACCATCGTCGTTATAGGTAATTTGATTGCCATTGGCATCCAATAGATAAAGATAAGTATCAACCGTTGATGTCAGGTTAATTTCAACCGTTGCAGACTCCATTAACGTAAATGTGTAACGTGGATTATTACTGCTGGTTGCACTACGGCCACCAGAGTTACTCCAGTTGCCATTTACCTGATGATTATTTCCTGGAATTAACCACTGCCCTTCCAATGCTAGATCATTAGCATTAACCCAAGCATTGCTAACACCTTTAGCCGCTTTGGCCGCCTTCAATTTTTCGTTATCTTGGCTATTCGTAGGCGCATCAAACTTATAACCCGGAGCTTCATTTTCACACGTTGCATCACCTTCAGAATAAGGTCCTGGAGTCACCGTCGCAATCCAATCGTGAGTACCTGGCTTACGACAAGAGAAGTTATTATAACCACCGCAATAAGCATCATTCCAACGACCATTGGAATATTGCATGGCACAATCTTCATTATTCGAGTTATTAGGCTCGTTAGTATTCCAGCTCCATACGCCTGCGGCTAAACGACCATCAGTAGTCACCATATCGTCAAGATTCACGATATTGCCACCCGTCGCAAAAGCGGTTTTAACATCGGCTGCAGATATGTTGTCGATACCACCATTAAAATACTCATTGATCGTGCCATGAGTGGTGCTGTCTTCCCAGATACGCCCGACATTACCTAGACCGGTATAGGCCATGTTAGCCATATTACTATTACCGGAACAACCACCGTCTTTCCAGAATACCACCTGCTTACCAGCCGCTAATACCTGAGCCTTGGTCAGGCTGTCGGGGATATTCTTACAACCCCCGCTATTGTAAACCTTGCTGCCAAAGTAATTGTTAATTTCACTGTAAAGGTCACCCGCACCGCCGCTATGATCTTCTACATACAGGATGATCACTTCACCGGCATTACGGCTGTCATTAAGCCAGCTGGCAATTTCGGAAAAACCTTCTGTTGAATATTTGTCATGAATACTGCAAATACCGTGACACATCAAAAGGCGATAGCGGTAGTTAAAAAAGCTCAGCTGTTTGAGTGTCCAATGAATATCAATTTCAATGAAACGGGCTCCCATACGCAGCTGATCTTTAATAGAATGTTTCTGCTGAGGATCCGGATAGCGACACCCCACAGAAAAATTACAACTGCTATAAACTTCCGAATTATAGGTATTGTGTGTTCCCAGAATATTATTATCAATAATGGGAGACTGGTTATCCAAGGTACGCTGCAAAGCCAGAGCTTTACCTGCCCAACTGTTATTAAAATCGTCGATGGAATCTGCCATAACATTTATTGAGGTAGCCATTACCCCAATCAATATTAAGCGGCTTAAGTTACTTATTAATCTCTTCATCTGTTTACTCCGGTTTTATTTTTATAATTTTTTTATTAATAACACTTAATTTTATAAGCGTTATTGCCCTGCCAAATTAAGTCCACCCTGATTGACGCTCAACTGGAAGCTACCACTTTGGCCGCTGCTGTAGGTGGCTGCGACCAACAGGTATTTTCCCGCGGCTAATGAAATATTCAGCCGAGAGTTATACCCCTCTCCGCCATCATCGTTGTAGCTGATTTGATTACCGTTGATATCTAGTAAATACAGGTAGGTATCTATCGACGAAGTTAGATCAATTTGTACAGTTTTCGCTTCTGCTAAAACAAACTCAATGCGGTTATTATTTTGGCTGTCTTTATTTCGCCCACCAGAATTCACCCAACTGGCATCAATTTGTTTTGCCCCACCATAAACATTGGCGACGCCTAAGCGATCATAAGCACTAAGGTTGGTACTACCAAAACGCACCCCTGACACATACGCACAATCATCGTTATAGGTCATGATGGAATCCCAATCATAACTATTGGGGTTTGATACGCTGAAATTAGAATCCCCAGCTGAAATAGGTGAACGGGCATTACAAGACGCCGGAGTTAATGGATGCGACCACTCATGATAGAACCCCAGAGCATGGCCAAACTCATGAATGGCATACTGCTCGACACAACTAAAATCATATTCCATACGGGCGCGAGACCAGCTGTAGGTAATGCAGCTGTTAAAACTATTACCCCAAGGCTTGAATTGAGTACGACCCGTGCGAGTGCCATAGCCCACATTAGAGTTGTTAGGCGCATCTGGGTGAATATATAAATCAATCGCCTGATCTTGCTCTGCTTGGCTTAAATCATTGCAATTCGCCCAACCGGTAAAGCGTACCGTGCTCCAACGCTCCCAGCTGCCGCTAAGAGCACCTTTCACATGGTCGATAAGCTGAGAAAAAGTGGGATTCCCTTGATGAAAATAATATTTTTGTAAACCACTGGCTTTTTGATTTGCTGAGCTGCCGGATACGATACACACAGGAACCCGCGTTAAACCGTCCGCGGATGCTGGCCAGCGTCCCGAGTTCTGAAACACAGACGTGTGACCATTCATGCTCAAACCAAAGAAGGTAGTAAAAAGAAGAACGAGAGAGATTTGTCGTGGGGTCACTTAGGTGCCCTCCATTTTTATTTTATTAATTACACTTAAAAGAAAAGTTCTGATAATGCTATTTTGCATCATACTATTGGCTGACATCTATAAACCTACACGACATAAAGCTTACAAAAATGCGCCAATGACTATGGTTAACATGAGTGCCCAGTAAGAAACTGAGCACTGATCATCTATAAAATAACATCCGCTTTATTCTAGCTGCTTTAATACCCCCATCATTTCCACGACCGAATCTGCAACCGGCATAGCAGGTGAGACCTTAGTAGTGACAAATATTCCTGGGCAGGCAACTCGCCATGCACCTAGGTGGCGCATGATAGCAGCAGACGATTCTGCTTCGATTACCGATGATCCCCATTGCCCTGGAGTAATATCAAAGCGAATGAGTTCTACATCGGGTGGCGGAAATAATTCGGCTTTTTGTAATTGATTTAAAGCTGCAATACGCTGAGATATACTGACTTGTTCGTTCAGCTCCCAATAGATTAAAAATAACATAAACACCTCCAAATTTAATTTATTGTGGTGGTATAGTGAGTCTAGATTGCTGCCAAAGATTCGCTGATCAAAAGTGATTAAAGCGCTTGAAATAGTCAATAAAGTGATTAAAGTTACTATCTCAATAAGAGTGAAAATAAAGCGATGCCGAATAACTCCATGCTCTCCCTTGGATTAATAATTTTATTAACGGCCCTCGCTCCTACTCTGTGGGGTACGACCTATTTCGTCACCACCGAACTGCTGCCCCCGAACCGCCCTTTTATTGCTGCGTTTCTACGACTTTTACCTGCGGGAATAATACTGGTACTGATTAGCCGACACTTACCCCAACGTCATGAATGGCTTCACATCGTTATTCTGGCAATATTAAATTTCGCAATATTTCATGTTTTATTATTCGTCGCCGCCTATCGATTACCCGGAGGCTTAGCCGCAGTGGTAGGAGCCATCCAGCCATTAATGATGATGGTATTGATCTGGCTTGTAGACGGTCGTAAACCTGCACAACTTGCCTTAGTAGCCAGTATCATTGGAGTATTGGGAATGGCGGCATTATTGTTGTCCCCTAATTCTACTTGGGATTACATCGGCATTCTGGCGGCTACGGTTGGGGCACTGCTGATGACCAGCGGGGTTTTCCTCGCCCGTCGCTGGCGCACCGATATGCCACTATTGGCCTTTACCGGTTGGCAGCTATTAATTGCAGGCATTATATTGGCGCCACTGGCCTGGTTAATCGATCCACCCTTATTAACCCTGAGCAAAAACAATCTGATCGGCTATGGCTACCTAGCCATTTTTGGTACGACCCTAGCCTATGTATTGTGGTTTAACGGCATTGCCAAGCTATCACCGGTAGCGGTTTCATCCCTTGGATTATTGAGCCCCATTAGTGCCGTCATTATTGGCTGGTTGGCACTGGGCCAAAGCATAACCGGAACTGCTCTTATTGGCCTTATTGCGGTGCTTGCCAGCGTGCTTACTGTGCAATGGGCATTAGTGCCAAAAATATAAAGACACAGGAATGATGAAAAAGAGGCTCTTTTCAAAGCGAGATTGTTCTGATTGTCCACTAACTAAGGAAAAACCCTCCTGCTTATAACCTGCCATTCAATTATGTCCATTTTCCTCGTCTAAGCTGTTAATAATATTCTCATCTTGGATTTATCAATGACACTCAAGCGTTTATTAACTCTGGTATTTGGCTTTAATATCATCTTGGTTATTACTACCACCATTTTAGTTTTCAATTTAAAAAATAAAGTATCAGAACTTGATCATGCATCTAATAGCCGTATTGACTCTTACCTGCTGGCTGATGAATTACGCCAAAGTTCAGATGACTTAACTCGCCTAGGCCGAACTTACGTTCTCACTGGTGATGAAAAATATGAAAAAATGTATCTCGACATTCTCAGTATTCGTAATGGTGAAAAACCTAGACCGAAAGATTATTACAATATTTATTGGGATTTAATGCTGAATTATGGCCAAAAACCTCGTCCAGATACGTTTAGCAAACCACTACAGCAGATGATGAAAGATCAAAACTTTACCGATACTGAGTTTTCCTTACTATCCCAAGCACAACAAAATTCAGATGCTTTGGTTGCTTTAGAAGTAAAAGCACTTAATGCGGTAAAAGGTATATTTTCTGATAGCCAAGGTCATTACAGTATTCGAGCTGAACCGAATTTAGCATTAGCTCGTGATCTCGTTCATTCAGAAAGTTACCATCAAGAAAAAGCTAAAATTATGGAGCCTATCGCAGAATTTATTTTTGAATTAACCCAGCGTACAAATGGCCTAGCGATCGCCGCAAAAGACTCGGTATCCTTTATGGTGAATTTTATTACAACGGTGCTCGGCATAATGGTCATTATGTCTATATTCGGTTTTTTAATAGTGCATAAGCGTGTGAGTAAACCCATGCAGGATATATCAGACGCATTAATTATAATTGGTGAAAATGTCGATCTGACCCATCATATAAAACAAGATTCGAACGATGAGCTAGGCACCATCGCAAAGCAAGTGAATAAGCTAGTAGAAAACTTCAGAGCGGCTATTAGTGAAATCGTAGGAGTTACTTCGTCCATTCAGGATATTAGTCAATCAATTCACCATACCGTTGTAAACAACCAAGGTATATTTAAAAAACAAAACCTCGAACTCGATATGGCAGCGACCGCCGTAGAAGAAATGACCACAGCTTTAGCAGATGTTGCCAACCATACAACGCAAGCCGATGAGGCATCACGCTTTGCACAAGGTAGCGCCAATGAAGGTAATACTGTAGTAAAAGCGACGATTAGCCAGGTCAGTAACTTGTCCAACGAATTCAGCAATGCCAGCACAGTCGTTAATGACCTAGCGCAGGAAAGTAATAAAGTCGGTGCGGTATTAGATGTGATTAAAACGATCGCTGAACAAACGAATCTACTGGCCCTTAACGCAGCCATCGAAGCCGCCAGAGCTGGAGAGCAAGGACGTGGCTTTGCGGTAGTGGCAGATGAAGTACGCTCTTTGGCACAACGTACTCAATCTTCAACTCTTGAAATTGAAAGCATGATTGAACAATTACAAAAGAAATCGAAAGAGGCAGTCATCGCCATTGAACAAGGAGCCTCAGGTTTAGAAACTACCGTACAAAAAGTGGAAGGGGTTGATCAATCTTTTATCGGAATAGTCTCATCTATGGAAACCATTTCTGGTTATGCAACGTCAATCGCTTCAGCAACAGAAGAGCAAAGTACGGTGAGTGCAGAGATTAGCCGCAACCTTATTAATATTGCCGATCACTCTGGCAAGATGCTGGATGATACCGAGCAGCTATCTTCAACCGTGGAACAATTAAAAGCCGCCTCCAGCCATATGGATTTAACCATTAGTCGTTTCAAAATATAACTAAGATGGTTATGACCTAAGTAAAATAATGATAATAACGACAGAATCATTCTTTTGAGTTAATGGCTGGATATTTGATGAACTAGAGCGACTAGTTCATCAATAAAAATAGTATCAGATAACATCCTTGTATCTTCTATTAAGGCTATTTGCACCAGCGAATCAATGGTATTCGTTACAATAAAAGCTTTCGTTTGTATCAATCGGTTGTTCATGTCTAAGTTAAAGTTTTTCGCTAACAGAGCAGCAATTATTTGCTCAAAAAAGCGTGTTGCCTTCCTTAATTCGTCTCTACATTCCAGAGAATTTACCTGTTGATGTAACAGCTTTGTTAGCTCTATATCCTCTAAATGTATTTTGATGAAGGCTTGAATCAACTTCCGAAAAAGAGACTCGTTGAATGCCCCCTGCCAATTTTCAATAATGCTAGATAAGCACTCAATCTCCTGCTGAACATGCTGCTCAATCAAGGCCGCAATCAAGGATTCTTTATTGGGAAAATACTGGTACAACGAACCAATACTCACTCCTGCACGCTCGGCAACATGATTGGTAGTTAAAGCTTGAGCCCCACCGGCTAATAAAATGTGAGTAGTCGCTTGTAGAATCGCTTCGACCGTTATTTTAGAGCGTGACTGCTTGGGTGATTTCCTTGATTTTGTTGGCATTTAACCCTCTGACAGTAGTAGCGATAGGAATACGAGTAGTTTACGAAGGTATATCTGAATACCATAGTTATATGAGTTTTACTCATATAACCAATATTTATGAGGTTGATTTATGCCAATACGCGAATTCTATATTCACTTTGAAGGCCACGAGATCGCAGTTATCGCCGGTAATGAAGATATTGATGAAGCCGCCGTTATCTTTATTCCCGGAGTGCTAGCCCCGGTCAATTTTTGGCTCGCCTGCTTACCTGAGTCTATTCTAAAAAATCGACGTTGGTATTCAATCAGTTTACCAGGCCACCACCCTTCAAAAGTCGCTGCCGACTATAAACCAGAGGATGTGAATGAGGACTGGTTAAATCGCCTTTATCAATCCGTTATCCTACAGTTAGTAGCAACCAGAAAGGTTATACTAGTGGGCCATTCTACCGGCGGTTTTTCGGCGCTCAATGTGGCAGCCAATAATTTTGATTCTCTCTTAGGGGTCATCAGTATTGCTGGCTTTTTTAAAGGCAACTGGGGAGGAATAGAAGGTCAGCTGATTAAATTAGCCGGCCTAGGTCAGTGGGCAAAACCTATATTTCAATTATTCTTGGCCACCAGCCGTAGTATACCCGCAGTACAAGAGTACATTTCATCCTTACTGACGTTTGATCGTAAGGCTTATAACACCTCGCCAATTACCAAAAAAATGCTCCATGAAATTCAAGACAATATGCAGGGGCAAAACTTAGCGAACTTATTCCCATTATTTAACCGCATCGGCGAGCTCGATATTTATTCAACGTTAGAGTCTATTAATGTACCCGTGACAATTATGGCTGGCAGTCATGATCCTGTTATCGATGCTTTACAGTCTCTTAGATTAGCTGGCGCGATTAAGCAATCAAACTTAGTCGTCTTTGATCGCGCAGGTCATATGCCTTTTATGGAAAGAACCCAGCAATTTAATCATGAGCTCTGCCAAGTAATCGACTGCTATATAAAACCCGCTATTGCCCGAGGACTATAAAATGAATTATCCACAATATAAATCTGACTTAAATCATATTTATCAATCAGAAGTTTATGGCGCTAACGTTTTCCGTATGGCAATGCGATTAACCAGCAAGCTCGAGCGGAAGGATAAATGGCGCTATTTATACCAGCTGGAAATACAAACACTGAATCACTTTCTCCAGCATTTATCCACGACACCTCTGACCTACTCCTACCCTTGGGTTTGGGCAATTAGAGGCCATATTGAAGGTATTATCATCGGTATACTGCCATGGAAGCTCGCAATGAAACTGCTGGCGAAAGAGACTCAAAGCTTTATTCACATCTGGCGACGCCTTAAAGATCACGCACCACATAAAGATCGCTCTTTTTTTGATTACGTATATGCTCACGAAAAAGCCATTGAGGCTTTTGCAAACTTAGAAATAAACAAAAGTGAACGTAGTACTCAGGCGTTAAAATCTCTGCTCAATGAGTTAGATTATTAGGATACAGGTACTGATAGATATAAAAACTATTGCGAAATTGACCTAAACCGCTAAGCTGTGAATAATTTGTATTTCTTAGAGTTTGAATTATATGAATAAATTGTTTTCACCAATGATTGTATTCTTAATAAACTTAACAGCTTTTTCCAGCCTTATTCCTTCGGTAGCTTTGTCCTTTGATGCAGAGGTTGCCCACCCTTCAATCAATATCGCGACCATAGACTACCCACCACTAATGGGCGAAAAAGAAGGATTAATGACTGAAATTGTAAGAGAAGCTTTTTTAATCCAGGACTATCACGTGAATTTCACCCTAATGCCTATGGCGAGAATCGCTTGGTCTATTACAGAGGGAGATAGTGATGCGGCAATCGGTAGTATTCATTGGCTTAGAGGTAAGCAGGTCCTCGAACAAGTAAGCTATAAAACTATTTATTATACAGGCATGCACTTTTTCTATAGAAAACAGCAATTTCCCGATGGCATTAACTATCACAATTTATCAGAAATAAATAAGTACAAAGTTGGCTATATTCGATCAGGTTCCATGCTCAAAGTATTAAATGATGCAGGAATTAAGCCCCAATTAGTTAAAGATTTAGCAACCAATAGTCGAAAGTTGAAAACACAACGCATAGACATGTTTGTTGCAACTGAACTCGGAGGCTGGGGAGCCATTAAAAAGAAGTACCCTGATACAGTAAATGAGTTCGCGATGATGCCCAAACCCATACTCGACATTCTGGGTAGTGGGGACGTTATATTTCCGGTTAAACATGGACATTTACAAGACATATTCGAGCGCGGATTATTGCAGCTAAAAAATAATGGAAGTTACCGGCAGCTATTGGAAAAATATTATGGCAAGGGAAATATTCCTACTTATCTAATGCCATTGATTCTTTGAACTAGAACAAGCCGTTAAAAAAGGCGGCTATACGCTGATTC
>MAAB01034893.1_pt1 | contig 10679 bp, 10 predicted proteins | sample 1115991 | NCBI WGS metagenome assembly MAAB01 (sample SAMN04961124, study PRJNA320927) | seawater metagenome | isolation source: sample BD02T18 sea water enriched with oil for 18 days | place: USA:Gulf of Mexico | collected 2013-07-27 | reverse complement strand
AAAGATTCATCGTTCGAATCTCCAAATGCGCCAGAGTCTTTCCAGAAGCAGTGGAAGCCAGAAGTTAAGTTAGATTTGAATAGCCGCTCACGCAAGCTATCTGACGATACGTTTGAAGTTGACGTTAAAGTAACAGCGACAGCAGAAAACGATGGCGAAACAGCGTTTTTGGTTGAAGTAGTTCTTGGTGGCATCTTCCATATTAAAGGTATCGAAGGCGAACAGCTTAAGCACATGCTAGGCGCTTTCTGCCCTAACATCTTGTTCCCATACGTGCGTGAAACGATTGATCAGTTGGTAGTTAAAGGCAGCTTCCCTGCCTTGATGCTGGCACCGATTAACTTCGAAGCCTTGTATCAGCAGTCTCAAGCTCAGCAAGCACAAGCTGCTGCACAGCCAGAAGAAACTGTTCAGTAAGATTAAGGTCGAAGACCTCGTATCTGAGAACGAAAAAAGCCGAAGTAGAGTCTCTATAATTAGAGGCAATGCTTCGGCTTTTTTGTATTTGATTATTGAGATTTACTCTCTGATCTAGCTGCCACCTGCATAACCATTCTGGCGCCACGCTTCAAATATCATCACCGCTACGGTATTCGACAAATTCATACTGCGGCTGCTTTCCATCATAGGTAGGCGTAACCATTGCTCGAAAGGAATACTCTCACGTATATCTTCTGGTAAGCCGCGAGTTTCGGGCCCAAACATCAAATAATCACCCTCTTCAAACGCTGTCTCAGAATGAGTCTGCTTACCCTTGGTCGTGAGGGCATATATCTTTTCTGGCTGTTCTTTTTCTAAAAAGTCAGCGTAATTCTCATGGATACGCACGTTTGCCCATTCGTGATAATCCAGCCCCGCACGACGCAGCGCCTTCACTTCCATATCAAAACCCAAAGGCTTGATTAGGTGTAGCTGACAGCCCGTATTGGCGCACAGACGAATGATATTGCCCGTATTAGGTGGAATCTCGGGTTCAAATAAAACGATGTTAAACATGTTAGCTCCTCAGTATGGGGCTGATTATAGGAAGCTGAGGATTAATTGGAAGAGAAAGGCTTACTTTATTTGCTGAACGCTTAGTAAGTAATTCGTATTAGTTATTAGTGACCAACTCTTCAGCGCATTTTGTTATTTATCTACTAAACTTTTGAGTATCTATCTTTTAACTATCACTTAATTAGGAGTGGTGAGTGACGATTCGCTGGCCTTTTAAAAAGATCAAACATAAGCAGTGGGTAGGAATAAACCTATCGACGCGAGTACCGTCAGCCGTGATCTATTCGCAGCAAGGCATCGTTGCGTGTGAAAGCTTTGATCAGGAGCAGGGTATGGAAGCCTTAACGGGATGGTTAAAGGCTAATGTGACTCATGGTATGCCAGCGATCTTGGTTCTGGACGATGATGATTATGAATTATTACTGGCTGAAGCGCCCAATGTACCAGATGAAGAGTTAAGTGCTGCGATTGAATTTCGTATCGGTGATTTATTAGCCCAAGCGGTAGAGGACACTGCGATTCAAGCTGTACGCTTACCAGCCGATGCTTATCGGGGTCGTATGTCGATGGCGCATGTGATTACGTCGGCCAATGAAAAAATACAGCATTGGGTTGAATGGGCTGAAAAGTTACATCTCGATATTCAAATGATTACTGTGCCTGAGTTGAGTTTGTTGAATGTTCTAGCCGCTAACTCCGTTAGCCAAGGCATTGCATTATTAGAGCTTGGCCCGAAGCAAGGGTGTATTCGTATATATCAAGATGGAGCTTTGTATTTAACCCGTCAGGTTGAAGTGGGTATTGATGCATTAGATCTGCAAAGTGAAATAGTTGAAGAAGTAATAGAAGAGAAGCCATTAGAGGCTCAAGTTGAAGAGAGTGACACGATAGTTGCCGTTAATGAAATCAACCTCGATGATATGAAAGACGAAGATATTACTGAGCTGGAAATTTCTGAATTGAGCATTGTTAATGAAGAGATTGAAGGCGAAGATCTTGATCTACAGCTGAATGATGAAGCTAAAGATATAGAAGAGCCTGCATATGTCGGCTTTGCTCCTAAGGCTAAAGTTAACGAACAGCAAGTAGAAAGTCTTGTATTGGAAGTGCAGCGTTCTTTAGATTATTACGAAAGCCAGTTAGGTATGGGTCAGATTACTCAGCTTTGGTTGATGGCTGGTGATCTTGATTTAAGTGATGTGATTGACGTTATGCAGCCAGTATTAACGGCGAGTATTGAGCAGCCCAATATTGCGGAGAAACTGCAACAAAATACTGGTATAGAGGTTGCTGCTGGTTGTTCTGATATGAATTGCATGACCCTCGCATTGGGAGGCGCGTTAGCTTATGAGCTCAGTTAAACATAGTATTAATTTATACCTACCTCGCTTTCGTCCCCCTGAATTTTCATCAGCGATGATGTTATTGATTAAGGTGTCGGGTTTAGGTTTTATTTTATTACTAATAGTTGTGTCTACATTATTTTTATCTCAATTATATCTGTCAGCGCAAGTTGATGGAGCAAAACTAGAGCAGCGAGCGCTTAATGACGAACTGGTTGCGGTTATTGCTCAGTTACCAAATACAGTGATAGATAAAAACCTTGTGCTGAGAATTGAGCGCGAGAAAAAATTACTTGAAAAGCAAACTCGAGTGATTTCCTTTTTGAGGCAGGATTCCATCAAAGATAGTAGTAGCTATACACCGTTAGTAGAGCAGTTATCCCAACAATCGGTGAAAGGCATTTGGCTGTCCAAATTCGAAGTGGTTAATCAAGGAGATGATATTCAACTTTATGGTTTTGCTAAAACTCCTGATCAAGTATCCCGCTACCTTACCATGCTTGGCACTCAGCCTGCTTATCAAGGGCGCGCTTTTAAACAGATTGATATCAATCGTGGGAGCCAGGCCTGGAGCGAATTTTTTCTTTCAACCCAAGAGCAAGAAATTGATGACGAGTCATTATTGCAAGAAAAAATAAGGGCGGCGGGCTTATGACTTGGTGGCAGAAAAAACCCTTTATCGATGCAATTCAGGCCTATGACAAAGTTTCTGATCGGGAGCAGAAAATAGTACTGGCAACCATAACCGTCGTACTCGTTCTATTAGGGTACTTGTTGTTGATCGAGCCTTTGTTGTTGCTGAATAAATCTTTTTTTGATGAGCAAAATACGATCAATAAAGTTAATCACAGCCTAAGCCTACAGATTAAAAAAACACGTGAAAAACAATATCAAGATCCTAACGAACCGCTGAGGAGCGAATTACAGCAGTTGGAGGAACGCAGTAAAAACATGCATAACAAAATAAATCTACTAACTCAGGCCTTGGTCGCACCAAAAGAGATGGTTCGACTATTAGAGAAAATGTTATTGCAAGACAAGCAATTAAAGCTGGTGTCATTGAGAAACTTACCCGAACAAGCAATGGATATTCATAACAACTCAGTACAGGAACCAAGTGCCGAAATTGTGAATAATCGACTTAGTAACGTGCCAACTGATCTAAAAGAAGCGCGTGAAGAGGCTCTGATATATAAACATGGCTTTGAAATTGAATTAGAAGCTACCTATGCCAGTACGGTAGCGTATTTAAAGCGATTAGATGATTTGCCATGGCAGCTGTTTTGGCAAACTTTAGAATATGAAAGTACAGCTTACCCTAAGGGAAAACTGAAAATACATATCTATACTTTAAGCACAAGTAAGGAGGTATTGGGTGTATAAAATCAACTATGCATTAGTATTTCTTATCAGCTTAATCAGTATTAATAATACAGCTGCTGAAGATCCAATGCGTCCACCCAGCTGGATGTCAAGATCGAGCAGCACTGTTCAAAGTTCATTGCAGGCATTGGTATTACAACAAATTTTGATTTCGAAGAAACGAAAGCTAGCCGTTATCAATGAAAAGGTGGTGGCTGAAGGTGAGATGGTTAGTGGTGCTAGGGTTAAAGTAATAGCAAGTAAGTGGGTTAGGGTAGTGCAGGGTAATCGCAGCATTACCCTTAGATTAGCACCTACGACAAAGGAATATATCCGTGAAAGATAGATTAATTATTATCGTTATCTCAGTTCTATTTTTGGCTTCTTGTGCAAGCCAACCAGAGATAAAAGAAAAGAAAAATATTGAACCACTATTGGTTTGGCAGGAGGACAGTGCTGAAGAAAATCTGCTACAAGAGCAACAATTTATAACACAGCTATTACCCCCTGAGCCTGAGTTAGTCGTTACTGAAAGTCGTTTCGATGTTGCTGCTAATAATACACCCATTAAGTCATTCTTGATGAGCTTGGTGCATGATACCGATTACAATTTAATCGCTCATGAAGGCTTAGAAGGAAATATTACCCTAAATTTAAAAAAGGTTACGGTATTAGAAGCCTTAGATGCAGTGAGGGATATTTATGGTTATGACTATTCCATGTCTAGTTATGGTATTCAGGTTTATCCTCGTACGGTGCAAACTAGAATTTTCCCTATCAACTACCTGAATGTAAATCGATCAGGTTCATCTGGAATGTGGGTGAGTAGTGGTCAAGTTACATCCACTGATAATAGTGAGGCTTCGGGTGATACAAGTAGTACCTCGTCATCAAGCTCGACGATTAATTCGACTCAGGTAAATACTCACTCTGTATCGGATTTTTGGGGCCAATTAAAGCAAACCTTAGATATGATGATTGCGGGTAACGAGGATGCTAATATTGTGGTAGATCCTCAGTCTGGCCTTGTCGTTGTCAGAGGTATGCCAAAAATAATTAAAATTGTTGAGCAATATCTAGAGCGTGCTGAATTAAGTGTGGGTAAGCAAGTCTTGATAGAAGCAAAAATTTTAGAAGTTTCTTTAAGTGATGGTTTTCAATCGGGTATTCAATGGAATACTTTTGGCGCAGGTCGCAAGGGTACTGTAGACAATACCAGTCGCGATATTGTTGGCGGTATGGCTTCAGCGTTGTTAGAAAATACTGACGAAATTGGCGGTGTGTTTAATCTTAATTTTGATGTTGAAGACTTTACCGGTGTTATTGAATTATTAGAAACTCAAGGTCAAGTTAAAGTTTTATCGAGCCCTCGCATTGCTACAGTAAATAATCAAAAGGCGGTGATTAAAGTCGGTACTGATGAATATTTTGTGACCGAGTTGAAATCCTCTACCACCACCAGTGGAAGTAGTACAACTAGTTTTCCTGAAATTATTTTCACACCATTTTTCTCAGGAATTGCTTTGGATGTCACGCCACAAATTGGCGAAAATAAAGATGTTATCTTACATGTGCATCCAACGATTACGGAGGTGAGTGAGCGTCAAAAGAATGTTGAATTAAATAGTGGCACATTAACAGTCCCTCTTGCCTTCAGTACTGTGCGTGAAACCGATTCAATTATTCGTGCTAAAAGCGGTCAAGTCGTTGTTATCGGTGGTTTGATGCAAAATAAGAAACTTATTACTGAGTCTGGCATTCCTTATTTACGAGACATCCCAATTATTGGTGCATTATTTGGTCAAACACGTGAAAGTATCGTGCAGAGTGAGTTAGTTATTCTTATACAACCTAAGGTGGTAGATAGTCGCTTTCACTATGAAGAAATGGAACGCATTAATGATCGTTTCTCGGGTTTAAAGCAAGGGGGTAGGCTATGAGTGTTGCCAACATGATTGGTGGCTTTCAAGAGTACTACGGGCTGAGTCAGCAACCCTTTTCTTTAGCACCTAATACAGAGTTTTATGTTGAAATTAAAACGCAGCAAGAGTGTTTTAATGTATTAAGTTATGCACTTCAGGCCGGTGAAGGGTTTATAAAAATAACCGGTGAAGTGGGCACGGGAAAAACATTATTGTGTCGGCGTTTATTAAATAGTCTTCATGAAGATGATTATGTGTCGGTCTATATTCCTAACCCTGCTCTGAATCCACAAGCATTATGGCGTGCGATTGGGCATGAGCTAGCTCTTGATGTGAATGGTATTGATATGTATCTGGTGCAAGAACGCATTCAGCAACGCTTATTATCCTTAGCGCAACAGGGGCGGTCGGTCATTCTTGTGGTTGATGAAGCCCAGTGTATTCCAGAAGATAGTTTAGAGGCTATGCGCCTTATTTCGAACTTAGAAGCTGAGAGTCGTAGTTTAATTCAGATCGTTTTATTTGGTCAGCCTGAGTTGAATACCCTATTGGCTCAAGAGCGTTTTCGTCAGCTAAAGCAGAGAATTACCTACAGTGCAGAATTAGAAGCTATGGATAGCGCAAGCTTGCAGCATTATATTCAGCAACGCATGATTTTAGCGGGTTATCGCGGCATGCCTGTCTTTGAAGAGCGTGCGTTAAAACTAATGAATAAAGCGACTGCAGGCATTCCACGGTTAATAAATATTATCGCACAGAAAGCTTTGTTTAGTGCTTTTGGTGGAGGCTTTAATAAAGTATCTGAAGCTCATGTAAGAGCGGCGGCAATCGATACTGAAGGTGCAAAGCCATTGACCCAGCATAATCGTTCTTTTTGGAAAGAAATTGTATTAACATCTCTGATGTCACTCTTGGTGGTTATGCATGAGCTTAGTTAATGATGTACTACGCCAACTGGATAATCGCGCAACAGTTCCGAATCATGGAATCGTATTGCACCCGCCGTTGGCACTTAATGACGGTGCTTCTAGTTTATCGGGTCAGGTTATGGCCAAAAAAATATTACTCATTGCTATAGTTGTTTTAGCATTAATTATTGTTATTCAAATTATCTATCAGCAACCTTTACTAAATTTGTTCGTTACTCCCGTTGATGCGCAAGAAAATAGTCTCTCCGAAATTTCACTTAACGAAAGTACAGAAGCTGTAGATCGTGAAATAATAACAACTAATACTATTTCCGATCCAATAAATGAAGCTACTGTCAAAGCAGCTAGTGTAATAATGGTTGCTGTAGATGAAGTTGTATTTGATGATGCTTCATTCGTTGACAGTAAGGTTAAATCTACGGGCTCCAAGTTTCTTAAATCACAGCTCCTTGAATCAAAGCCCGTCGAGTTAAAAGCAGCTGAATTAACGCCTATAGAAGTGAAAGCCACTAATACTGACTCTTCAATAGCTAGAATCTTAGCAAGTAATACATTGGGTGATAAAAGAACGGGTATGGCAATAATTAAACCCATACAGACTCCAGGCTTACAGCAATATGAATCTGCATTAAAATTCTACCAACAAAAACGATTGGATAAAGCGCTAGAGTGGGTCGATCTAGCCATTAATGAGAATAAGCGTGAAAAATATCTGGCTTTAAAAGTACGGATTTTACTTCAGCAAAAAAATGCACATGCCTTGTATGCATTAGCCTTGAGTAATTCGGCGATTTCTACTCAAAGCTGGTTTGAATTAATGGCCCCAAGTTTGCAGATACTTTCATATCATGAACTATCGAATCAATATTATGCCCAGCTAATTATCCAGCAGCCTAAGATTATTAAATGGCAGCTTGCTATGGCGTTGAATTATTCAAAGCTTGGGGATACCGATAAAACCTATGCAATATATAAAAAAGTATTAGATTCACCTTCGGCCTCAGCCAGACAAAAGCAATGGTTAGAGTCTCAGGTTGTTAGATTGAATAGAGCGCAGGGTAATAGTTAATGGAAGCAAAAAGAAAAGTCCGTGTTGGCGATTTACTCGTTGAAAAATCATTAATTACTGAACCCCAGTTGATGGAAGCATTGGCTGAGCAAAAGCGTACCGGTAAAAAAATTGGCCGAGTACTGACGGATTTAAGTTTCGTCTCGGAAGATAAATTACTATCGTGTTTAGCCGATTATTTCCAATATCCTTATGTAGATTTAAATCGCTATCGTATAGAAGCTGATATCGTGCGCTTATTGCCCGAAGCTTCAGCACGCCGTTATCGCTGTATTGTATTAGCCGAACAGCCTGATGGTTTGTTAATCGGCATGTCAGATCCGACAGACTTGATGGTGATTGATGACCTTCAGCGCCAACTGAAACGCCCAGTATTACCTGCATTTATTTCAGAAGATATTCTTCTAACAACCCTAGATAGTATTTATCGTCGCCAAGATGAAATAGCTTCAATTGCAGGGGAGCTTGAAGGTGAACTTTCTGAAAGTGATTTTGATATCACTGAACTGGCATCCGGTAGTGATAGCAGCGAAGCACCGGTTGTACGCTTATTGCAGAGTATTTTTGAAGACGCTGTGCAAGTGAAAGCTTCAGATATTCACATTGAACCAGAAGAAGCACAATTACGCATACGAATGCGCATTGATGGGGACCTGCAAGAGCAGATAATGAAAGAGCGACGCATAGCCTCGGCACTGGTATCGCGTTTAAAAATTATGTCAGGTTTGGATATCTCAGAAAAGCGTATTCCGCAAGATGGACGCTTTAATATACGAGTTAAAAACAAAAGTATTGATGTTCGTTTATCGACTATGCCAGTGCAGTTTGGCGAATCGGTGGTGATGCGTTTGTTGGATCAAAGTGGAGGCATATTAGATCTCGATTCTCTCGGTATGCCTAAAGATATTCAACTGCGTTTTAATTATTTAGTTGAACGTCCACATGGCATGGTTCTCGTCACAGGGCCAACGGGGAGTGGTAAAACTACGACTTTATATGCAGCATTAAATATTTTAAATACCTGTGAACGTAAAATTATTACGGCTGAAGATCCGATTGAATATCGTTTGCCCCGCATCAATCAAGTGCAGGTTAATCCCAAGGTCGGTTTAGAGTTTTCTACGGTTTTGCGCGCGGCTTTACGCCAAGATCCCGATGTGATCTTAGTCGGTGAAATGCGAGATCATGAAACCGCTGAAATTGGTTTACGTGCAGCGATGACTGGCCACATGGTGCTATCTACGTTACACACCAATGATGCCATTTCAACAGCGATGCGTTTATTGGATATGGGCATCGATCATTATTTGGTGGCTTCTTCATTACGCGCTGTTATGGCTCAACGTTTGGTAAAACGTTTATGTGACCATTGCCAAGAAGAGTATCAAGCAGACGAGCAAGAAAAAACCTGGTTGTTGTCTATGGCTGATGATGCCATGCAGGAAAGTTATAAGCGTGGGCGAGGCTGTCATCAATGTAATAATACTGGCTATAGTGGCCGTATTGGTATTTATGAATTGCTAGAAATGGACGAGCACATGATCACTGCGATGAGAAATAATTCTGCAGAAGGTTTTGCTCAGGCGGCAAAAGCGCACCCAAGATTTCGGCCCTTAGCGTTATGTGCTTTAGATTATGCGAGGCAAGGAGTCACATCATTAGATGAAGTATTCCGTGTCAGTGCTAGCTTAGGCGATGGGGGTTGATATGCCTGATTATCAATATACCGGCAGAAATACTAGCGGCGAACAAATAACAGGTACTCTTACGGCCGCCAATCAAGCATCAGCAATGAATCAGTTGCAGCAAAAGCAAGTGGTGATTACTCGTTTAATTGAGGCCGTCGCAGAAAAAAAATCAATCGAATTTTCATTGACGCCCAAACAAAAAATTACTCTAGATGATCAGGTCTTATTAACGCGTCAATTGTATGCGCTGACAAAAGCGGGTATTCCTATTATTCGGGCGTTGAATGGTCTAGCGGAATCGACTGATAATTCTACGCTCGCGGAAGTATTAAATGCCATTGCAGATACATTAATCTCCGGTTCTGAATTAGCTACGGCATTTCGTCAGTTTCCGAAAATATTCTCACCTATTTTTGTTAGTATGATTCATGTTGGTGAAAATACTGGGCGTTTAGATCTTGCTTTTCAAAAGCTCACTGCGCACTTAGAGCTAGAACGAGAAACCAAAAAACGCATCAAGTCTGCTACCCGCTATCCCTTATTTGTCGTATCAGCGATTGTTATGGCAATGACAGTGATCAATATTATGGTCATTCCTAATTTCGCCAGTGTATTCGCAAAAATGGGTGCAGACCTTCCTGTCGCCACTCAAATATTAATAGCCAGCTCGGAATTCACCATTAACTATTGGTGGTTAATATTATTGGTTGTATTTGGCAGTGGGTTTTCTTGGTTCAAATATATTAAAACACCAGAAGGATTATTATGGTGGGATACGACCAAATTACGCTTGCCGCTATTTGGTTCGCTATTTAAACGCATCGCTCTTTCGCGCTTTTCTCGTTCGTTTGCCATGATGCTTGCTTCTGGTGTTCCTATTCTTAAGGGTTTATCGATTGTATCTGAGAGTGTCGGTAATAGATCTATCGGGTTAGCAATTGAAGATATGTATCGTGGTATTGAGCGAGGAGAGCGTTTAACCAGCACTGCAGCTGCTACAGGCTTGTTTACCCCCTTAGTCCTACAGATGATGTCGGTTGGTGAAGAAACCGGTTCAGTTGATACCTTATTAGACGATGTCGCAGATTTTTACGAAGAAGAAATAGATTACGAACTGAAACAATTAGCCGATTCAATTGAACCTATTTTACTTGTTTTTCTCGGTGTACTTATCTTAGTCCTTGCGCTGGGAGTGTTCTTACCTATTTGGGATCTCAGTGGTGCCATGGGTGTGAAATGATTACGCTTGAGAATTTTGTATCTATTCGTAACAAGGAAAGGAAAACATTAATACCCTTGACTAGAATTAAAAGTGAGAGGTTATTTAATAAAGCTGGGTTCAGTTTATTAGAGTTCACAGTGGCCTTGGT
>MAAB01007881.1_pt1 | contig 10679 bp, 13 predicted proteins | sample 1115991 | NCBI WGS metagenome assembly MAAB01 (sample SAMN04961124, study PRJNA320927) | seawater metagenome | isolation source: sample BD02T18 sea water enriched with oil for 18 days | place: USA:Gulf of Mexico | collected 2013-07-27 | reverse complement strand
GGGCTTGAACCAGAAACTGCTAATAGTTTTAGTTTCGGTCTTTTATCTGAGATAGGCCGCGTTAATGTTACCTTGGATTATTTTTATATTGCCGTAGATGATCGGTTATCATTATTCTCAAGTGAAATAACAGCAAGTGATGCTCCGTTATTAACCGCTTCTAATATTAATTCAAACGTAACGAATATCCATTATTATGCTAACGATTTCAATTCAAAGACTCAAGGTATTGATTTGGTGGCAAGTATACCATTTGAATTTGTGGGTGGAAATGACCTGTTATCGTTAGCATTTAATTATACTGGCACAGATTTAGAAGTTACCAATCATAAAAGTCCAATCTCAAATGTTAATGTACGTAAAGAGCGTGAGGAAGGAGTTCCAAAAACTCGAGGCGTATTAACATACTCTCACTCGCAAGAAAAATTAAGTGCTATGGTTCGCATTAATTATTACGGGAGTTTTTATAATGCACAATTTAATGACGTATCTCTCATCGAAAAAGTTGACTCTATCGTTATTACTGACGTGGAAGTTTCCTATGATATTACGGATAATTTAGTTGTCGCTTTAGGTGCCAAGAATATCTTTGATGTCTTTCCTGATGAATACAGTGAAGGCCGTACTGCTGGATTTTTAGGTGCTATATATCCTTTAAACTCCCCAACTGGTTTCAACGGCGGCCATTATTACATTCGTATGGGATGGGACTTTTAATCTAGATTATTTGCTTTTTAATAAAAATTATAAAAGTTAACCTGACTTCTGGATATTTAGATTATAGTCGTCAACTAATTTTGGCCAATGATTGGTATTCAAGCCAGTATCTTTTCTCTGACGCATTCAGTGTTAATTTTCCGATATAGCTGTGAGATCTAATCTGGCTGTAATATTCAATAATATAATTAACAACTGCATTTTCAGCTTCAATAAATGTTCGATAGTCCGCCAATAGGTATCCATGCTATTTTTAAACTCGATCCATTGGGTTATCATCCCAATAATTTCCTCGTCGACGCATGATTTATTCAATCTAATAAGGTCATTATAGTAACTCAGTGCATATAACATCTCATTCAAAGGTAAACATCTCGGCGGCAAGCGACCGAGTTTTAAAGTAAGCTAAAGGTCAATTAGTCGACAAAATAGCAGAAGGTGCTGATATAACTAAAGCTTCAGCAGGCCGTGCATTAGATAGTTTACTAGCAGAAATTACAGCTGAATTAGCCGATGTTGGTGATATTACGTTGGTAGGTTTTGGTACCTTTAAAGTTTCCGCTCGCGCAGCGCGTAAAGGCCGTAATCCGCAAACTGGCGCTGAAATTCAAATTGCTGCATCAAACGCTCCAGGATTTAAAGCAGGTAAATCATTAAAAGATGCTTGTAACAGTTAATTGAACGATATCTTAACTCAATCTGAAATGCACATTAGGTTGAGTGTTAGCCTCGACAGTACCTTTCAAGAGCCTGCAACATCGTGAATAAACCTCTTTTTGATTACCGTAATACCGGCGTATCATTACTCACTTTAAATTTAGGCGTTTACCTAATCGAACGCCTGTGGAGTATTGCGCACAGCAACAATGCAGTCATTCACCACAATTCGTCTCAATATTTTCTTGGTCCTTGCCTGAAATATTATCATCAATTATATAACCAGCTTTTCAGCCGGTTACTGTTTGTGAAGCTGATGAGTTTTTCAACACAATCATTACCTAAGTCTTATCTATTCACATGCGCTATTGAGTATAAGAAAATGAATTATGTAATGAGAGAGGCCTTAGAGCCTAAGGCTTAAACGCTGGTGATTAGATAATGTGTTAATCTTATCAATGAGCTGTGTATTGATAATTATGTCAATTAAAGCCCTCAAAAAGGCCTTTTTCGCACAGGAAATTCTTTTTCAACTTGCGCTTTATTTTGCTCATGAATAGCTTTAAACATTAAATCCCACATTCCTTTGCCTTTCTTTTCATCTACACTCACCAATCTTGATATTTGATCGACATCAAAGTAGCCTGGCAATGCTTTCTTCGACTGATAACTATTTTCAATAGTCAAGATATCTGAATGTGAACTTTTATTTATCATTGAGCTTACCTCTATAAAAAATCCATGTTAACGCGCTTTTTTTCACTTTGCTTAACATTGGCTTTAACGTTTTAGACTATGTGCTATATCGCTTTTAGCGTGAAATATTCTAACCATCCGATGGTAATAAGTGTCCCATAATCAACTCAAATCAAGTCAAATTTTTCGATGATAGCGCTGAGTACTACCATAAAAACTAGTATCTCTATGGTAACTATTCCCTATCCAAACAGGATTCGAGTTCACATCATTAAATGATAACACCTGAAAAGCTTCCATTTTGTCTGAGGAATAAAATTTATCTCGGTCGCTCATGTTAAAAAAACTCCCATAGTTCATTAGACCTAATACTTGTTTCAATGTTTTTCGACCTTGTATTGTAGACAGCAATGAATTTTGTTTTTTATTACCTATACCTGCCAGCTCTGTATGCATCCAGGTATCTACTTGAGACCCAAAAAACTCAAGCATCTCATTATGCAACATGAGCAACTCATCAATAGTATTTGCCGATATCTCAGCTTCCTCAGCTATCAATTCGTTTAATAATTTAATTAGCTTTCTATCTTCTACATAATATATTTCAGCGCAAGGTTTATAAGACTTGATAGCGTTCACCAATAACTGGGTTAACCGTAAACTAGGATATTTAGCCCAGACTTTTTCAATCGTTTCGAACAGCTATTTTGCGCTGTTTGGTTCAACTTGTGACATGCGTATTTCCTTAATCGGTATTTTCTTCATCAGTGGTTGATTGACGTGAACCATCGTCATCAATGCCCCTATTAACAGGGGTGTCAGTTAATATAGCGCTTGCCACTCCCGTTTCTTCAAAGGGAGTTTTAGCTTTTCAATTTATCTTTACAGGCATAAAATCGTCGTCATCCAATGGTCCTTGAGCAAAATAGCTATCCCAGCTTTTATTTTCATAGGCACAGATTAAGTCAGCAAGCTTGTGTAGTTCATTACCTTTAGCAGAATGATGTTTGGTATCCCATAGTTGTTCTACGCGTTTTAGGGCAACTTGGAGCTCTTCTTGGTTGGATATACTATTGGAAGATAAGATATTGCTTCCAGAAATTCTAATATCACACTTTTGTTTTAGCTCATTAGCTTCTTGCTTTGATTGTGTTATAGCCTGAAATATATTGTCGTGTTCGAGGGCATCTTCAGCAGATTCAGTGGTTTTATTATCGTCTGGGTCTGTTATTGTTAAAATATCAACACACATATCAGCAAAGCAGTGTTGACACAAATCAATGGATAGTTGATTGCCATCTCCATGAATTGCCCCGTAACCACAACGGTGCTCAATGCTAATAAACTCACTAAATTCATACCCCTCATCAACACTCGCTTTTAGCCCACAGCCATCACAAATTAAGTTAATGACCTCATTTCGACTCACGATTTTGAAATTTTTCATGTGTCCGCCTTAATGCAGTCAGGCGGCACGCCTTGCCTAACCATGAATAATTGGTCGGCTGTTAGTGAAATAGGTACTGGTAGTGCATCGACCTTATAACTGCTGTTGTGGGTATAAACTATCAAGTTTTCAGTATCAATTTTTGTAATAGGACTGCTCACCATCAAGTTGCCAGGCTGCCACAGCCCGAGACGGTCATGCTCAACTGTGCCATAAATAAGTTGCACTTCAAGCTTACCCACCTCAATCAACATGACGCTTCTAATGACGACAGTAATGGGGGTTTTCATTATTTAATACCTTAAAATCATTAGTTGAGTTTTTTCGGCTTTTTTAAACTATGACTCTCTTTGTGGCATCGTTAATTCTCTAAGATTAAAAGTTAACTGTTAAGAGTATTATTACCACCATAATGAATGTCATTTGAGCGATTAAGTGTTTGGCTAATAGATAAATGTGCTCATAAATATCATCCCCCTGCCCTTTACCACCTTGTCTTTTAGCGCTGTACACAATGACCATTGAGGTAACAAACAACATCCCAATCGATGTGAATAGCACTATTTCAAACAGTGTCCATAAAAAGGTGTCAAAAGTGACTCCATTAACAACAAAATCCAGTGCCATTACCCCAACGCTAAGCCCAATTAACCAGATGAGGAAAATAGCGAGCGCTGTTAGTTTAGTGACAACCTGATTTGTTGATAAACGATTGGGCTTGATTTTACGCGTTGAGTTAATACTTAATAAAAGGCGATACCACATAATCAATCCGTATACAGCCAGATATGTGACTAAAAAGATAACTATTTGAATGGGTATATCATTAAGTGCCATTAGTGGTATCCATATTAAAAATGAGTACCAAGCTTATGACACTTTTAAAAACGCGCAACTGCCGCGAGCTCTTTCTTTTTTCTACAAATTTAACACATCGAGTAATAGTCCTTACCTATTGCTCGTTGTGGGTTGGTGCTAGCCACAAACATTTATATGGCTCAGGAATTTCTGCTTTTGACAGGTAAACTTGGTACCCTATTTCACGGTGTGTTTGCTTGGTAAGCGAAGGAACCATTAGCATAAAACCATCAAAAATGCTGTTTCGCCAATCAAGATAACTCCCTTCTTTTCTAGCTAGCAGCTTATCTTGATTAAGTTGATGCTTCGCCAATGACAATTGGCGAACTTGTGCAAACCCTAAGTCATTTTCTTTTGCCGATTGATAAAGTCGGGTGAATGTTAATTTATGTCGTTTTATTATTTTTTTCATTTTTACCTCTATAGTCACTTGCTGAGTTGATTGAATACCATGATAAGCAAAGTTGAATTACACACATCTTTGCTTTTTAATTATTCTCGCCATTTCGCGAGTAAATTGCCTTAGGCTGATTATTGCTAATGTGAAGCGCTTCAAAATATTGGTTCAACCGTTGGATGCCTTCACGCGTTAAAAGTAACTATCTAGAGGGAAAGCCAAAGCGTTTGTTTTTCACATCTAGCCAATGATTCATAAAATCGACATCACCACCAGAAAAGTCATACAAGGAACAATAAAAACTAAGAAACGCTGTTATGGCTTTTTTAGCGGTAATGACTTGGTCTATTTGATGGTCCTCATATACACCATCCCCTATATTTAGTGTTGAGTGAATGCTTTCTATAGATAAGAAATATTGTGATTTCTTATCTATTTTTAATCTCTGACAAGCTCTGTTGAAAGCATTGATTAATACCCTTAACTCTTCTTGACTCATACACACTCCTTTTAAGTTGAGTTAAATGACACTCACTTAGTGCTTTGTTGAAAGATAAACACAAATAAAAGATTTACCGTCAATGCCTTTAACACGCTGCTCATTGTTAACCTCAAGACTTGGCTGTGATGGTACAAACCCTGCACTTTGTACTTTAATCGTTTGCGCTAACTGCGTAGTGTCGTTATCAAGCAGTAGTGTTTCTCTGCCAGAAACAACACCGCCATAGTGGTTTTCAATCCAGGAGGCCTTAGCACGAATAAGTGCTATTTTTATCGCAACCTCTTTTTTTCGTACCAAGCTAGCACAGCCGACGGTTTTATTATTTTTAGCAAGTACCGGCCAGGATAAAAAGCACACTAAAATAAACGCTAATTTGTGAGCCATTGGTATACCTTTTGCTCTTTTGCCTTTGCTATTAATCATATTAGGACTGCAACGTTGCGGTTATTTTGCTGCACTATCTGCCTTGGTTGTTGCGGCTTCGGTTTGATTTTTTACTTTTAGCTTATCAATAAGTAATTGGTTATCGAGCTGCGCTTGTGCCATGTGCTGTTGATGCGCCGTGGCGTTGATTTGTTGCATTTCTGCCCGACGAGATTTCAATCGAATTTGCAGCGCATCAAAGGCATTCGAAATCTTTGTCTCAGTCTGACTTTCCTTTTGTGCTTGCAGTACTTTGTTATATTGCTCGTACGGCATTTTGAGTAATATATATGCGGTATGCATACCATTCACGGCAATGATTTTTTGCTTAACGATGTCATAACCAATAATCGGCACTTCATCTATTAATTTATCAATGAGCACGGTGATTTGCGTTTGTAATTCACCCGTCGTATTTTCTCGCTCAAATGAACGCTCAGAGCCAGATAACAACTGACGGTATTGTTTTGCCAGTTCAAACTCCGCCTGCATTTTGGCTTTTTTCATGACAAAGAAAATACTTTTACTTTCTGCCATGCCAACCGCATAAAACCCGGTCAAATCTGCTTGCAAAGGGGTTAACACCCAAGGCGGTAACGTTTTGATTTCTTCTTCACGTTGCTCTTGCTCAATATCTTGCCTTTCTTGATTGAACGCACGACGGAGTTTTTCTATTTCAAATTCCTGCTCCATTAGTGCTCGGTTTGAAGCTTGATTATTCGATGATGAACAACCGGATAAAAAACTTAATACGATGATAGTCAACATTAAACGTAGCGTTAAATTTTTCATAATAATGTCCTTTAAAGTAATAATTAACCGCGAACAATATTGGTTTCGATGGTGGTGAAAGTGTGAACTTCTTTGTTGGTCAGTCTGAATTTGATGGGGTTTTCATCTCGCTTATGACCAACACCTCGCAATTTTTTATGACTATTTTGTATTAAAGTAAGGCAAAGCAGTCCCTTGGATTTTATAAAGCGATTTGAAGATAAAGCATCATCACTACAGTAACGAAAAGAGCCATCTTTTCTACTCCAAAATAATGGCAGTTGAAATTTTTTATTCCCTAACATGATGTCGATATAAACATGCTGCTTACCCAGGTAGTTAAAGAGTGACTCACTTAATGTGGTATTGCCTTTACCCCCGGTATTTGAATACGAGTTAAGGCTTAGCTCCTCAATTTCTGACAACTTGCCTTTATTAAGATTTCGGCCACTTAAATGCTCTATCAAGGTGTTAAACGACAAGGATTTAGGCATTTTCCAACTGACATTAACCAACGCCGTAAAATCATTCCCATTGTCAATCACACTAACAATTTCTGCCTTTACTTGTGTTTGCATTAAGGCGCCAAAGAACTCGGTTTCTAACTGCGCTTTTACTTGCTCTAATCTCGCCGAGCTTTTTTGCGCCATTTGAAATAATGTACCTTGAGTAAACACTCTTTTAACAGCAGCGGCATTATACTCAAAACGTTTTAATAAGGTGGATTGGCGCTTTAAGATAGAGGCGACTTCGGTACTGCTACTTTGCTTTTTAGCCAATAACAAACGAATGGTACGCAGCTCAACACTGAGCAGTTCATTATCTTTAGTCAGTTGAGTGATTTGCTTCGCCTTGGCCTTATCCAATTGCATCGCAGCAATTCTTCTTTTGAGTTCACTTTCATCAATACGGGCAAGCGCTGTTACGATAAGCGTACTTCGATTGCTCTTGGTGGTTAAGTGCTCTTTGATACCCGAGAGCATGACCATGGACGCCCCGACGACTTGAATATTTTCACTGAGCTGGTCATTCACCAGTGTACTGGTGGTATGGATATAACTTCCCGCCTTGTTACTGGCTTTGATTTTTATTTGCGCTAGTGCCAACTCTCTTGCAGTGGTTTTACTGTCACCATCGCCTAAGGCATACTCAACAGTAAACGCTTGTTGCCAAATTTTGGCGGTTACTAAGGTAGGGAATAGTAATGTTATCAGGGTTATTAATACGATAATGCTTTTCATAGATGTATCCAAAAAGTGTTGTTTAAATTCAACGTCATTAAACAACACTTTTGAAAACGCGCAACTGTGCCCCCCCCCTTTCTACCATCAATAAAAAAAGTCTGAAATTCATTGATTTAATCACCATTAATGCACTTTGACCACATTCGCCCTAACAACCATTGGCATCATGACTTCTTGGTAAATGGAAAAAACATCAATATCTTTGTGTTCTACAAAGTTAAGAATATTCGCTAAACAGTTATCTTTTATCAATAACTGTGTTTTATTGAAGATTAGCGCTTGGGTATAAAGTTGAGGGGTGATTTGGGTAAGACAAGAATGGGCTAATCGACTCTCAGGTGATGATTTTTTACTTTTGCCAAAGCCATTAATATACGCTTGGTGCTTTTTAGCTGAAAACGTTAAGGTAAATATTACCTCACCCTTTTTAACCTGATTCTCAAAAATTTTCCCATCAATATCAATCGACAGTAATGCGGTAATTGTTTGCGCTTTCTTATCATAGGTACCGCCCATAAAAAATTGTTCTTTGCTTTTCATATTCGCAAAGTATAAGAAGGCATGAAAAGCAATAAGGTCTTGCTCAGGTAAGTTTCTCAGCATGGTGTTCCCCTTTAATGGTTAAGGGCAATGAACAAACAATTTCGTTCATTGCCTTATATAAATACCATTAAAGGAAAATCGGGCAACCTTACAACAGCACCTCATGACTTGTTGTCAAATATGCTCAGGAACCCTAGATACTTCAAGTTTGACGAATTTTTTTTATACCCTCTACAGGAAAAACACCACCCGATGCTAACTGGATTATGTCTTGATCCTGTGCGCTATCTAAATCAAAAAACATTGCAAGCCAAGAGCCAACTATTAAGGGTAACGAAAAACTAATTAAAATTCAGAAGCGTCAGCTAAAGAAGCTATCACTAAAGCACAAATTGAATGCAGAGAATACAAAACAGAAATCACTGTAAATTGAAAAGAATTAAGTTCAGCCAAAGATAACTTCTTAAAGAAAAAAACACGTACCACACAGAACTAACCAACAGCAAAACTCAATTAACAGAAACCAACGCTTCTATTATGAATTTAAAGAAAAAAAACAAAGAACAATCATCAGTAATCACAACGCTAATAATAAATATTAAAAACCAATAAGTAGTTATGAGGGGAAACTCTACTGACTGCATTCTATTGTTATATGTGCAGCAATATCTGCACTCAAGTGAACTATTTAATGTTCAATCGATTGCTTAGTATTGAGATGACTTAACGAGCCGCCATTCTTTGGAGTGGTTTTTTATTAAACTTGAACAAACAATAAAAAAGGCCAAATAATTATTAACCATAAAAGCGAATAGGTTCCCTACTCTTTTTTAATTGTTTATATACTTACTCACAAGTAAAACATCTTATTTTGTTTTCAGTTATAACATTAAATTGTATTCTCTATTTGGTGTCTCCGGTGGAGACACTTATAAAACTGACACAAAACCAAGCTACATCCCTTTATTTATGAATAGTGTATTTAAAATAACTATAGTTGACCACTAAATAACATACGTATACTATAGCTGTATGTTTTTTACTTGGATGTTATAAAATGCAAACGAAGAGCCCCTACATACTAGGAATATTTCAGCAAAAAGGTGGCGTCGGAAAATCGCTCATTTCCTCTATAATTGCTGAATATGCTTCTATAAAAGCAAATATGAATGTTTTAATCGTTGACCTCGATATGCAATGTAATAGTTCTGATTATTGGGTTGGGATGGAAAGTTCACCCCAATCTACAGGTGGTCAGCTTCCTCCTATACATCCTGATTGGATTGAAGGAGATGAAGATTATGAAGGAATTGAACAACGTTCTACAATTGCAGATACTTTTTATGGTAAAGAAATTTTAGCATATGAAACCTTTGTTAATCCTAAAAATGGCTTTAAAGGAAAGGTAGATTGTCTACTTGGCCACCCTGCTCTATTAGAAAAAATCAATACCGAATTTTCTAATGAGTCTGGGCAAATTGAAGCGAAAGTTATAAACAGGCTTAAAGAAGTTTTGTTTAATGAATTTGTAGGTGGAGAATATGATCTTGTAGTGCTTGATACTGGACCTTCAAGAAATCCTGTTTTTAGATCTGCGATTCGCTGTGCAACTCACGCTGTAATTCCTTTTGAGCCAGAAGAGAAATCAATGCAAGGTATCAATGCAATGATCCAAGTTATTCAATCTGATAACTTTTCAAGAGATGATGATGATCAATTACAGTTAATCGGATTAGTACCTAATAAAGTTAAAATAAGCACAAAACTACATAAAGGTACTCTTGATATGCTTCACAAAAATTTAAGCTCTATAATGCTTCCAAGAGAGTTGTATCTTCCGAATTCTGTAGCCTTCCCTGAAAGAGATCTCAAAGGCATAGATCCAAAATCAATATTTCAAATAAGTAAACATCACACAGCTTTAAAGCACAGTGAAAGTTTATGTAAATACCTTTTGAGTGAAATATTTGACAAAAAAAACTTATTTCAAAATTAGCAAAGAAGGTGTCTCCACTGGAGACACTAGGGAATTATTGTGGTTAAAAAATTTGGTGCAAAAAACAATAGTCGTGCAGGTACAGGCACAATTGATAAAGATATAGAGGTTAGCAATAGTGAAAAATGGACTTCTGCTACGGCTTCACAATTAGATAGTAAGGTTAAAAGTATATTAGTAAAAAACCTTCCTATTTCTCATATTAAAACAGATCAAGACAATCCAAGAAAACTAACTATTGATGTAAATTTAGTTAGAGAAATACAAAGTAAATTTTCAATCAAGAGTTATTTAAAAAATGAAGAAGATAATGATTGGGTTGAAGAGTATGTTGAAAAAGTAACAATATATTATAATTTAGAAGGTAAACAAATTGGAGATTTCACTTCAATTGTTGAGTTTGCTGCAGTTCTTAAATCACCTAAACG